>Ga0116166_1001896_pt1 | contig 18132 bp, 14 predicted proteins | sample AD_JPNMR2_MetaG_FD_89884 | JGI IMG/M metagenome (GOLD analysis project Ga0116166, IMG submission 89884) | Active sludge microbial communities of municipal wastewater-treating anaerobic digesters from Japan - AD_JPNMR2_MetaG | ecosystem: Engineered > Bioreactor > Anaerobic > Digestate | place...
AAGAGGTGGGGAAAGAGCAGAGAATTGTCCCACCTTAAAGGGAATTTCACCCCATTTTACAAAGCAATATACAATAACTGTTACCAGGTAATAGGTTTTGAAACCTATTATTAGGTAAATTTACTAAAAATTTTAGCTAAAAAATAAATAAAATTATTATAACTTTTTCTCAAATAAAATTACCATGAGGATAAATCCGCTTTTTTATCTGCCTAAAAATAAAATCGCATCCTTTTATTTTTTATATTTTTTGAATAAATTGACAATTTTTATTTTTTAAAGTATAAAACAAGAAGAGATCCCCCATTAATTAATAAAAATTTTAGAGATATAAAAATTGATTGTAAATTTATTATAAAAAGGAGAAAAAAATGAAATTAGTATTTTTTGGTGCCCCAGGAGCAGGTAAAGGAACAATTGCTAAAAAATTTAATGAAAATTATGGTATTCCTCAAATTAGCACAGGTGATCTTTTTAGAGAGGCGATAAAGAATCAGACAGAGTTAGGTAAGAAAGTTTCTAATATTCTTGCGACTGGTGGACTTGTCCCGGATGATATTACGATACAAATGGTAAAAGAGAGAGTTAGTAAGCCAGATTGTAAAAATGGTTACATATTGGATGGATTTCCTCGAACAATTGCCCAGGCAGAATATTTTGAAAAAGAGAATCCAATTGATATGGCTATATTTTTTGATATTTCAGATGAAGAAGTAAAAAAAAGACTCGGAGGCAGAAGAGTCTGTGAAAAGTGTGGGGCAATATATAATATATTTTTCAATAAACCTCAGAAAGATGGTACTTGCGATAAGGATGGGGCTAACTTGATAATAAGAGATGATGACAAAGAAGAGGCTATTATTAAAAGACTTAATGTTTATCATACACAAACAGAACCTTTATTAGATTTTTATAAAAATCTCAATAAACTTATTAAGGTTGATGCCACATTATCACCAGAAGAGGTTTTTGATAAAATAAAAAAAAGCATTAATCTTTAATAGGGGATTTTAAAGTAATTAGTTCTTTCTCTAAATTTTTGATAATCTCTGAAAAGTCATAGTTATATTTATTATTCTTTTTCATCTCAATAAGAGACTCTATTATTTTTATTTTACTTAATTTATTTATATCTTTTGGTGTTAGATCTTTTATATCTTCATATCTTATTGGGTCTAATATCTTTATGTATATATTTCTTTCTCTTATCAAAAAAGAGTGTGGTGGTAAGAAATGCCAGCTATCAAATACAATTGGGACAATATCAGCCTTAGCGTCAAGTGCCAGATTAAATGCTCCATTTTGAAATTTCTGAATATTTCCATCCCTTGTTCTTGTTCCTTCTGGGAAAATAACAACTGGATAACTATTTTCAATATATTCCTTTGCAAGATAATATGTATCAAGTGCATTTCCCTGTTCTCCTCTTTTAACAGATATATTCCCAAGGAAGTTAAATCCAATTCCTAATATAGGAAGTTTACCATATATTGCATTTCCCATTACTTTTATATTTTCAGGTATAAGATATACCAGAAGCCCATCTATTAAAGAAGAATGATTGATAATATATATCTTTCTCTTTGAGTCTATTTTTTTTTTTTTGAAATATTTATCTACTGGTGAACAATATAGAAAAAACATCAGTCTTACAAGAAATCTTGTGCATATAAGAAATATATCTTTTTTAAAAATATGAATAATCAGCACCGGAATAAAAATAATAAGTGAGATTAAAATTATTACTAAAAGAGATAGATAACCATGTAACGTATAAAATATATATCTAATTTTAAAATCTTTCATTAACTATATCTCTAAATATCAAAAAATGATTTTTCAGAAATAGTATTTAAATTTTGAAAAAATTTAGCCTTTTCTTCATCTGTATTTATATTAAAAGTCTCTGCTAAAATTATCAGTCTTCTATATTGCATCATATATTTTGTTTTATCTTCTTCTGAAATATCCATACCCATCTTTCTTAAAATTTCATTTGTCTCATTTTTTAGTAGTCTGTATATGATATTTTCGGATTTTGATTTTTCCAGTACAAGTCCTACTTTATTACAAAATTGTATTAAAATAACAGCATCAGAATAGACATTAGAAAAAGCATCCTGATTATTTGATAATTTATTAAATAAAATTTCTGAAAGTTTATTTTTTAAAATTGTTAAGTCTACTTTTATAGAATAGTAGTTAATGTAATCAAATATCTTTATTAATTCAAAATATTGAGATTTTGTAGGGAAATCTGTTAGATTCTTTGAAAACTCATAAAAATATACCTCAAAACTCAATTTAACAATTGAATAAATAATCGAAGGTAGTTGAAGTCCAGTATTTTTATAATCGTTTAAAATATTTAAGATATCATTAACTGAGACTATATTGATCTTAAACATCTTTTCTAATTTATCATGATCAAGCATTTCTAATAGATATTGCTTCACATCTTTTGTAAGATCTTTTAAAGAAAGAACAACAACTTCATTCTCACCATTATAGTTATTATTAAGAATATTATCTTTTTGAAGAATAAGTTTCTCCCTATTAACAAATTTTGTGATATAGATTCTATAATCATTATTTTCAAGTAAGTTATAAATAAAAAAGAAACTTTCCCATTGATTTATTTTTTTATCAAATACATCAATCTTACCATCAAAAAATCTTGAATTTTCATCTATTTTATGGATAGAAAGATTTTTATAGGAAAAATTCTGAAAGACTTTAAAATTCTCCAGTTTAAAATTTCTATTTAACCTATAAAGTCCAATTATATTATTGATGAGTTTATAAAAATCCATTTTTTCTGGATATATAAAATTTTCAAGAATAAATTTACCATTTCTATACTTTGAAATATTAGAATTAGCCTCTGCCAGTTTTTTCTCAAATGCATCAAGAACCTCTATTGAAAAGTCTTCGAGTAAAGTAATTGATTTATAAGCATATCTTAAATTCTGAATTGTCTCAATTCCAGAAATATCCGAAAAAAACCACCCACATGAAGTATATGCAAATAGCATAAATTTTTCTGCTTCAAGTAATCTTAAAATATTTGTAAGTTCATTATCATTTATCTCTTTTTTACTATTCCTAAAAATAGAAAGATTTGAAATATCATAATTATTTAAAATATGCTCAATATATCTATTTCTTATTTCAAAAGGTTCATCAAAAAATTGTTTTAGATAAGTAACAAATTTTTTATCTATGTATTCCTTAACAATATCGAGTGCCTCTCTTAATGGTTTTCTCCATTTTTGATTCCAGCCGGATTCTCCGCCAGTATGACATCCACAATCCTTATACCATCTACCAACCCCATGAAAGCAACTCCAGGAAGAGCCTATTCCATCCTCACCGAGTGATATTTCTGTCTCGTATTCTGGCTTAAACTCTTCTAAATATTCTCCAAAATTCATTAATTTAATCTCTTTGCCATTATAATTATTTATCAAACTTGCCAGACACATATCACCAAACGGTTCATGATGACCATACACTTCACCATCAGTAGCAATTGTTACAAGAGAATGTTCTGCTCTTGTAGAGGATGAAATTATTCTTTGAGCAAAATTATCAGAGTTTCTTAATAAATGGCCAAATGATATAGCATTTGATATCTCTTTGTTATAATAAAATACAGCAATTTCTCCATGACTTCTTATTATTTTATACACTCTTGTTGTATCAATTGGTTTATCTTTTGTTAGCTTCCATTCTTTTTTATTAATATGCCTGTAAGATTCAGCCTGATCTGGTGAAAGAATAATGAACTTTATCCCATTTTCTATGAGTAAATCGATTGTCTTATAATCAACAGCTGTTTCAGGAAGCCAGATTCCCTCACTCTTTCTTTTAAATCTATATTCAAAATCCTTTAATCCCCATATTATCTCTGTTTTTTTATCTTCAAATGATTGTAATGGCATAATAACATGATTATAAATCTGAGCAATTGCATTTCCATGGCCTTTATGCTCATTTATAGAAAGTCTATCAGCCTCAAGTATTGCATTGTAAGTCTCTGGTTCTTCTTTTTCAAGCCATTGCAATAGAGTTGGTCCAAAATTAAAACTTATGTATCTATAATTATTTATTATTAATCTTATCTTACCATTAAAATCAAGTACTCTTGATGAAGCATTTGGTCCATAACACTCTTTTGTTATCTTTTCATTCCAGTTTTTATAAGGGTAGAGTGAAGGCTGCTCTTCAAGTAGATCAGTCCATGGATCTTCTCTTGGTGGCTGGTAAAAATGTGCATGAATTATCGTTTTAACTAACATTTATAATGACTCCAAATTAGAGAGTTAAAAACTCTTATTTTATAAGAACTCTTAATTTATTTGTATTTTCATTAAAATCAAATAATAAAAGATAATCTTTATTTTCAATAATCTTTGGTATTACAATATTTATTCCTTTCTTTTTATTTATAAATCTAAAATTGTATTTTCCACTTTTTAAAAATATCTCTCTTTCCCTCTTAATTACTCCTAATTTTTCCTTTTTTAAACCTTTTTTGTCAATAGAATATTCGTTCATCTCATTTATTAATATTTCAATATCAAATGGTGGCTTTGTTATTTTTATGACTGCTCTTTTTTCTATCAGAGTAAAAGTAAGATCCAATCTATCCTGCCATTTTGAGATATAGATATTATTTAAATAAGATTTCTCATAGCCATATTTATAAACATAAAAATCATACGAGGAGTTATTTAATAACGTTTCCCCTTTATATTCAATCCATTCTTGTTGTGAAATTGGTTTATAAAACATTGTATAATTCTGTAATATAGAGCCATTTATATCATTTACTGTTATAAATAAAGGGATTTCTTTTTCTTCTGGCGGAATAATATTAAAAGATATCTTATTTTTAGGATTTAATTTATATGATTTTATTGCAATAGATTGAGGTATTACTTTTTCATTTATTTTTAGATAACATTTATAACTATTTACTGGTAATAATATATTTTTTATTATATAAGAATTGTTTTCAGTAGATATTTTATATTTTTTATGATAATTTGAAGATTCTAAAAATATCTGAAAAAAATCTATTTTATCGATAGATTTTATTTCAATATCGAGAAATCCGTAGTTATTTGGGAAAAATATCTTTGGGATATAGTAAGGAAATATAAAATTTAGTAAATAAAGTATCAAAATAAGTAAGAGTGGGGGAGTGAATATTCTCCTTATAATAGATAGAGTAATTATTAAATATGAATACTTAAAATCTTCTATGTCAAAATCTTTTTCACCATTTACAAAACTTGCAAATTTCTCCTTTAATTCATTAAAATTTTTAAATTTTAATTTTAAAAATAGAGTTATTTCTTTAATAAAATCAGATATACTCTTATATCTTTTTGATTTTCTTGGGTTCATTAATTTTTTTACTATTTTTACAAGCCAGAATGGAACATTATTGTTATAACTTCTTATTGATCTACATCTACCTTTTCGTATATTAACTACATTATCCATGTTAAATTCATTTGAGAATGGTCTAACGCCAGTCAACATTTCATACATTATTATTCCGAGACTATACTGATCAGTTCTTGCATCAACATCTTTTGGAGAGTGAATCTGCTCTGGTGACATATAAGCTGGAGTTCCCAATAAAGTGCCACTCTTTGTTATATCCTTAATATCCTCTCTATTTGTTTTAAATGCAATTCCAAAATCAGTTAATTTTATTTCCCCCTTTGTTGAAATTAGAACATTACCGGGTTTTATATCTCTATGAATAATACCTTTATTATGAGCACATTCTAAACCTTTTGCCACTTCAAGTCCAATATAACAGGCAGCATATACTGGAACCTGACCATATTTCTTTATTATTTCAGAAAGATTGTATCCAGATACATATTCCATTGCAATATAGGAGGAGTTTTCATGTTGAAAATAGTCAAAGATATGAACTACATTTGGATGAGAGATCTCCATCATTATCTGTGCCTCTCTTTTGAATCTATCAAAAAATGTAGCTGACGATTTTGGCATCAATTTTTTAAGAATAACCTCTTTATTAAGACCTTTATGAAGTGCCTTGTATACTTCTCCCATTCCACCTTTAGCAAGTTTACCTAATATTACATATCCTTTTATCTCAGTATTCTTATCCTCTTTATTCATAAAAATCCCTTTTTAAAACAGATTTCACTCGCTATATATTTATACTTTAAATTTTAAAGTTTGTCAAAAATTATGCCAGAAATTTTGATAAATTTAAAACTACAAAATAAATTTTTTATTTAAGATAATTAAGATCATATTAAAACTTATGCTTAAAAAGTTAGTTAAAGTAACATTTTTCGCTATGATAACTTTTTTAAAAAAGTAATTTGAGATATGAATAAAAATTATATTAGAATATCATTACCAGTAAAATTATAAGATATTTTATCTTTAAGTTCTCTTTTTAATATAGCATAACTTTCAACGCCAGTACAATGAGATGCTAATATTTTTGTCACTTTATTTTTAGTAAAATAATCTGCTATTTTTAAAATATTTTCATAGTTCTCTTCTGATATATGAAAACCTCCAATCACAGAATTTATCTCTTTTATTCCCATTTCTTTAACATTTTCGATAATGTTGGTAATTCCTCTATGAGAGCAACCACTTATTATGTTTGCTTTATTATTGATTTTTATAAGTAAAAATATTTCATCATTAAAATTATCCGGGCTAAAATTATCATTTTCTTTAATATAAAAATCTTTAAAGTGAGTGTCATTCTTATTATAGATCTTTATATCAGTTATGACAATTGCCTCATCATCAATTAGATAGTTTTTATCTAAAAAGATAAATCTTTCTTTAAAAAGTTCTGGATTAAAAGGAAAACCTATAAATTTATTATTTTTATATTTTTCTTTTAATGCCTCTTTTTTTAGTAAAATTTTTGCCTTTTTATTTATAGAAATAAAATCTTTTAAACCACCAGTATGATCAAAATGGCCATGACTTAATATAACAAGATCTATTTCGGAAATGTTAATACCTAAAATATTTGCATTTTCTATAAATTTCTTACTCTGACCACAGTCAAATAAAATTTTAATATTATCTTTTTGTAGATATAAAGAAAAGCCATGTTCTCCACTTAATCCAGTTTTATAAGTAAGATTATCAAGAAGTGTTATTATCTTCATTTTTTTTTTATAACATATAATAGGCATTCTTGTCAAATAAAAGTTAATTGTTTTATATGCTCAAATTTATTCTTCATGCAAAAATTTTGAGACTTTTCTAAAATCGCTGAAAAAATAAATTTATTCTGGTATTCTCTGAAATTATTTCAAAGCATCCCTGTTGAAAAGAATAATAAGTAATATTATTTTAATTATTTTCACCGATTGTGAATTTTTCTCAAAATTTTTTATTTTTTTTTTCAAATTTTGTAAAGGATTTTCTCAAAAATTTTGTGATTAATAATTAGAAAACAATTTTTATTTCAAGGAGTTAAAAACTATGATAAAATATGATTTTGTTCTTAACAAAGTTTTATTAGATAAAATTAAAAATTTAGCAAAAAAAAGATCTATCTCACTTTCTTGCTTAATGAGAGAGATCTTTGAAAAGGTTATCCCTATTCTTGAAAAAAAGCATCTCAAAGAAAAAAGAAGGGAAAAAGACTACCCAATAGTCTGTGCGACAAATAGAGTAAGAGTATATATTTCTAAAAAGTTGTATAATCAGCTAAAGGTAGTTCATAGCCATCTAAATACCTTCAGTATGGCAGTATTGGTAAGAGAGATACTGGAGGAATACTTTCTTAGAATTGAGATTTTTGGAGAAGAAGAATTTGAAGATAAAATTGAGAGGCTAAAAAAGAAATTGGAGGAGTTAAGAGGAAGAAGGGCTTTGGTAGTGAAAAAAGAGAAGGGTAAGGTGATGCCGCCTGATATCCCCCATGCCACACATCCCGATCAATATTTCTTACTTACTTTTGACTCAAAATTTCGGCTATTAGAGATAAAGTTTCTTTAAAAGTTAATACTTTTTCTGAATTTTTAGCCTTCTTTTATTATTACTCAAAACTTACCTTAATTTAAATTTATATTTTTTATTGCTTAAAAATAAAATTATCCTTCATCTATACTCCCCATATTCTCATCTTGACAAAAATATAAAAAAATGAGATTTTTTTTACATGCAGATATTTGAGAATAACATAAATGTTAATGAAAACCTGAAAAATGCCTATCTAAATCTTAAAGATCCTTTTTATGAAGTAGAATTTACTAAAAATAATCTACCTGTATTAAAACTTAATAATGTCTATATTCATTCAAAATATGACCCAATAAAAGAGGCTGAAAGAAGTGCTGATTTAATTCTAAGCAAAAATGAGGATTTTGATGTAATAATAATCTATGGATGTGGACTCGGATATATCCTAAAAATTCTTTTTGAAAGATTAATTCTAAATAATCCAAAAAAGACAAAACCATATATTGTCTATATTGAAAAAGATATAAAAATTTTTTTTACTGCTTTAAAATATTTTGATATGAGAGAGATTCTGTTAAATGAGAATGTAAGAATATTTATAGATACAGAAAAAGAGATAATTGGAAGTTTTATTCAATCAATCCCAACAAAAATAGTAAAATATTATTATCATAGGCCAACATATTTTCTTAATATGAATTATTATAAAGAACTTCAAAATCATATCAATTATGTTCTTGATAGAAAAGATATGAATAGTGCCACATTTAAAAGATTTCAAAAATTATGGACAAAAAATTCCATAAATAACCTACCATTTACTATAATGGCAAATCCTTTAAAACTATTAAACAATACGGGGCTGGAAAGTAGTGTGGCAGTAGTCGCAGGGGGACCTACTCTTGAAAAATCCATTGATTATTTAAAAAATAATCAGGATGGCTTAATAATAATTGCAGTTGATACAGCATATAAATATCTTATTAAAAATGGAATAAATGTTGATATAATTACAACTATTGATCCCCAATATCTTAATTACAAGTATCTTGAAAATGCAAGAATTACAAATGAAATAATTGTTACAGATAGTTCTACTTATTATAAAATATTTCATCTTACTGAACCAAACAAATATTTTATTGGTAACTCTATATTTCTAGTGACAAACTATTTTATAAATGAAGATAGAGGTAGTCTTGGGGCTGGTGGCTCTGTTGCCACAACAGCCTTTGATGTAGCAAGGATAATTGGTGCAAAGAATATCATTCTTATTGGACTTGATCTATCTTATCCAGAAAGAAAGACTCATTTTAGAGGGGCATTCTTTGAGAGTAATTTTATAACTACATCAAATTATTTTAAACCAGTGGAAGATGCTGTATATAAATATTTAACCCATGCATCACCTTTAATAATTAGAGAAGGGACAAAGGGATCTGTATTTACCGATTCAAAGATGCTTATCTTTAAAAAATGGTTTGATAGAGAAATAGGCATCACAAATGCTTCTGTTTATCAGACTGATTTAGGTGGCATAAAAATAGATGGGACAATTGTCAAAGATCTTAATAGTTTACCAACAGGCAATAAAAATGCAAAGTTAAATTTTATAAATAATATAAAAAATATTATAAATAAAGAAAAAAAATATGATTTTAATTTATTAATAGACAAAATAGATTATTTTATAGATATTTCAGAAAGAATAAGAAAATCTTATGAAAAAATTACAAAATTAATCGATGAAGATGGTAATGTTAAAGCAACAGATATCCCCCTTATTGAAAAAGAAGAAAAAGAAATCTATAATGATCAGGATAAATATATGGTATCAAGAATACTGGCTTCTTCGGCACAGGATGTTTTAATAATGATAAATGAAAATTATTCATTGGATAAAGATGAAAAGAAATCTGCCTGGTTAAAAACAAAGATGCTTTATTCTTCTATTATTGATTTTCAAAAATTTTATTACAAAAATTTTAAAAAACTATTAAGAATAATAAAAAATAATCCGAATATCTTTTTAAGAATGAGATAAAAAATTACCCTCCCAAAAAATTATCCATTCTGCGTTAAATGGAGAGATAAGCCAGCTCTCCATTTTTTTATTTATTTGACAAAAAATGAAAAATTTAATATATTTCTTTTCAAAAAATTAAGGAGATAGAGATTGGATTTTAGAGAATTAAGATATAAATACATAGACTTTTTTAAAAGCAAAGGACATAAACATATTTCAAGTGCCTCCCTTATTCCAGAAAATGATCCAACAGTTCTTTTTACAACTGCTGGGATGCATCCTCTTGTCCCTTATCTTCTTGGAGAACCTCATCCAGAAGGTAAAAGACTTGTCAACTGGCAGAAATGTATTAGAACAGGTGATATAGATGATGTAGGGGATGATTCTCATCTTACTTTTTTTGAAATGCTTGGCAACTGGTCACTTGGAGATTATTTTAAAAAAGAGGCAATAAACTATTCATTTGAATTTTTGATAAAGGTACTCGGGTTTAAAATAGAGCAATTGCATGTTACTGTTTTTGAAGGGGATGAAGATGCTCCAAGAGATGAAGAGTCAGCATCATATTGGAAAGAACTCGGAATTCCAGAGGAAAGAATACATTTTAAGCCTAAAAAAGATAACTGGTGGGGACCTGCTGGAAAAACAGGGCCATGTGGACCTGATACAGAGATGTTTATTGATACTGGTAAAGAAAAATGTTCTCCTTCTTGCGGGCCAGGATGTGGATGTGGTAAGTTTTTTGAGATATGGAATGATGTATTCATGCAATACAACAAGACAGAAGATGGTAAGTTCTTGCCATTAAAACAGAAAAATGTCGATACTGGAATGGGTATAGAAAGAACTGTTGCAATGCTTACAGGAAAAAAGAGTGTTTATGACACAGAGAGTTTTATCCCTATTATAAAAGAGATAGAAAAATTATCAAATAAAAAATATGAGAGTGACCAAGAAACAACTAAAGCAATGAGAATTATAGCAGATCATATCAGGGCAGCAACTTTTATTATAGGAGATGAGAGGGGGATATCCCCTTCTAATGTAGGGGCTGGATATGTATTAAGAAGATTGATAAGAAGAAGTGTAAGATATGGGAAAAAATTAGGAATCCAATCTCCATTTATGGCAAAGATAGCAAAAATTGTGGTTGATTTAATGAGTGAGTTTTATAAAGAATTAAAGATAAATGAGGCAAGAATTTATGAAGAACTTACAAAAGAAGAAAACAAATTTGAAGAGACTTTAGATAAAGGTATGAATGAATTGGCAAAGATTATTCCAAAACTGAAAGAAAATAATGTAAGATCAATCTCTGGAAAACTTGCATTTAGATTGTATGATACCTATGGCTTCCCTCTTGAATTTACGAAAGAGATAGCAAAAGAGCATAATCTTGAAGTAGATGAAGAGGGATTTAATGAGGCATTCAATAAGCATAAAGAATTGTCCCAGACTGTTCAGAAACAGACTTTTAAAGGTGGGCTTGCTGATCATTCAGAAAAGACTACAAGACTTCATACTGCAACCCATTTATTGCATAGAGCACTAAAAAATATATTGGGTGAACATGTTAATCAAAAGGGTTCAAATATTACGCCAGAGAGATTAAGATTTGACTTTACACATCCTTCAAAAATAGATGATGCAACTTTAAAAAAGATTGAGGATATGGTAAATGAGCAGATACAAAAAGGGCTTGAAGTAACAATGGAAATAATGAGTCTTGAAGAGGCAAAAAAAATAGGTGCAACAGCACTTTTTACTGATAAATATGATCAACAGGTTAAAGTGTATAAAATAGGGGATTTTTCAATAGAGGTATGCGGTGGTCCTCATGTAAAAAATACAAAAGAACTTGGACATTTTAAAATAATAAAAGAAGAGTCTTCTTCTGCTGGTGTTAGAAGAATAAAGGCAATACTCGAAGATCAGTAGTATAACTCTATCCTTGGTGGATATTTGAGTTTATTTTTTGCATTATTTTTAACTGGCAAAAATCTAAAATCAGAAATATTTTCAAGATAAAACCATTCTGAACTGGCAATTTCTATTGTACCGGTGGGAGAAAGTTCTTTTGACTCATTTGTTGTGCAATATCGAAGATCACTCATTGGGAGAGGATCTATTAATAGCCCATGATTTGAGATGGGATTTTTTACCCATTCTCTAACAATAGATGTAATATCAAGAGAGAGCTCCTTTTTAGAATGAGAAAAAGGGATTTCATAATAATCTTTTTCAAGAGTCTGTTCAACATTAAATATTATAAGCTTACATTTTTTTTCGTCCTGTTCTATCATATCTGTTAATTTTATTTCTCCCTCTTTTTGAATATAGATATCTGAATAAGTAATTCTCTCTTCATCCCATTCTTTTTTTACTGGTCTTATAAAAATAATAACATTTCTTCTTGTAAAAGAGGAATAATTTATAAAAAATTTGAGTCTTGCCTTTTTAAAATTTGGGTCTATATTGTTTAAATTAAATCCTCCGATAACAAAACTATCTTTTATTGAATCTGGATTGCCACTACCAAGATATAATGCCGGATATGTTATTCTTCCATTTTTGTTATTTTTTACTGTTTGAAAACCCAAATCCTCTGAAATTATCTTTTTTCCACTAAAATTTATGTCTGGATAATTACTGAATAGAGTTGCATCCTTTTCTGCTAAAACTACTACTTTTCTAAAACATGAAAATAAGAATAATAAAACAAAAATAAAGATTATTTTAAACTTCATAATGATATCTTTGTTACTTTTTTATATAATGACAACCAATGGATTTCTCATTATGAATAGCAGAATTAACAATAATCTGAGCAGTGACTATTGCATTTCTCAATTCTATTATATCAACAGTTAATTTTGCTTCTTTATAGAATTTAAATATTCTATGAGCATAATAATTTAAGTCAGACTGTGCTCTTTCGAGCCCTTTTTTGGTCCTGATAATACCAGCATAATTCCACATTGTCAATTTTATTGCCTTCCAATCCTGATAAATAAGTATATTATCAAACTCCTCAACATTTTCCGGCACTTTCCAATCCGGAATAAATTCAAATCTCTCTTTCTTTATAGCACAAAAATTCTCTATAATATCCATGCTTGATCTTTTTGCCCATAAAAGCCCTTCGAGTAGAGAAATCGATGCAAGTCTATTTGCTCCATGAACACCAGTACAACTAACTTCACCTATTGCATAAAGATTCTTAATCGAACTTCTTCCAAATTCATCTACTTTAATTCCACCACAAAAATAGTGTGCTGCTGGTACTATTGGTATAGGATCTTTTGTAATGTCTATTCCACCTTTAAGACATGTCTCATAGATTTTTGAAAATCTATCTTTAATTGGTTTTTCCCCTTTATAATAATGAGCTATATCAAGAAACATATATTCTTTGCCACTCTGATTTATCTCTTCATAAATTGCTCTGGCGACAACATCTCTTGGAGCAAGATCTTTTAATGGAGAATATTTTTCCATAAAAAATTCCCCTTTATGATTTAAAAGCCTTGCACCTTCACCTCTTAAAGACTCTGAAATTAGAAATCTTTTTATATCTTTATGAAAAAGAGCAGTTGGATGAAACTGAATAAACTCAGTATTTATAATATCAGCACCAGATCTATATGCCATACTTATTCCATCTCCAGTAGCACTTGCTGGATTTGTCGTATATTGATAAAGATTGCCAATACCACCGGTAGCAAGTATTACTATACTGGAGAAAAAAGTATGCACCTCCCCACTTAAATTATCAAGGACATAAACCCCCATTACTTCTCTCTGTTTATATAACTCCTGATAATCTTCTGAATGATGATTATTTGTTATAAGATCTATTGCAGTAAAATTAGTTAAAATAGGAAGATTTATTTTTTTTGCATACTCAATAAGAGAAGTCTCTATCTTTTCGCCAGTATGATCTTTATAATGAATTATTCTTCTTTCTGAGTGAGCAGCCTCTTCAGTATAATCTATTTTGCCATTTCTGTTTTTACTGAAATCTATCCCTATCTTATCAATAAGAAATTCAAATACTAACTTAGGTCCTTCTTCTGCTAAGATCTCAACAGCCTTATAATTATTATAATTACAACCTGCTTCAAGTATATCTTTTATCAGTTTTTCTTTGGCATCCCCTTCTTTATATGCGACAATTCCTCCCTGAGCATAATTTGTATTACATTCTGAAATCTCACTATTCTTTGTAATAACAATTACATTAAATCCAGCCTCTTTTAAATAAATGCCAGAAGTAAGACCTGCTATGCCACTACCAACAATAATCACATCAAAATATTTTCTCAATTTTCTATCCCTCTACAATCTCAATCATTTTTTGTAAGGCAATTTTTGCATCCTCTTTATATTCAACAATCTCTGGAATTTCATATTTTAATGTAGTTTTTGACTCTTTATAAGATAAAATTGATAACAAAGAATCATAAAGTTTATTAAGAGTGATCTTTTCCATATTGACACATTTTGATTCTCTCAGGGGTAAAATTTTTTTGTCTGGGAATTCTTTTTGAAGTCTATCGACAAATACTGTCTCTGTTCCTATGCCCCATATACTTCCAGATGGTGCCTCTTTTATTGTTTTGTAGATTTTTTCTGTTGAACCAGAATAATCGGCTAAATTCACAACATCTTCATCACATTCTGGATGAACTATGATCTTTATCCCTTCATATCTTTTTCTTAATTCCAGTATATCAGTTGTTTTAAAATTTTTATGGACAATGCAAAAACCATCCCATAAAAATAGAAGAGCATTTTTTACATCACCTTCAATGGAGAGATCTCTTTTTACTTTGACTATATTCTCCTTTGGAATTCCGAGTTTATTTACCGTATTTATACCTAAATTATAGTCTGGAAAGAAAAATATAGATTTATTATTCTCCAGATAGTATTTAATGATCTTTTCTGCATTTGAGGATGTGCACACAGATCCACCATTTTTACCACAAAAAGCCTTCATATCAGCATATGAATTCATATAGACAACAGGGGATATCTCCCTTTTACAATCCTGTTGTAATATATTGAATATTTTTTCAGCAATATTATAATCAATCATACTTGCCATGGGGCATCCAGCCATTATATCCGGTATCAAAACTTTCTGAAAAGATTTTGCAAGTATTTTTGCTCCTTCTGCCATAAATTTAACACCACAAAAAACAATAAACTCTTTATCAGTTTTAGAACTTTCAACAGCAAGTTTGTATGAATCCCCGATAAAATCACCGAGTTTTACTATATCATAATTTTGATAATGATGAACAGGTATTATAACAGATTCTTTTAATTTCTCTTTTAATTTAATGATATTATCTATTATAGTCTCTCTCTCCATAAAAACCTACTTATATTAAATTATTTTTGCATTAAATAGTTCAAGAAGTCTCTCGAGTTCTTCTTGAGAAAAATATTCTATCTGAATTTTACCTTTTTGTGAAGTTCCAATTATATTTACTTTTGATTGAAGTTTTCTTGCAAGAATCTCTTCTGCTCTCTGCAACTCTATCTCTCTAATTGGTGCTGTTTTTTTACTCTCTTTCTTTTCAATAGGCCAGATCTTGGCTATCTTTTCTGCCTCTCTAACAGAGAGATTATTTTTAATAATATATTCTGCAAAACTAATATGCTCTTTTTTATTTTCTATAGAAAGAATTGTTCTTGCATGACCAGGGGTAATAGTACCATCCATTAACCATTTCTGAATTTGAATATCAAGATTGAGAAGTCTTATCATATTTGTAATCGCTGTTCTACTCTTGCCAAGTCTCTCTGAAAGTTCCTCATGGGTAATACCATAAGTCTCAATAAGATTTGAATATGCTAAAGCCTCTTCTATTGGATTTAAATTTTCCCTTTGAATATTCTCAATTAAAGAAAGTTCCAGTCTTTCTCTTTGAGAGGTATCTTTTATAATTACTGGAATCTTTTCTAATCCAAGTAATTTTGCTGCTCTATATCTTCTCTCACCTGCAATTATTTCGTAAAATTCACCTTTCTTACTAACTGTTATTGGCTGAATAATTCCATAAGATTTTATAGATTGTGCAAGACTCTGAATAGCCTCATCAGAAAAATTTTTTCTTGGTTGATCCGGATTGGGAATTATCTTTTCAAGAGGTAATTCTACAAAACCTGCTATTATTTTTTCATTATTATCTTCATTTTCATCAGTAATATTTAGCTTTAAAAGAGCATCAAGCCCCATTCCCAAACCTTTATTAGTCTTTGCCATTTATAAACTCCAGAGCAAGTGATTCATAAGCCTTTGATCCAATACAATTCTTATCATGTAACATTACTGGAATACCATAAGATGGTGCTTCAGCAATTCTAACATTTCGGGGTATCATTGTTTTATAGACCTTTTTGCCAAAATAGGCAATTACATTCTTTGCAACATCATCTGTAAGATGAGTTCTCTTATCAAGCATTGTTAACAATACACCTTCTATTTGAAGTTCTGGATTAAAACTCTTTTTAATAAGATTTATGGTATTTACCAGTTGAGAAAGCCCCTCAAGAGCAAAAAATTCTGTTTGCAATGGTATTAAAACAGTATCAGCAGCAGCGAGTCCATTTACAGTAAGTAGTCCCAATGAAGGGGGACAATCAATGAATATATAATCATATTTGCCTTTTATTTTAGTAAGAGCATTCTTTAAATAAAATTCTCTATCTTCTCTATCTACAAGTTCAACCCCTGCTCCTGTTAAATTAATATTTGCTGGGATTAAAAAGCAATTATCTACTTTAGTAGACACTATTGCAGATTGAATATCTATTTTACCCATTATTACTTCATATATTGTATCTTTATCCTTTTTTATTCCAAAACCAGAGCTACAGTTACCTTGTGGATCAAAATCAACAACAAGTACTTTTTTGTTATTCATTGCAATAGCACTGGATAAATTAATAGCAGTGGTAGTCTTTCCTACCCCCCCTTTTTGATTTGCTATTGTTATAATTTTACCACACATTTTTAAAATACCTCTCTAATAATAATTTTGCAAAGAGATATTATACCAAATTTATAAAATTAATTCAATTAAATTTAATTCATATTAAAATAATATTTTTTAAAGATCTATTTTAATAATATTAAATTGAAAGATTAAAGGTTGTATTTTTAAAATATATCTCGTATTGTCTTAATTTTTACTACAAAATAAGCTGGTTCTTCATAAGGATGAACCTCCAATAATTTTTTCAATACTTTTTTTAAATATCTTTTTTCACATAGCATTTCTACTCTATACTCATCCACCTTTTCTATTTCATTTTTTTTACCTAAGAAAGGATTACTTCCTTTCAGTGGTCGAAATTGTCCTCTCCCTTTTACCTCAAAAGAACAATAATCATAATTTTTATACCTTCCAGCACCTGCTTCAAAAAGAGCATTTTTAACAGTTTCAAGATGACTCTCTGGAACAAAAAAGGTTATATAATACATATCTCACCTCTTGTAGAAAATGCAATTAAAGGTTCTGATTTATTTTTATATATTTTTTTAATTTTTTTCTTAAATTTTGTAAAGGATTTTCTTAAAAATTTTGTGATTAATATTATAGAAAATAATTTTTATAAAATCAGGAGGATTTGTTATGAATAAAAAAAATTTAAATCGCAGCAATAATCATGAACTACATTTTGTAGTTACTTCTACTATGAAGGAAAAACTTGCAAAGATAGCCAAAAAAGAAAATATTTCTCTTTCTAAACTTATTTGTTATGTATTACAAAAGTTTGCTGATAGAGTGAAGAAAAGATACTGTTTTGGTGTCGAGGATGATAACAGTTATGAAAGAATAGAGGCAGAGGCATCCATTCATTTTTATATTCCAAAAAAGGAATATAGATTCTTGAAGAAAATTCATGCTGATTTAAATTTTTTCAGCATGGCAAAATTGATTAGAGCAATTCTTGAAGTTTTCATTGAGGAATATGAGAGAATGGGGATGATTGGGTTTGAGAAAAAGTGTGGAATAATAACATTAAGGTTATTCTTAAAAATAATAAAAATTAAAAGATGGTGGAAGAGCAGAGAATTGTCCCACTTCCAC
>Ga0116166_1001903_pt1 | contig 18100 bp, 19 predicted proteins | sample AD_JPNMR2_MetaG_FD_89884 | JGI IMG/M metagenome (GOLD analysis project Ga0116166, IMG submission 89884) | Active sludge microbial communities of municipal wastewater-treating anaerobic digesters from Japan - AD_JPNMR2_MetaG | ecosystem: Engineered > Bioreactor > Anaerobic > Digestate | place...
CCCGTTGCGGTGGCATAGCCAAACGTACTGAGCAGGTAATCGGTGTACAGTTCTAATTGGGCTTTGTCCATGCTCCAATCTTATCCGATTTTCCAACTGCTCCCTGCGTAACATCAGTTAAATCAAAGTATAGGCCAAGCCTCCAAAAAAATCAATATGCCAAGGGGATTATAACGGATGGACGGCGCGCGGGTGGAAGGTCACTTCGGGGAGGGGGAGGGTGTCCGTGCGGGGGGGAAACCTCACCCTGATTGGGTTGAGCGATCGGCATGTCCGCTTGGCCCTTCGCGAAGCGCCCCTGTGGAGCTCCCACGGGGAGAGGGTATGAGGTTGGTTTCTTTTCTGCCTGATGGCGAGTTCGGTTTCCAAAGCGGATAACGAATGGACGGCGCGCGGGAGGAAGGTCGCTTCGGGGTGGGGGACGCGAAGCGGTCCGTGCGGCGGGGGGGCAATTGGCGGTATAATTTTGGGAGAGGTGTCCCATGACCATTGCAACTTTAGACGAAAAACAATTCAAGGTTATTCTCAAAGAGGCTATTGTTGAACTCTTTGAAGAGCGGCAGGATGTCTTTGCCGCGATTGTAGCCGAAGCCATTGAAGACATTGGCCTTGCCAACGCCATCCGAGAAGGTCGGAAGAATGACTTTGTCAGCAAGGAAGAAATAGACGCCATTCTCGCGGGATAAATCAATGAAGACTCTCTACGAAAAGAGTTTTGGGCGTGACTTGAAGAAGGTAAAAGACAAGCGCTTGCTGAAACAGGTGCAGAAAATTATCGCGCAAGTTGAATCGGCGAATTCATTGTCAGACTTGCAGAACGTGAAAAAACTGGAAGGTTACACAACATATTATCGAATCAGGGTTGGCGAATACAGAATTGGGATCGAGGTTGTAGAGGGGCAAGTGATTTTTGTCTGCTTTCTGAATCGCAAAGACATTTACCGTTACTTCCCGTAAATCTTGTTTTCAACCAGCAAGACCATCCTGGCGGGTACAGGTGAATTTCCTTCTCAGCGCCTGGAAGGTCGCTTCGGGGTGGGGGACGCGAAGCTGTCCGTGCGGCGGGGAAAAGCCGTCCACGAATGAAAATCGCGAATTCACGAATGGACGGCGCGCAATTCGAGCATTCGTGAAAAATTCGTGGATGGTTTCTCAGTGTGAAGGTCGCTTCGGGGTGGGGGAGGGTGTCCGCGCAGGGTATAATAACCATTATTGAGAAGGAGTTTATCCATGTTGGCGCAAACGGCTCTCAAATACGATGTGGAAGTAAATAAAGATGGGCAGGTCGAGTTGACTGTCCCATTCCCTGCTGGCGCGCATGTGACCGTCTTTGTAGTTGATACTGGCGATGCTTTTGCCGATCTACTCTACGCGTCGCAAAGCAGTACCGATTTTTGGGATAATCCACTGGATGACGAGGATTGGAACAATGCCTGAGCAAGGGGATATTCTGCTCGTGCCAATCCCGTTCACCGATCTTTCGTCACAGAAACGGCGGCCTGTGATCGTTGTATCCAACAACGACTACAACCAGAAAACAACGGACTTGGTTGTTGTGGCAATGACATCCAATCCCATTGAAACCGATTACAGTTTTTCGATCACGTCCGATGATCTCGAAAAGGGGGCGCTCAACCGTCCAGGCAAAGTTCGTGTGGACAAGATTTATACGATCTCCAAATCCATTGTAGTCAAGGCATTTGGAAAGGTGAATGAGAAGGTGATGGAACGCATTCGGAGTGAGTTGCAGAGTTTGACAGCAAAGAAGTAACATAAAGACTTCCGATGTTATGAAACTTCGGAAGTCTTTTTTGTTTGAAGTTGTTTCGGGTTGGAAGAAAGTATCCGTGCGGCGGGGAAGGACTTCACCACTTCGACAGGCTCAGTGCGACGCCTGATTGGGTTGAGCAATCGGCATGTCCGCTTGGCCCTTCGCGCAGCACCCCTTTGGGGTTCCCGAGGGGAGAGGGTATGAGGTTGATTTCTTTTCTGCCGATGGCGAGTTTGGTTTCCAAAGCGGATAACGGGTGGATGGCGCGCGGGTGGAAGTTGGCTTGAAAACATCACTCAAATTTCAACGGGTAATTTCCTGGATTTTTCAGCGCCTCAAGTTCGATGTCAATATCAAGTTGCTCCCAGTAAAAATCCCCAAAATGTTCGCGGAAATTGAAAATTTGCTCGATGGTCGCGTTTTTGAATGCAGGATATTGCTCGAACGAAACCAGGAATTCGCCGTCATTGGTCAATAACCAGAATCCGTCCTTTTCAATGCTGGTGATTTGGCTATTGACAGAAACGTCACTTTGGGAAATGTTTGTGCCACTCATTGATAAACTTCTCCTGATTCTCTTTGACCAACTGCTCGATCTCATTCAATTCATGCGCTCTGAAACCGTGATAATCTGACAACGCGATAATCGGCTCCAGCCAAAACTTTGCCTTGCCACGTTCCGACTCGACATGAACGTGCATACGGGTTTCCTCATTGCTGTTGAAGTAAAAACGATATGCCTTTTGGCGGTGAATTGTTGGTGACATGAGCGTATTATACATCAGACCTTGTCACGGGGACGGACTGGAACGGATAGACGGCGCGCGGGTGGAAGGCCACTTCGGGGTAGGGGACGCGAAGCGGTCCGTGCGGCGGGGGAGGAAGTTGTTTGGAGAAAAATAGAGTCCCTGATTTTTGCTCAGGGACTGTCGGTTAGATCTCTGTAATTTCCTTTACGTGTTCATCTTCGTATTTCTCGATCAATAAGCCGAGAATCTCCATCAGGGAAGCGAGGGGATGGGTCTCGTCTTCGCCAACGGTGTCAATCAGATTATCCAGCAAGTGAACTGCCTTCTGGTACTCCTCTTCATTGTGCGGATAATACAAAAACTCCGAGACGATTGTCCAATGCTGCGCAGCGTTTTGAAATTTCGTGTCTAACATGGCTTAGTCCTTCCATGTACCTTCGTCATACTCTCGATGGGTTAAGATTGCACGAATGTAAATGATCTTCCGGTTGTAATGGATGGCGGCGATTAAGCGAACCTTGTTGCCGCCGATGTTGAAAACGGTCAACCCGCCGACCTGGTCCGCGCTTGGAAAAGTCTCTCTCAATTCCGCAAATGACTTGAAATCCTTTGACTTTACATTCTTATACCAATGCTTCAGTCCAGGCTCGGCGTCGGGGCGCTTTTCTGCAAACTCGTTGAGACGTTTTCGCGTAATGATGTGCATGGTGGCAAGTCGGAGTATAGCATGAAAAGACGGAGGTGTCTGTGCGAGGGGAGGAAGCCATCCGCGAATGAACGAACGGTGCGCGGGTGGAAGGTCGCTTCGGGGTTGGGGAGGGTGTCCGTGCAGTGGGGAGTGACCCGCGGATGAAAAGCGGATGGACGGCGCGCGGGTGGAAGGTCGCTTCGGGGTTGGGGAGGGTGTCCGTGCGGCGGGGTGTGGGTTTTGGCGGATTCAGTTCCCCCACTGGCAATTACTTTACGACAGCCTTCATCTTTTTCTCTGGCATGGCGGAAATTAATGCGCGCAAGGCTTTGTTCACCTCTTCGGATGTCGTGAAAACCTTTGCAACGTCGGGATCAACCATGACGATCAATGGTTCATTCTTCATCCGTGATGCAAAGCGGTTTGGCTTCGCCTTTTTATAGTCAAAGCGATATTCCCCAGCCATTTCCTGAACTTTATTGGTTTTGGTTTCGGGCATTTTCTTCATAGTCGTTTATCTCTATTCGAGTTGCGGGTCTCGCACTAATCAAGCGGACAACATCTTCCTGTCTCTCCACAAAACACACCAAGAGCATTCTCCGCAAAGTCGACATGCCGATGATGATTTCGCGATGTTCATCCTGGGAATGCTCCATGTCGTCAAAGATGTAAGCAAGTGGGTCTTTGAAAACTGTTACCGCCTCATCAAAACTAACGCCGTGTTTACGAAGGTTGCTGGAGGCTTTTTGCGGATCCCAAGAGAATTTCATGGCTGGAGTATATCATTTTGTCGGGTGGCGCGTAAATGGAAATTGTTTCGGGATGGGGGAGGGTCGTCCGTGCGGCGGGGTGTGGGTTGGTCAACGGACTCTGTCACCCCGCCAAAGAACAGCGGGGCAGGCGGACTCGCGGATGGGAACGAGTGGAGGCTGCTTCGGGGTGGGGGAGGTTGTCCATGCGGCGAGGTGGTGGTCAACGAACTCTGTCACCCCGCCCAAAAACAGCGGGGCAGGCGGACTCGCGGACAGGGCGCGATTGAGACGTTCATGCGAGAGTACGAAGCTGAAGTCTGGGTCAGTGACTGCTGGAAAGCGCAATTGAACGCGCCAGCCAAGACGTCCCAGATTTGCCTGGCGCATCAAATCCGCAACCTGCAAGGGCTGATCGAAAAGCGGCCACGCTTACAATGGGCGCAAGACATGCAGGCGCTCTCCCGAAAGGCAATTCATTTGGGCAATCGGCGAACGCAATTGACAAAAGAAGGATTTGCAAAGCAAGCGGTAGTTCTGGAAAAACGCTTGAAACAACTCTTGCAACGAACCTTCCGCGGATTGGGGGCCAATCTGCTCAAACGCTATCGCAAGCATCGGGATGCCTTATTGGTCTTCCTGCATCATGTAGATGTGCCTGCCCACAATAATGCCTGCGAACGCGCCTTGCGTCCGTCTGTCATTCATCGTAAAGTCATGGGGAGTTTCCGCTCCGATTGGGTAGCACAAGGCTATGCGGCTTTAGCAACCATCCTGAATACTGCCAAGCGACATGGACAAAGCACATTTCAAAAACTGGTCGCCTTGATGGGTCAGCCCGTCTTGCCGTTCATCGAAGCGTCAGCGTGACCTGTTACGATTTTTTAAGAAACAGCCTCTTGAAAAATTGAAATTTCATGCTATGATTGATTATGATTGATTTTTGAGCGAGCATGAGCGATTTCACGCCCACCCCTGAACGCCAAAAACAGATCCATTCCCTGCTGGAGCGGCAGGGACGTTTGAGCGTGGCTGAGATCGTCAAGCAGTTTGAGATCAGCGAGGCGACGGCGCGGCGCGATTTGGAATCGCTGGCTTCGCAGGGGAAAGCCCAGCGCGTGCATGGCGGCGTCATCGCGGTGGAACAGGCTCCGCCCGAACTACCCATCCTTCAGCGTGAGGGCGAACAGACGGAAGAAAAATCCAGTATTGGGCGCGCGGCGGCGGATTTGATCGCGGACGGCGAGACCGTTTTCCTCGGCTCAGGCACGACCGTGCTTGAAGCGGCGAAACATTTACGCGAACGCAAAAATCTCACCGTCGTCACCAATTCCCTGCCCGTGTTAAACGCGCTGGCGGGCGTCAAAGACATTACGGTCGTTTCATTGGGCGGACAACTACGCGAGAGCGAACTTTCCTTCATCGGTCACATCACAGAACAAGCGCTGGCAGAATTGCGCGTGGACAAGGTCCTCATGGGCACGCGCGGCATCAGCCTGGAACACGGGCTGACCAACGATTACCTGCCAGAGACTCAAACCGACCGCGCCATCTTGAAGATCGGACGCCAACTCATCATCATCGCTGACCATTCGAAAGTGAACCGTGTTTCGACTGCGCTTCTTGCCCCATTGAAGGCTGTTCACACTTTCGTGACAGATTCGCGTGCCGACAAGAAATTCCTGCAAGCGCTGAAGAAACTCGGAATCGAAGTCATCATTGCATAACTGGAAAACCATGCTCCTCGAAAATTTTCGTCCGCAATCGAAACTGGTTACAAAGACCACGCGGGTTGACAAACCGAAATTCCCCGTCATTGACGCGCACAATCATCTCGGCGAACCGTTTGGCGGCGGCTGGGATGACAAACCGTTGACCGAACTGCTCGACCTGCTCGATGAAGCGGGCGTGACTCATTACGTTGATCTCGACGGCGGTTGGGGCGAGGATATTTTGCATCGGCATCTCGATCATTTCAAAGCGAAAGCGCCCGAGCGGTTTCAGATCTTCGGCGGCGTGGATTGGTCGAAGTGGGAAAGCATGGGCGATGGATTCGCTGAATGGGCGGCGAACAGGTTGAAGGTCCAGAAAGAAGCGGGCGCGCAGGGACTCAAAATCTGGAAGCCGTTCGGGTTGCACGTCAAAGATGAAAAGGGGCGAGTGGTTGACGTGGACGATGCGCGCCTAATCCCGATTTGGGAAACAGCTGGCGAGTTGGGTTTGCCCGTGTTGATCCACGTCGCCGACCCTGTCGCGTTTTTCGACCCGATTGACGAAACGAACGAGCGTTGGGAGGAGTTGGGGAATCATCCCGATTGGGCGTTTACCAGCCCGCCGTTCCCGTCGTTCATGCATATCATGGACAGTTTCAAAAATTTAGTGGCGCGTCATCGCAATACGATTTTTATCGGCGCGCATGTTGGGTGTTACGGCGAAAATCTCGGCTGGGTGGGGCAGATGCTCGACGATTGCCCGAATTATTACATTGATATTTCGGCGCGGCTGGGCGAGTTGGGAAGACAGCCCTACACCGCGCGGAAATTTTTCATCCAATATCAAGACCGCATCTTGTACGGCTCGGATATGAGCCCCGACCTTGACGCGTATCGTTTGAGTTACCGCTTGCTCGAAACGGATGATGAATATTTCAATTACAACGTCAGCGAAATGCCGAGGCAGGGACGATTCTATGCCTACGGTTTGTATCTGCCCGATGATGTGTTGAAGAAGGTTTATCGTGAAAATGCGTTAAGGGTGTTGAAGATCGAGTGAGGGTGAGAAGTGTGAGAAGTGAACAGTAATTAGTAATTAGTAATCAGTGAACAGTGAACAGTGATCCGTAATCAGTGAGCAGTGAACGACGCAACTATCGAACTACACAACTATCGAACTATCAAACTACACAACTACCAAACTATGCAACTACAAAACTATCACACCTACAACGAAATCAAATCGCAGACTGAAGCGTGGGCGCAGGCGCTGGAGGTAGTGCGCGCTTCGGACACGCCCAAGGCTGGCGGATATGACCGCGTCATCTTTACTGGCTGTGGCTCCACGTACTACCTTTCGCTCGCGGCGGCGGCGTTGTACACCGAGTTGACGGGGCGCACGGCGCAAGCCGTTTCTGGCGGGGAGTTGTTGTTGAATCCGCAGGCGGTTGTAGGGCGAGATAGTATCTCGCCTTACTTACTCGTTGCCGTCAGCCGTTCGGGCACGACAACCGAAACGTTGAAAGCGGTCGAGAAATTCAAAAGCGAAAAGCGCGGCGATGTAGTTGTGATTAGTAATTACAACGAAGCCCTTTCACAGATGGCGGACTTTAATTTTGTGATGGATAAGGGACAGGAACAATCCGTCGCGCAGACGCGTTCGTTCGCTTCGATGTACGTGGCGGCGGCGGCGTTGGCGGCGAAGATGGCGGGCAAGGACGATCTACTGGAAGCGATGGGGAAATTGCCAGAGATTGGTAATTGGGTAATTAGCAAGTACGAATCGTACGCAAAGACCATCGGCGAAAATCTGGATTTTGATCGGTTTTATTTTCTTGGGAGCGGCATTCGCTATGGGCTTGCCTGCGAAGTGAATCTCAAAATGAAAGAGATGACTCTCACGCACAGCGAACCGTTCCACTTTTTGGAATTCCGTCACGGACCGATGAGCATGGTCGGCAAGTCAACCGTCGTTTGCGGTTTGGTGTCCGCGGCGAATCATCAGCACGAGGCGAAGGCGCTCGAAGAGATGAAAGCGCTTGGGGGAACTGTATCAGCCGTCGGTGAGAAAGAAGCGGATGTCTGTTTTGAGTCCAATATCCCAGAGGAGGTGCGCGGCGTCCTATATCTTCCTGTCCTGCAATTGATGTCGTTCTATCGTTCGTTGGCAAAAGGTTTGAATCCCGACCGCCCAAACAATTTAACGGCGGTCGTGAAATTAGATCTGTAAAAGGAGAAGAAGCATGAAAAAACTACTGTTCGTTTTTGTGATGGCAAGCCTGCTGCTTGCCGCGTGCGGCGGAGGCGCGCCTGCAACCGACGCGCCCGCCGCGACCGACGAGAAGGTCGAGATCCGCGTATGGGGACATCAAGCGCCCGCCTTTAACGAAGCCAACCAGAAGATGTTCGATGACTTCATGGCGGCGAACCCGAATGTGACCATCAAGTACGAGACTTTCCCGTGGGACGTTTTCATTCAGACGATTCAGACTTCGCTTCCTGCTGGCAACACAGCGGATGTGATTCTCATCCCTGGCGGCTACACCTGCCGCTACGCTTCGGGCGGACAACTGCTCGAAGTCCCAGCCGACGTGATGACGCTCGACGCCGCAAAGGGAATTTTCTTCGACGCGCCGCTCGGCGGCCAGACCTGCGACGGCAAGTTGTACGGCTTCCCCGCTGAATACAACCTTGAATACGGCGGCGCGTACGTGAACCCCACGTTGTTTGAAGCGGCTGGCGTTGCGTATCCTCCCGCGTGGGCAAATTGGGATGCGGTGGTCGAAGACGCCAAAGCGCTGACGAAGGTCGGCGATGACGGCGTGATGACCGTCGCGGGGATGCACTATACCAACAGCGACCAGTTGTTCACCTATTTCCTTGCGGGCATTTTGGAACAAGGCGGCAATTACTTCGCGGAAGACGGCAAGCATTTCAATTTCAATTCGCCCGAAGCCGTCGCCACCATCCAAAAGTTGATGGACATGGCGCAGAAAGACAAAATCGTTGACCCGATCATCTTCAACGCCGACAGTGAATGGGTCGGAGAGTCGTTCGCGCAGGGACATAACGCCATCGGCGTGCTGGGTTCGTGGTACGCGGGCGATGCGAAGATCGGTTATCCCGATTTGAAGTTCGATTACGTTGCCCTGCCTCCGATGATGGGCTCTGAGCATAAATTTGTCTCGGTCGGCGGATGGGGTTACGTGGTCGGCAAAAGCACGAAGCACGCCGACATTGCGTGGAAACTCGCCGCCTTCCTCGGCGCGGACGAAGCGAACGTGCTGTACTTCAACTCGACTTCCGCCACCATCCCCGCGATGAAGTCCGTTGCCGCCGACCCGAAATATGTGGAAGCGGTTCCGTTCGCCGCGGCTGTCCTTCCGATTTTGGATAAGGGCGCGTATCAGGGCGACCTGACCGACCCCGACCAACTCGCGTATGAGATCGTCTATCCGACCATCCTCGACGCGATTCAAGGCAACATCACCGCAGAGGAAGCCGCGGAGAGCATCAACACAGCCGCCAACGCGATGGTGGACGCGGCGCATTGATGAGCAGGTCATAAACGATAATTGCGTGCAGCGCGCCTCGCAGCCCAACGGGACGCGCTGCACGTAACAGGCATCTTCTCTTTTTCTTTATTCCTGGCCCGCGTTTATTTACGGAGAGACTCATGGCATTTAACACGCTCTTCAAAAAAGACGTTCTCGTTAGCAGTGGAAAGTTAACCGCGAACCAGCGCCGCTTTGCCTACATCAGCCTGACGTTCATCCTCCTGTACATGGGGTTGTTTACGTTGTTTCCCATTGTCTGGGCAGTGGTGATGAGTTTCTTCAGTTACACGCCCATCCGCGAAGGGAGCGGATTCCTCGGCCTGGGCGGGGCCAATCCCTTCGTCGGCATCAACAATTACATCGAACTCTTTACCGGCACGAGCAAACCTGCCGAAGTCTTCCGCCTCGCGGTGAAGAACACCTTTCTTTTCACCGCGCTGGTCCTTCCGCTCAACCTGCTGGTCACGCTTCCGCTTGCCGTGATTCTCGAATCCATCAGCGAGCGATTCAAGACCATCTTTCGCGCCATCTATTTTTTGCCCACCATTTCATCGTCTGTAGCGCTCGTCATCATTTGGGCGTATGTGTACGCGCCAGGCTGGGGCTTGCTCAGCATCATGTTCAAAGCGATCGGACTTGTCCCGCCGAAATCGTGGTTGCAAGACCCAAGCCTCGTCTACTTCGGCGTTCCGCTGGCGATGATCTGCGTGGTCATCGCGCACGTCTGGCAGGACTTCGGCTACAACCTCGTCATCTTCGTCGCCGCTTTGCAGTCCATCCCGAAGACTCTGCGTGAAGCCGCCCGCGTGGACGGCGCCAACGCCTGGCAGGAATTCTGGCTCGTCGTCGTCCCGCTTCTTCGTCGGACCGTGTTGCTGACCAGCGTCCTGACGGTGATCTCGTCCTTGCAGGTGTTTGTCATCTTCCAACTGCTCACGCGCGGCGGGCCCAAGAACCAGACGCAGACCATGCTGCTGTCCATTTACGAGAACGCCTTCCGCTTTGCGAACAACCTCGGCCTGTCCTCGGCGATGTCCATGATCCTGTTCATGATCATCCTGGTCCTCACCGTCATCCAATTCCGCATCCTGCGAACGGAATGGGAATATTGAGTGGACGCGTAGACAAGTACACGCGCAACTTGTAACTCGTATCCCGTAACTCGTATCCCGTATCCTGCAACTCCCATCCCGCACCTCGCTTCTCACGGAGACGCACATGACAACAACCCCAACCAAAAAACACTCGCCCTTCTGGCTTCTCGGCAAATCGGGCGCGTACGCCGTTCTGATCGTCGGGTTGATCGGCACGCTATTGCCGTTCTTCTATATCATCGTCTCCTCGTTGAAGACCACCGCCGAACTGCGCCAAACTCCGCCAGATTTCTTCCCCAAAGAGCCCACCCTCGAACATTACACTACCATCCTCAAAGATAAAGATATTCCCATCGCGCAAAATTTGGGCAACAGCATCTTCGTCTCGCTCATGCGCGTGGGCATCACCCTCTTCACCAGTTCCTACGCGGGCTACATCTTCGCCAAATATCATTTCAAAGGCAAGAACCTCGCCTTCGGCATTATCCTCATCCAGATCATGATTCCGTTTCAAGTGGTCATGATTCCAAATTATCTGCTGGTCGTTAAACTCGGTCTCATCGACTCGCTGTGGGCGCTCATCATCCCCGCCTTCATCGACGCGTACGGCATCTTCATGATGAAACAATTCATCGAAGCCATGCCCGCCGAGTTGATGGACGCCGCCCGCATAGACGGCGCGTCCGAGTTCGGCATCTACAGCCGCATCGTCCTCCCGCAAATGGGACCGCCGCTCGCCTCGCTGGGCATCTTCACCTTCATGTCCACCTGGAACGATTACCTCTGGCCCCTCATCGTCCTCACCTCGCCTGAAAAACGCACCATCCCATTATTGGTTGTCTGGTTCCAAACCCAACACGTCTCCAATCAAGGACTCGTCCTCGCCGCCTCCATCCTCACCCTCCTGCCGATCTTCTTCGTCTACATCTTCCTCCAACGCTGGATCGTAGATCAAGCGACTCAGTCCGCATTCAAATAAACAAGTACACAGGTAAACACGTACACACGTAACCCCTATCTCCTATCTTGTATCCCGTATCTCGTATCTCACACACCACACACCATGCGACATCCCACTTTCCACTTTCTACTCACCATCTTCCTCCTCTTCGGATGTGGACCCGCTTCATCCTCACCCGAACCTGATTCAGTTTCCCACGCCTACCCATCCTCCGACGCCTCTCTCCTCAACCCCGAGCGTGGATTCTTCACTCCCTACGAATTGCCCAGCCCAGCGGGGTTCAGTTCTGTGCGCATCACAGGCAACACGCTCGTCCACCTCAACATCCGCCTGGACGACTACCGAGCATCAGACCTCCCTGAGGAAATGCTGAACGGATTGCAGACCAACTTCAACGACGTCCGAGAAGCGGGAGTGAAAGCCATCGTCCGCTTTGCCTACAACCAGGGACCGTATCCCGACACCGAACCCGACGCGTCCAAACTCCAAATCCTGAAGCACATCGAGCAGTTGACTCCGCTCCTGCAAAAAAATTCCGACGTTATCGCCTGGCTGGAGGCGGGCTTCATCGGCGCGTGGGGCGAGTGGCACACCTCCACAAACGGACTCGACAACATCACCGACAAGCGCGACATTCTCAACGCGCTCACCGCCGCAATCCCGAACCGCTTTGTGCAAGTACGGTATCCCGCCAACATCATCGAGATGTACCCGAAACCCGAAGACGCGGTCAACGCGCACGTCGCACATCATAACGACTGCTTCCTTTCGAGCGAAACGGATGTCGGTACCTATGAGCGTGATGGCGTCAACACCATCGAACGCGACCAAGGCTATCTCGCCGAGTTGACTCGCTTCACGCCGATGTCTGGCGAAACGTGCGCGCCCTTCCCGCCGCGTTCAGAGTGTACGAACGCCCTGCACGAAATGGAACTCTTGCATTTCTCCGCCATTAACGAGGCGTATCACAAAGGCATCATCCGCAGTTGGGAGGCGGGCGGATGTTTACAAGAGATCAACGACCGCATGGGCTATCGCCTCGCGTTGACCTCCGCCGACTTCAACGAGCAAGCGCGCCCAGGCGGCTTGCTCAACTTGACGGTGAATATCACAAACAGCGGCTTTGCCTCACTGATGAATCCGCGCCCGCTTTATGTTGTTCTATCCCCCTCTTCCAATGGGAGCGGGGACAGGGGTGAGGGCGAGTACAGGGTCAAACTCGAACTCGACCCGCGCACATGGCAGTCAGGCGAATCCACTTTCACAGCGAGCATCCGCCTGCCATCCAAAATGAACGAAGGCGAATACAACCTCGCTCTCTGGCTCCCCGACGAAGCGGAGACCTTGCAAGACAATCCGTTGTACGCGGTTCAATTTGCAAACGAAAATGTTTGGGATGAAGCGACTGGCTACAACATCCTCGGACAGATCGCTGTTGATTCGTCCGTGACGGGCAGTTACGCAAAAGGCGATTCGATGCAAGTGGAAGAATTGCAAACTCAGGCAACGATTCCCGCCTCAACCTCCACGCCTGAGCCGACCGCCGCCGTCCCAGCCGCATCGGGCGAAGCGATCTTCAATTCGCAAATCATCAACGACGCGGAAACGATTTCCCTTTCATTCGATTACGCCAGCGGACAATACAACGCCTTTCAAGTTTTCATTGATACAGATCAAAATCCAAAAACGGGCTTCACCGTCAACGGCATCGGCGCGGACGTTCTTTTTGAGAACAATACGTGGAATCTCTACGACGGCTCAGGCTCAGACTGGAAATGGTCGCCCACAGAAGCGCTGATTAACTTTACCGATACGAGCAGCCGCGTCACTTGGAATATCTCGCGCACATTGCTCAACACATCTCAATTCGACCTCGTCTTCCAAATCGTGGACACCAACTGGGATGTCGTTTTCGCCACAGGTAAACAAGCGCACACAGTGAAATGAAACGCGCCAACTCTTTCGTCGCTCTTGGCTTATTTGTCGCGTCGTTTGCGCTGTACCTTCGCACGCTTGCGCCCTCTTTGCTGTTTGGCGACTCGGCGGAATTTCAAACCATCGCATACACGCTCGGCATCGGTCATCCGACGGGTTACTTCATTTATGTTTTGCTCGCCAAACTCTTCACCTTCCTGCCCATCGGCGATATTGCCTGGCGCGTGAATCTATTCTCCGCCTTCTGCGCCGCGCTGACGGTCGCGCTGGTCTATCTCATCACCCGCAAACTCGGCGCGCAGATTGTCCCTGCCATGTATGGTTCGCTGGCATTGGCGCTCGCTCCATTGTTTTGGAAACACGCCTCCATCGCCGAAATTTACGCTCCCTCTGCCGCGTGCCTTGCCTTCATCCTGTTGACAGTCTTGCATTGGAAAGAGACAAACAACCCGCGCTGGTTATTTGTTGCAGGGCTATTCGGCGGCTTGAGTTTGGGAATCCACACCACCGTCGCCCTCGCCGCGCCAGCCGTGATCGTGTATCTAATTTTGGTTATCTACTTTCCACTTTCCACTCATAATGACAAAAGAAAAGCCTTGCTTGCAGGAGTTTACGGCGCGCTCCTCGGTATCCTCCTCTTCCTTTCCTCTTTCCTCTTTCTGGACTTCCTCAATTCCCCCGCAGGCTACTACAACACAGTCGTGCGACCTTCGCTCAGCGTTTGGGATATGACTCCCGCCGACTTCGACTCGCCCTTCGAGCGACTCGCCTTCCTCTACTTCCCGCCTCAATTCAAGGGACAGTTGTTCGCTGTTTCCCCCGACCAATCCCTCACCCGATTAATTGTTTTCGCGGTCAACGCCTCGTGGAATCTTCTGCCTGTCGTGGTTGGTATCATCTCACTTTTCATCCCGCGTACAGGCGCTCCAACCCGCTGGCGCGAGGCAGTCTTGTTGACCCTCGCCTTTGTCGCGTTCGTCGCCTTCTCCGTCACCTACAACGTCTATGATTTTTACGTCTTTTACATCCCTGCCTTGCTCATTCTGTCTATTTTCATCGGACTGGGGATCAGTCTCGCCATCGAAGCCATTGCCCTGATTCCCAAATTACCCAGCTCGGTTCCTGTTGCGTTGGGCATTGTTATCCTGATTGCAGGCTTTCAGCCGTCCTTCTCCAATATCGCAACATCATGGGATGGTCGCATTCCCCCGTGGACAGACGATTGGGAGAGTTACCTCTACCAATATCCAGATGCCCGTCGGTTTGAAGCGGAAGAGATCGTGAATCAACTCGAAGACAACGCAATCCTCTTCACTGATTGGGATTATGCCTACGATTTCTACTATGTCGCCCATGTATTGCAAGGGCGGACGGGCATGTCGTTTCACGAGACGTATCCGCAGGAAGATGTCTACCAATTGGCAGATTCAACCATCGCCTATATCGAAGCGAACATGGATACCCGTCCGATCTATTTCAGCGAGCGACCGCCTCAATTGGCAAGTCAATTCAAAATAACGAGAACAGGCTCGGGCTTGTTTCGACTCGAAGAGAAGTAGTGATGCATGACAGGTTTCGAGTTCAGACCAAATTTGTTCAGGAGGCGTGCGAGAAGAGATATATCCATATTCGCTCATCGTTGCAGCGAGCGGCGGGGTGCGTCCATTGACCTGCTGTGTTCCCTGTCTGGCATGCGGAAACGCGATGTCACAGCGGTCATATTCGAGAACAAAGGAGAACCATGAAAAGCAAGTTTGTATTCACGATCGGCACGATCCTTGCCTTGCTGGCAGGGTTGCTTGCGCTACCATCCTCGGCGTCCGCGGCAACCAGCGTTCTTTTACCCGTCTCCTACACCACAACAGCAGGCGGCGATGGAGGTCAGCCCGTCGCCAACATTCAGGCGCAGGATCAATCAGGTTCGCAAAATGACTGGAACAAATATGTGGAATTCACAACGCCCAGCGCCAACTATGCAGGTTATCGCACATACACCGTGCCTGGCGGAATCAGCCCATCTTCCATCACAGCGATCCAGATAACGGCAAACTTTTTAGGTCCCGCGCCATCCACCCAGACATGGACGTGGAAGATATACAACTGGAACGCTTCTACGTGGGTCACGCTGGGCACGAACGCGGGCGGCAGTTGGAGTTCGTGGAAACTATTCACGTTCAACGCCACAGGCACGATGTCAAATTACGTCAGCGGTTCGAGCCAGATTCGGATTCGCTTGCAATCGAATAACGCAAAAGACAACGCCGATCTCGATTACGAAGCCGTGACCCTGACCTATACCAGCGGGGCGACATCCACACCGACAAATACCCCGCTTCCTTCCACGCCGACGTTTACTGCTACCCCAACAAGCGTGGGGCTCACCCCGACCTTTACCTTCACGCCGACTGTCGCGCCTCCCACAGCCACCTTCACTCCCACCGCGACCGTCGTTGCGGGAACTTGCACGCATTACGTGGCAACCACAGGCAACGACTCGAACTCTGGGACACTGGCTTCTCCGTGGCGAACCGTTCAAAAAGCGGCGAACACGGTCGGAGCGGGAAGCGTGGTTTGCGTCCGCGCGGGGATGTACAACGAAGCGGTGACGATAAACGTCTCTGGTTCGGCTGGCGCGTATATCACCTTCCAGAATTATCCTGGCGAGACCGTTTATCTCGACGGCACGGGCATTACCGTCCCTGCCGCGGATAACGGCATGTTCTTTATCAACAACAAGTCGTATATCATCGTCCAAGGATTCGAGATCCAAAATTACAAGACATCCACCAAGAACCGTGTGCCCATCGGCATCCGTATTACGGGAACTTCGCATCACATCGAAATCCGTAACAATAAGCTCCATCACATCGAACATAATGGCACAGCGAAGAACGGAACCGACGCGCACGGCATCGCCATCCACGGCACATCTGGAAGCCAATCAGTTAACAACATCATCGTAGACGGCAACCAGTTGTACAATCTAAAACTCGGTTCCAGCGAAGCCCTCGTGATCAATGGGAATGTCGAGTTCTGGCAGGTGACGAATAACATCATCCATGACGTCAACAACATCGGTATTGACGCCATCGGTTTTGAGGATACCGCTCCCTCCAACGACCAGGCGCGCGACGGATTGATCGCCTACAACGACGTTTACAACATCACTTCGGCGGGCAATGTGGCATACGGCAACGATCGCGCCGCTGGATGTATCTATGTGGACGGCGGCACGCGCATCATGATCGAATACAACAAGGCGCATAACTGCAACCTCGGCATCGAGATCGCCAGCGAGCATAGCGGCACCGCCACGTCGTATGTGACCGTGCGTAACAACTTCATATACAACAACACGGACGCTGGCTTGGGCATGGGCGGCTACGATAACAATCGCGGCTCCACGGAGAACTGTGTTATCGTCAATAACACTTTCTATAACAATGCCAGTATCAACGGCGCATGGGGCGCTGAGTTATACATCCAGTATGACACGCGCAACAACATCATCAGGAACAACGTTTTCTACGCCAAGAGCGGGATGCCGTACATCCAAAGTTGGAGTCCTGTGATGACCAACAACGCGATGAACAACAACCTGTTCTACAACGGAACGACCTGGCAGTGGAAGAACGTGAACTACTCCACGTTTGCCGCGTACCAATCTGGCACAGGCAACGATGCGAACAGCCTCAACAATGTCAATCCGTTATTCGTCAATGCTTCCAGCGGAGATTTGCATTTGCAAGCTGGTTCCCCCGCCATCAACGTGGGCGTGGACATTCCCGAAGCAGGCGCGTTTGATATTGACGGACAGGCTCGCTTGCAAGGCGCTTCCATTGATATGGGAGCGGACGAAAGAGAATAAACTTTGAAACTTGGGGCAGGCTGAAATATGCCTGCCCCGCTTCTGACATTGAAAGGATAGACATGACCAAAATCACCTTCATCGGCGCGGGGAGCCTCGGCTTTACGGGCGAACTCGTGCGCGACATTCTCACTTTCCCGCTTTTGCAGGACGCGACCCTCGCGCTCATGGACATCCACGCCGAGCGGCTGGAATGGGCGAAACGGGGAGTCGAAAAGCTGATCGAAGCGAATCAGGCGCCTGCGAAGGTCGAAGCGACGCTCGACCGCGCCGAAGCGCTCAAAGGCGCGGACGTCGTCCTCACGACGATTCTCGCGGGCTCCACCGAAGTCTGGCGTCACGACATCGAGATCCCCAAAAAATACGGCATTGACATCAACGTCGGCGACACGCGCGGACCTAGCGGAATCTTCCGCTTCCTGCGCACGATCAACCCGATGATAGACATCGTCCGCGACATGGAAAAATATTGTCCGAACGCGTTGCTGTTGAATTACACCAACCCTATGGCGATGCTGTGCGCCGCCCTGCAAAGACAGACGTTCATCCCCGTCACAGGACTTTGCCATTCGGTGCAAGGCACTGCCATGATGCTCGCCGAATGGATCGGCGCGCCGTTCGACGAAATAGATTACCTGTGCGCGGGTATCAACCATCAGGCGTGGTATCTCGAATACAAATGGAACGGCAAGGACGCTTATCCGCTCATCCATAAAGCCATCACCGAGCGCCCTGAAATTTACAACGCCGAGCAAGTCCGCAATGAAATGTTTCTCGCCATCGGCAAATACGTCACCGAGTCGAGCGGACACAACTCCGAATACAACCCGTGGTTCCGCAAACGCCCCGATCTGATCGAAAAATATTGCACGCACGGCACGAACTGGAATCCAGGCGAGTACGCCTACATCTTGAAAGAATATCAACATAATGAAGCGACGTGGCAGGATCAAGTGAAAGAACGCCTCGAACAACCGCTGACCGCCGAAGACCTCGAACGCGGACACGAATATGCC
>Ga0116166_1001917_pt1 | contig 17983 bp, 12 predicted proteins | sample AD_JPNMR2_MetaG_FD_89884 | JGI IMG/M metagenome (GOLD analysis project Ga0116166, IMG submission 89884) | Active sludge microbial communities of municipal wastewater-treating anaerobic digesters from Japan - AD_JPNMR2_MetaG | ecosystem: Engineered > Bioreactor > Anaerobic > Digestate | place...
AATCATTCTATTATTTTTACAAGTGATATTTCTTTTAATGTTATTGATTATTTTAATAAATTTGATAATAAATCACAATTTGTATGTGATATATTAGTTTATCCTAATCACGGCTATTTAGAACTTGATAAAAAATCAGAAATTACATTAGAAGAATCAATTTCAAATCTAATAAATTTATTTCAACCAAAATATATTGTCGTGCAATATGGTAGCCCTGCAAAAGTGTTAGGTATGCGAAGAAGTCGTGCTTTTAAAAAGAAAGTTGAAGAATCAAAAAATATTATTGAATCATTAGGTGTTAAATATTTTAATACAAATGATGATTTAGCAATTATTACTGAATCTGATGGTGAAAAACTTAATATTCAAACTTATAAAGAAATTAAATATGGCAAAGAAAAAATTGCAGTTGGCGAGGAAGCAACAGAAACAGAAGTAAAACCAGACCAAACTGATGTTGAAACTGCAAAATAAATAAATTAAAAATTAATAAATTATTTTGAAAAATTTTTTTGGTTCCTTATTCAGTGACAAAAATTACAAAAAAATAATTTAAGTTAATCTTTTATTTTGTCGATAATATAAATAGAATGAAAAGTAATTATTTCATTTTATTATTTTTTTTATTAAAACAGGGAGGGATTTTATATGGCAAGTAATTTAGGGACTTTATCCATTGGTGGTTTGTCAGGGATTGACACTGATAGTTTGGTCACGCAGTTAATGGAACTTGAAAAAGTTCAATTAAAAACTTATCAATCAAGATTAACAGAACAGCAAAAAGTAAAAGATACTTGGACCGAGGTTAATTCAAAATTATTAACATTAAAAACAAAAGTTGAAGCATTACTCGATAATTCTTTATGGGAATCAGCAACTGCAACTTCAAGTGATACATCCAAAATAACTGCAACAGCTGTTTCAGGTGCTGCACCAGGAACTTATAACTTTAATGTTACTTCATTAGGAACTTATGCTTTTTCTAAATCACAGAATAATATTGCTAATCATTCAATTGATACTTCTTTAACACTCGATGAATTGGATGATAATAGTGATTTTATTATACCACTTGCTGGTTCTGGCTCTGGTTCTTTTAAAATTCAAATAAAAGATTCTTCTAATAATGTTGTAAGTGAAGCAACAATAAGTTATGATACTTCTACTGATACCTTAAATAATATAATAAATAAAATAAACAGATCATCTGCGGGCATAACTGCTTTTTATGATGAAGCCAGTGGTCCTGATGGTCGATTTATTTTAACAACCAATAATGCAGGTAATTATTATATTGATATTGATACAACAGATGATACACAGGGTGTAATGAATACTCTGAATATTTACAATCCAACAAATTATACTGACGCAGATACTGCTGGAGCATTTATTGATGTTGGTTCAAATTCTTCTGCTACTTTAAATGGAATTACAATTAATCCAACTGGTAATCAATATACAGTAAATGGCACAACTGTAACCTTCTTGCAAACAGGTTCTACAACTGTCTCTGTTTCGAGAAATACCACTGACATCGTAAATGCTGTTTCTGATTTCGTTTCTCAATATAATACCGTAATTGATTATATTGAAGAAGTTTCAAAATTTAGTACTTCAAAGGACCAATCATCTGGGTTGCTCGCTGGTAATTTTTTGCTTTCTAATATTAAATCAAAATTATCAAGTATTGTATTGTCAGCTTATGAATGGGGCACAGAAGATGAATATGAATTAGCTTCACAAATTGGTATCACAATGGGAGCGTATGGAACTGATGAACAAAATCATCTCATTTTAGATGCTGATAAACTTCGTGATGCTTTAAATGACAATATTCAATATGTTGAAAATTTCTTTGGTTATAATAGTTCAGGTTCTGATCCTGCTTCTGGTGTTAAAAATGCTGGGATGGCTTATGAATTAAAAACTTATCTTTATCCTATCACTAAATATCAGGGTCTTATTTATAATGAAAAAAGTTCTATTGATACTTTAATGGATAATTTACAGGAAAGAATTGATAGAGAAAATGAAAGATTAGATAGAAAAGAAGAAAGTTTAAGAAAACAATTTAGTGCAATGGAACAGGCATTGCAATTATTAAATTCACAGAGTAGTTATTTTGAAGCACAAATTGCTAATTTAACAAAAAAGTAAATAAAGTAAAAAATTAGTTTTAAGGGAATCAGGTGAAAATCCTGAACTGGCCCGCAGCTGTAAACGGTAACGAAAGTCTATAATGCCACTGGTGACCTTTTGGTTACTGGGAAGGCGGATGAGTAGAAAGCCGTGAGTCAGAAAACCTTAACTAATTTTTGAAATGTTTTATCTCGAAGGCAAGATAAAACATAATTTTATACGAAGGATTAAAATCGGGTAAATCCCTCGTTTCAATTTTTTTGAAACGAGGGATTTTTTTTTATTTTATGAAAAAAAAATTTTTTATTATTTTTTGTTTTTTTGTTTTTTATTTATTTTTATTTTCTGAAGAATTACAAAAATTTGAATTACCAGAATTTACTGTTTCAGTGAAAAAAAACGAAGAGAAAAATAGCACTATTATTTTTGATGATTTAAAAACTTCAAGTTTTATTTCTTTTTTTTCAGAAAAACAAATAAATGAAAAAATTACTTTATCAGAATTATTAGAACAATTGCCCGGAGTGCAAATCAAAAAATATGGCGGTATTGAAGATTATACTGCTATTTCAATTCGTGGCGCAAGTTCTAAACAAACTATTGTCTCGCTTGATGGTTTTCAATTAAATTCTGCTCTATATGGTGATGTTAATTTATCTGAAATTCCACTTGCACAATTAGATAAAATTGAAGTTTTTAGGAGCGGAATTAGTTCTCAAAATTTACAGGCTATGGGTGGTGTTGTAAATCTATCAACAAAAAAAATATTAAAGAAAAATCATTATTATTTTTCATCTTATTTTGGTTCTTTTAATTCCTATGGTTTTAACGCTAATATTAATCATCTATTTAAGAATATTCCTTTTTTATTTAATTTTTCTGCTTCTAGCTCGGCTGGTGATTTTAAATACAAAAATAACAATAATACTGAATTTAATACTGATGATGATTTTTTTGAGAAAAGAAAAAATAATAACTCAATTAATTACGGCTTCTTATTAAAAACAAAAATCGAGAATAATAATAATTCTTTTGATTTTTCTAATAATCTGATAATTCAAGAACACGGAATGCCAAGATTACCAGTAGCACAATCATTAAATCCTATTTCTAATGAAGCTAAATTAGATACTTTAAAAAATTTCTTCTCTATAAATTATAATAACTTTCATTTTAAAAAAAATAATATTTTACTTACAACAAAATACATCAATAGCTTTATAAAAACAAGATTTACTGATAAATATAATGAAATTAGTTATGTTTCAACAGATGCTATTGATAAATTTTATATTCATTCAATTAATCATAATATAGAATATTGTTTTAAAACAATAAATCAAATAAATATTAATTTTTCAGGTGAATTTATTAAATATATCCCGGAAGATAAAATAATAAATTATCCAATAAATTATAAAAGCAATAGAAATAATTTAGCATTTGCTTTATCGGGAAATATAAATATATATAATTCAAAATTATTTTTTTATCCATCTTTTAAATATGAAAAAACAAATGATAAAATAAATGATATAAATTTTAGCACTGGTAATTTTCAAGGTTCTTATTCTTTATCAAGATATTCTTCATTTTATAATTTTGGATGGCGTTATCTTTTTTCTGAAAATTTTTCGCTTAAAGGTAATATTGGTAAGGCAGAACGAATTCCAACTTTTTATGAAATGTTTGGCAATCGTGGTTTTGCTTATGGTAATCCAAATTTAATTTCTGAAAAAAGTTCTAATTTTGATTTTGGTATAAACCATAATTTTAAATTATTTAATAAATTTAATACTTTTTATGAATTTGTATATTTTAATAATTCCTATGATAATTTAATACTTTGGCTTGTTCATACAAATAGAATAAAACCTGATAATTTATCAAAAGCTAAAATTTATGGCTTTGAATTTTTTAATTATTTATTTCTTTCGGATAATTTCTGGTCTGAGTTTTCTTTCACTATAAATGAATCCAAAAATAAAACAAATACTACTTATTATTTCAATAAAAATTTACCTAATTTACCTAAATTTGAAAGCTGGTATAATTTGAATTTTAAATATTATCCTTTTTCTTTCTCTTTATCTTATAATTTTATCAGTAAATGTTTTATGGATACAATCAATTTAAAGGAGGTGAAAAAACAAAATATTTTTAATTTTAGTCTTAATTATGAACAACAAAAATTTAATATCTGTTTTGAAATTAAAAATTTAACAAATGAACAAATAAACGATAATTTCAATTATCCATTGCCCGGGCAAATGTATTTTTTAAAACTTAAATTTTTCTTATAATTTTTTTAGTTAATCAATTTTTATAGAAGGATTGATTATGAAATTTTATTTATTAATTTTTTGTGCAATTTCTATATTTATTTTTTCTAATTGTGGTAGTGATACTAAAAATACCACAATAAAATTTAATGGTGTTATTGATGATTTTTTTAACGATACTTCTATTTACTCAAATTTTGCACCTTCTTATTCATCAACAAATTACTCTGTCTTTGCTTTTAATATTGCTAATTTACAGGATACTTATACTGCTTCTGTTTCAAATAAAAATTTTTCAATCGTTTTACCAGCATCAGGTAATTATATTTTCTTTGCCATCAGCCCAACTTATTCTTTTAAATTGATTAAATCAAATATTTCTCTATCAAATAATTTTGATACAATAAATTTTAAATCAACAGTTATTGCACAATATATTGAACAAATTTATGCTTTTGATACTTCTTTAACTGCAATCAATTCTTCTTTACCAAATTTAATAAATGAAGCAAATAATGTCTATGAAAATGCAATTTCAAATTTAAAATCTGATACAGCAGCAGAATTAGATAAGTCAAAAGCTATTTTAATTAAAACAATTTCAGCAGTTTTGTATGATAAAATAAATAACAATTCAAATTTATTAAATGAATTTGTAAATGACATAAAAATCGATTCATTATCATTATCTATTTATGCTGACTCATTCATTAAAAATTATTTTCAATTTAATGCTTCTGATACTTTAATAATTAATGGTCATACATATAATGCTGCCGATACAACAAGCGTCTTGTCAACAACCAAAATTAGCAGTATCATAAATTTACTACAAACACTTTTAAAAAGTATTACAAAAAAAATTTATATTACTACATCAGTATATGGTCAGGTAGGTGCAGTGGCTGTTGTTAATCTGGACAATATTTCGAATGTTGTGTTTAATGCTGCTCTTACTTCCAATGATAATGATATAAAATATTATGATAACAAATTATTTATTTTAAATAGAAGTGAAGATAACATTCAAATTATTGATGCAACAAATTATAAAACAATCAAACAATATAATATTGGCGGTGCTTATTCAAATCCTCATGATATTGTTTTTACCTCTTCTTCTATTGCTTATGTTTGCTTTAATTCTAAAAATTTCATTTCTAAAATAAATCCACTAACTGGTGTTCTTTATGACACTTTTTCTTTATTGCCTTTTGTTGCTTCAAATGATTCAGATAATAATCCAGAAGCAACAAGAATGCAAAAGATAAATAATAAATTATTTATCTTAATGCAATCTCTTGATACAAATAATTGGTGGACACCAACTGGTTATAGTAGAATTGCTGTGTTTGATTTAACCAATGATACCTGGATTGATGTTGACACAGCCACAGCAGGCATTCAAGCAATTGAACTTAATGGTGATAAACCTTATGAAAATTTTTATTATTCAGAAAAAACAGGGAAATTATATATTGCGACAATTGGAAACTGGTATGATAAATCACTTTCAAAAATTGAAGAAGTAAATCCAATTACTTATCAGGTTCGCACTTTAGTCAATGTTGGAAATACACCTGATACTAATATTTGCACTAATCTTATTATGGATGTGGCTGTTTTTTCTGATACTATTGGTGCTTTCATTCAATACAAAAATTGGGGTGATAATCTTCTTTCTTTTTTTAATCCTGCAACTGGTGAAATCACTGATACTGATGTATTAAAATCACAAACTGCAAGGCAACTTAAAAAACTTATGTATGATAGCATTGGTAATCTTTATATTTTAGAACAAACTTTTGGTAAAGATGGTTTATTAAAAATTACGCCATCAAAATCTGTTGTTGGTCCAATAAATTTATATATGCCACCTAATTTTATGGTTATTGTCGAATAATATTTAAGCGATTGCGCAATATTCAAAATTGTGCAATCGCTTTTTTTATCTTATAATTATTAAAGATACTTAACTCCAACTTAATACTTTCTTTTTTAATGAACTAATTTCAGAAAATAAATTTTCATTCTCAATTTCTGGTTTAATTTTTTCACCTTTATAAAAAATATTTATTTCATCATTTACTAATAATTTGAATTTTATTTTTTCTGGTAAATATTTTAATGTATAATCTTCATCATACTTTAAATCAATATATATATCTTTATTTTGCCGGTTTATTTTTAATATTATCTTACTCACTTTTTCTTTTGCAAAATTATGCTTTGTAATTCCATCATCAAAATAGAATACCCTTTCTTTATTTTCTATATCATAAATATTTATATCAATTTTTTTATATTGCCCTATTTTTATTGGATATTCATAATCTTTTGAAATTATTATTCCACCTTTCTTTATAAAAATTGGTGTTTCATTAATTCTTACTTCTTTTTTTATTATCTTTTCACCTTTATGCCATTCTCCTGTTAAAATATCAAACCATTCGCCTGACGGTATCCATATCTCTTTTTCCACTGTTCCATTATTTTCTTTTATTTGTTCACATATTGGAACTACAATAATATCTTCTCCAAAAAAATATTGTTCTTTATATTTTTCTGCATTCTCATTATTGAAATAAACAAAATTCATTGGATAAAATAAAGGAAAACCTGTTAACACATTATTAATATGTAATTGTTCAAAATAAGGAATTAATTTATATCTCAGTTGCATATAACTTTTATATATTCTTAATGCTCGTTCAGAAAAATTATACGGTTCTCTTATACCATGATTACTATGTGTTCTAAATACTGGACTAAAACAACCAAATTGCACCCAGCGTATATATACTTCTTCATCTATTTCTTGATTATGAAAACCGCCAATATCGTGCGACCAATAATATGCGCCTAAACCGCCAGAATATGCTGTAAAATATATCTGATGTTTTAATGTTTCAAAATTTGAATAAGTATCACCACTAAATTGAACTGGATAACGATGCGAACCTAAACCACCCCAGCGTGATAAAATCATTACTCTTTGTTCAGGATAAATTTCCTGTGTCAATTCATAATATTGCCAATTCAACCATAATTGTCCATCAGTATCACAAAATGGCCAATCACCCCAACCATCTATCCACCAGATATCTATTCCTTGTTTTAATATTTTTTGAATTGTTTCTCTTGCCCATAATTTTACTACTGATTTTCTCGACCAATCACAACTCCACATTCCTTTATATGATGGCTCTTTTAGTTCTTCTTTTATTTTTTTTAAAGCACTATCATCATCTGGTAATGGGTCATACATTCCATAACCAGGATGATCATTTAATGCTATTTTTATTCCTTTTGACTTTATATATTTTATAAATTCTTCTGGTTCTGGAAATGAACTTTTTCGCCAATCATAACCATTCCAATTTGATTTATGCCAATCTACATCAATTACTAATATATCTATTGGTAAATCATTATCATTATATTTCTTTATTAATTCTTTTAATTCATAATCTTTATAATCATACCAGCGCGAATACCACGCACCAAATGTATAACGCGGTAATAATGGCACTTTGCCAAAAACTTTTATAAAATCTTTAAATGCTTGCTCTATATCTGTTCCATAAAAAAATAAAAAAGCATTATAAATTGGTCTTCTAAAAACAACAGCCCAATTATTTTCTGTATCCCAATATACTGTTTGATGATTTTCAATAACTGACCAACCATCTTTATTTATTATTATTGGCTGTGGATAATATTCAACTTTATGATGCCAGGCATCAAGACAGCGTTGAACATTTGGTATTTGACAGGTATGCTCTGTTTTTCTCGTCCATACTCGTTCTTCATTTTCATATTTATACCTTATTTCTAATTTATCTTTTTCAAAATTATTTTCATCTTCATTATTTTGTTCGTATTCTATTTCGCATTTTTTTGTTCTAATTATTATTCCTTTTTCATTTTTGTATTTAATTTCTGCTTTTATTTCTTCTGGTAATTCTTTGCCCATTACTAATGTTGGCTTATTTATAAATTTTTTCTCGTGTTGATATTCTATTCTAAATGCTGTATCTGAATATATACTAATACATAAATTTTTAAAATATATCATATTTCTTCCTCCATAAATTTTTTTCACTTTTAAAAAAATTTTAATAATTAGTCAAGTTATAAAATTATTTTTATTATTCAACTTCTTTATCTCTTTATTTTTTTCACTTATTTTATTTAATAATTCATTATTTAAAATTTTTAAATAATGCTTTTCTAATAATAATTTTAATAATGAATTAAATAATGATGTCTCTAAAAATTGACAATTATAAAAATTATTCTCATTATTTATTTTTGGTAATAATTCATTATATAACTCATTTTTCAAATAAATAATAAATAAAATATTTGGATATTTTTCTATTGTTTCTTGAATAAAAATTAAATCGCTTCGAGTTATATCAATATTAATGATTATTAAATCATAAGATTTTTCTCTTATTTCATATCTTAATCTATTAATATTTGTAATTTTTTTTATTTCAAAATTTTTAAAATAATCTTTTATTAATATCTGGCATTTATTTGTATCTTTTTCTATTAATAAAATTCTTGTATTAATAAATATTTTATTTTTATAATTTTGCATTTCAAAAAATAACTTTTTTTCTTCTAATAATTTATTTATTTTTTCATAAGTTACAGGTTTTTCTATATAATCAATATTAATTAATTTATCCAATTGGGCATTTTCAATTTTTGTGAATATATCATTATCAATTAATAAAATAAAAAAATTTTTTTCTGAAATCTGAATAAATCTTTTTATTAATTCAATTTGCTGATTATTCATTACATCCCAAAATATTATATCAAAATTTTTTTTGATTCTATTATTATAATTATTTACTACTTTTACTGCATATCCATTTTTTGATATATTATCAATTATTTCTTTGTAATTTTCTATTTTTTCTGTTACAAATAATATTTTTATATTTTCTTTTATTTCAGTTATACTTTCTTTTCTCTCATAAGATGATAGAATATTCAACTTTTTTCGATATTTTGCAATTGTTCGGCGTGATATTATTATTCCTTTTTCATTTAATTTTTTACATATTTCTTTATCAGTCAAATTATTATTTTCATATTTTGTAATTTCAATTATTTGATTCTCAATTTCTCTTTGTGATATTATTTGTTTTGTATTTGTTCTAAAACATTTTGTAAACAAATCAGTTATATAAAAAAATCCAAAATCTGTTAATATTCTCCTTTCTTTTAATATTCGTAATATAATTGAAATATTTATATTAAATTTTCTGGCTAACATTGAAAATGAAATCGGTTCAGGATAATATTTTTGAAAACTTATATATTCCCATTGATATTCAACTATATATTTTATTAAATCTAAAAATATTTTTAAATAAACTTCTTTACTTATTGGCATTGCTTTGCCTTTATTATAAAATCTAATTGCATTTCTATCTATTTTCATTTCTGGATTTATATATATTTTTATTTCTTCATCTTTTTCTATTACTGCATCAGGTAATTCTTTTGTTGACATTTCTATATTATTCTTTAAAAATTTTGATTTTACAATTTCTCTATATATCATTATCTTATCTTCTTTTTCTTTTTTATTATTTTTAGTATGTATTTGATATGTTTCTAAATATTCTAAAAAATTTTTTATTAAATATTTTTTAATATTATTATCAGATTCTTTTTCAAGATTTTGATAATAATATTCATAAATAAAATTATAAATATCAAACCATCTTAATTTTAGAAAAAATTTATTATTCATCAATTTATCTGGAATTTGTATATCATTTTTAGTTATTAACAAAAAATATTTATACATAAATGTTGTTGAAATTATTGAAAAATATTCAAAATAATTTTCAAGTTGTGAATTTATTTCATTTAGTTTGTTTTTAAACTTTTTATTTCGTGAATTTATTTTATTTTCTATATATAGTAAAAATAAATTTTCAACTATCAACACTAAATCTATATATAGTTTTGTTCCGTTATAATTTATTCTTTTGGGTGCATAGATTTTATATTTCGAATTATTTATTAAATATCTTATTGAACTTTCATCTGTCTGTTTAGCAATTATCTTACTTATAAAAGCAACTAATAAATCAGGCATAATATTTAATAAATATGCAAATGATTTATTTAGTTTTATTTCATTATTTTCATTATTAGGATAATGAGTTAATGTAATAAAAATATTTTCTTTTATTTCCATTTTTTTGTCCTTTCCTATTTTTAAAAATTTGTTAATATATATACTTATTTTTAAAATTGTCAAATTATTATTTTTTTATTCATTTTTAATTTTTTTTAGTTGCCAAAATTTTTTATTTTTTTTATTTTTATCTTTATGAAAAATTTTTATTTATTAAAAAGAAAAATTTTATTTTTAAATTTTTTTAATGATTTCTTTGTTATTATTCTCACTATCCTTAATTGTTTTCTTTTTTACTATCTATTATTTTTCTTTTTATCATTTTTTAAATTTTCTATTATTATTCATATTTTAATTTTTGTTTCGATTTACTTTCTTCTTAAACTAATAATAAATAAAAAAAATTTATTTAATAAAAATGATATTTTTATTTTCCTTGATAATAAATATTCGCCAAAAAAAGGGATTATTTATACTGCTTTTACATTGAATGATTCGCAAAATTTATATTCAAACATTTTAATAAATGAACTAAATAATAAATCTTTTCAAATATTAAATAAAAACAAAATAAATGAATTAATAAAAAATATCTGGCTTTTTAGATGTTCCTTATTTTCGTTTATTTTATTTTTAGCAATTTCTTCTTTCTGTATTTTTAAATTTCCTGATAAATTTATTTTATTTTTCAATTCATTATATTCATCTCAAAAAAATTATTTTGCCAGAACATATTTTTATTTACAACCAAAAAATTTATCTGTTTATATAAATGATGATTTAAAAATTCATATAAAAAAAATTGGTAAATTAGATGATTTACCAATTAACCTTCATTTATTCTATTCTAATAATCAAGAAAAAATTATCTCATTATCTTCAAAAGATAATATAAATTTTGAATATGAATTTTTTAATATTACTGAACCAATAAATTTTAAAATATCAAATTATTCAAATGAATTCTTTTCACAAAATTACAAAATAGATGTCATAATAAAACCAATAATAAAAATAGAAGCATTAACTGTTTATTTTCCAGATTATACTAAAAAGGAAACAGAAAAATATTTCACTGATAAAGGTAATATAAAAGTCTTACAACATTCCAGAATAACAATAGATGGTTCAACAAATTTTATCATTACAAATGCTTCTGCAAAAATAAATAACACCATCATTAAAAAAATAAATTTTTCAGGTAATACTTTTTCATTCCAATTTTTTGCTAATAATTCTTTTACTTATTCACTCACCTGTGCTGATACAAAATATAATGTTTCAACATTAACATATAAAATTGAAGTTTTTAAAGATGAATTTCCTGAAATAGAAATAATTGAACCAGATAAATATTTTAAAGTATCAGAAGAAATGATTGTGCCATTAAATATTTTAGTTTCTGATGATTTTGGTATTGATACAATTGGAATATACTATGTAATTGATAATGAATATATTAATAAATTTTATATGCCATTTACATTTAATGAAAATATTGGAAAATTTAATGCTTTATATTTATGGGATTTAGAAAAAATAAATTCTGTTGCACCAGGCAGTAAAATTTCTTATTTTGCTTTTACTTATGATAATGATTTTTTTAATAAAAATAAATTTGTTCGCTCTGATACTTTTTATATTTCTGTTCCTTCGCTAACTGATTTATTTGCTGAAAATTTTGAAAATGATAATGCAAGCAATCAAATTATAAATAATTTGAATGCAAAACAATCTGATTTAGCACGAGAAACAAAAAAGATAATTGAAAATATTATGCGTAAAGAACAAAATGATTGGCAAATTCAACAAGAATTAAAAACACTTTATGATAAACAACAGGAAATTAAAAATTCTCTTGAAAACATAAAAAAAAGTATAGAAAAAAGTATTCAAAATTTTCAGCCTAATAATCTTATCGATCAATCAATTCTACAAAAAGTTAATGAAATAAAAAAATTATTTGATGAATTAATTGATGATGAACTTAAAAATCAATTATCAAATATTCAATCCGCAATGCAACAAGTAAAACTTTCTGAAAAAGAAAAAATGTTAATGAAAAATAAATTTGATATGGAAAAATTCCAGAAAAAACTTGATACAACATTAAATATTCTTCAAAAATTTAATACATTAAAAAAATTAAATATAATGAAAAATTTATATAAAGAACTTTCAAAAAGACAAAACGAGATTTCAAACGATATAATAAATATGAATGATAAAAATAAAATATCAGCAAAACAAGAACAGATAACAAAAGATTTAGAAAATCTAAACAATTTAATCGAACAATTTAAAGAATCAAATAAAGATATTGAGAAATTATTAGAAAAAATAAAGAATGAAGAACTAATAAATAAAAGTAAAAATTTAACGAAAAATATCAGGGGAAAGAATAAAAGTGATAATTTAACTGATAGTCAAAAACTCACTAAAGATTTATTAAATCATTATAATTTACTAAATGATTTAATTGAAAAAGATGAACGAGCAAAAATTGAAGAAGCACAAAAAATTATATTAAGCATTATTTACGAGTTATTATTTTTAAATAATTCATTAGAACAGGAAAAAAAAGATATTATCAAATTAGTTTTAGAAGATTTGCTTTTACAATTAAATAAATCATTCCAAAAATTAATTGAAGAATATAAAAAAATATTCAAGTTAACTTTATTTAGTGATTTTAAAATTCTTAAATTATTTTACAGTTTTAATGATAAGATAAATTTATTTGAAGATAAATTAAAAAATAAACTTTCAATTAACAGAAATTATGAATTAGAAAACTTACAAACAGAACTATTAAAATTAGTAAAAATTTTATTTAATGAGAATAAAGAATTATTAAATAGATTTAATAAAGCAGCAAATGAAGATTATGCTGATGATATGAATGAATTAAGTAAATTGCAATCACTATTAAATAGTCTTACTGAAAGTTTTGATTTTGGTAATGCTGATGAAGATATGCTAAAACAACTTGCATTTGAGCAGCAACTACTACGTGAAATGCTCGAACGAATAGAAGAAAAGCAAAAAGAATTTAACCTGACATTTGGTAGATTAGAAGATGTGATAAATAAAATGAAAGAAGTAGAAGAAAAAATAGCAAAATATAAAGCACAAAAATCTGAAAAAAAAGAGATAGTTGAAAAACAAAAAGAAATTGTAAAAAGAATGTTGCAAGCACAAAAAGCAATAAATAAAGAACAAGAAAAAGAAGAAAAACGCGAAGCAGAAAAAGCAAAAGAATATACAATAGACCAGAAATTTATAACAGAAAAATTAAAAAAATATGAAAATTATTTAAACCAGGAAAAAATAATTGAAGAATCCATACCAAAAATTTATATAAGATATATAAAAGAAATTATGAAAAAATAAATAAAACTTGCAAATCAATATTTTTTCTATTGACAAAACAAACAAGATTAAAATATTATGAATTAAAATAAAAAAGTCGGAGAATAAATAATGCAAAAAATATTAATGACAAAAGAAAACTATGAAAAAATAAAAGCACAAATAAAAGAACTTGAAGCAGAAAAACCAAAAGTAATACAGGCAATTTCAGATGCTCGTGATTTAGGTGATTTAAGTGAAAATGCTGAATATCATTCTGCCAGAGAACGCTTATCTCATATTGAAGCAAAAATATCATATTTATCTGCACAATTGAATAATGCTGAAATTGTTTCAGTTGAAAATATAAATACTAATGAAGTTAGTTTTGGCACTACTGTAAAATTACTTGATTTAACTAATAATGAAGAATTAGAATTAACAATTGTTTCTGCTGGTGATGCAGACCCTGATAAAAATCAAATTTCTGTTAATTCACCATTAGCAAAAAATTTATTAGGAAAGAAAATAAATGATGAAATAAAAGTAAAACTTCCTTTAGGTGATGTCACTTATAAAATTCTAAATATTTCAATTAAATAAAACTATGGCAATAAATGAAATTATCGAATCACAGGAAGAAGCATTATCTTTATTAGAAGAAAATAATGAAAAAAATATTGGTGTGCTATTCATCACAAAAAAAGGAATAGGTGATAATTCCACTCAAGCAACAAATTTATTAATAAAACTTTTAACTTCAATCATTCAAATAAAAAATAAACCAAAATATATAATATTTAGTGGAAATTCAATTTTTTTATTAAATGAAAATGAAGAAATAGTAAAGATTATCTCTATGCTAAAAGAATATAATATAAATATTTTAATTTGTGATGATAGTCTGAAAGAACATAAAATTGAATTAAAGAAAAAAGTTTGTAATATTGCAAATTTAAGCGATATATTAAAAATTCTTTTTTCTGAAACGAAAGTAATTACTATATAATTTATGGAAAATCATAAAAGAAAAATAAATATAATTAAAAGACTATATAATTGGGTTTTAAGTTGGGCTGAATCTAAATATGGTACACCAGCTCTTGGTATTCTTGCTTTTACTGAATCATCTTTTTTCCCTATTCCACCTGATGTTCTTCAAATTGCTTTATCAATTAGCAAACGAAATAGGGCTTTATTTTATGCTCTTATATCAACAATTTTTTCTGTCGCTGGTGCTTTTTTAGGTTTTTATATTGGCGCTTTTTTAATGGAAACTATTGGCTGGAAAATTATAAATTTTTATCATCTCCAACCTTACTTTGAAATTGTTAAAACAAAATATGAACAAAACGCTTTTCTTGCTATTTTTACTGCTGCATTTACACCTATTCCTTATAAAGTATTTACTATTTCTGCTGGTGTTTGCTCTATTTCTTTATTAACTTTATTTATTGCATCTGTTCTTGGTCGTGGTGCACGCTTCTTTGCTGTTGGTATTTTAATTTTTATTTTTGGTGAAAAAATAAAATTATTTATTGATAAATATTTTAATATTTTAACTATTCTTTTTGTTGTCCTTATTATTTTAGGTTTTATTCTTATTAAATATATTTCATAGGAGGAATTTATGTATAAAATCGCTGTTATTCCTGGTGATGGCACTGGCCCAGAAGTTATTCGTGAAGCTGTTAAAGTGCTTGATGCAGCTGCTCAAAAATTTAATTTCAAAGTTGAAAAAGTTCATTATGATTTTGGTGGCGAAAGATATTTAAGAACAGGTGAAACCTTACCTGATTCAGCATTAAATGAATTAAAACAATTTAATGCAATTTTACTCGGTGCAATTGGTCATCCTGATGTAAAACCCGGTATTTTGGAAAAAGGCATCTTACTTAAATTAAGATTTGAACTTGACCAATATATAAATTTAAGACCTGTAAAATTATATGAAGGTGTAGAAACTCCATTAGCAAATAAAAAACCAGAAGATATTGATTATGTTGTTGTGCGTGAAAATACTGAAGATTTGTATTGTGGAATTGGTGGCTTCCTAAAAAAAGGCACACCTGATGAAGTTGCAATTCAAGAACAAATCTATACGAGAAAAGGTGTAGAACGCTGTTTAAAATGGGCTTTTAATTATACACGCAAAAGAAATAAAAAAAAGACATTAACTTTTTGCGGTAAAACTAATGTTCTTACTTATACAATGGATTTATGGTGGCGTGTTTTTAATGAAATTGGTGATAAAGAATTTCCTGATATTAAACGCGAGTATGCGCATGTTGATGCAACCTGTATGTGGATGGTAAAAAATCCAGAATGGTTTGATGTCATTGTCACAACAAATATGTTTGGTGATATTATCACTGATTTAGGTGCTATAACACAAGGTGGAATGGGTATTGCCGCTGGTGGAAATATAAATCCAGAAGGTGTTTCTATGTTTGAACCAATTGGTGGTTCTGCACCAAAATACACTGGACAAAATGTGATTAATCCACTTGCTGCTATAAATGCCTGTGCTCTTATGCTTGAAACTTTGGGTGAAGTAAATGCTGCAAATCAAATTGAAAAAGCAGTTATGCATGCTTGTAAACACGATATCAAAAGTATGGCTGCTGGTAAAATGGGTATGGGCACTGACGAAGTTGGTGACTTAATTTGTAAATATATAAATAATTTAAAATAAGTTTGACAAAAATAAATTTTTAATTATAAAATTTTTTTAATATGCAAAATAAATTAACCATTAACGATGTAAAACATATTGCTAAATTAAGTAGATTAAAATTAAGTGATAGTGAAATAAATCTTTACACAGAACAATTAAATTCTATATTAGATTATATGAAAAAATTGAATGAATTAGATACTCAGGGTATTGAACCTACCTCGCACTCAATAAAAATATCAAATGTTTTTAGAAATGATGAAGTAAAAGAATCTTTTCAAACTGATTTAATGTTAAATAATGCACCTGATAAATATAATAATTTTTATAGAGTGCCAAAAATAATTGAATAAAAAGGAGGCTTATTATGTGGAGTTTTATTGTTTCTATTTTTAAATTAATTATTTATGGTATTGTTGTGTATTGGCTTTATGATGATGCTAAATCTCGTGATAAAAATCCTTTTTTCTGGATTGTTGCTTTAATTATATTAGTTATTGCTGATTTGTTCTATGATTTTCATACTTATTTATTTCATCTTCTTATTTTTATCATATTATATATTTTATTTAGACCAAAAGGCGAACTCATTTATTGTGTTGAATGTTTCAAGAAAAAATTAGAGACATTAAAATATTGTCCTCATTGTTTTCATATTGATGAAGAAGCATTTGATGAACAAAAATCAGAAGAAACAAAATCAAATGAAAATAATACTGCAAGTGAAAATAAAACAGAATAAAATTTTAATTAATTTAAACTAATTATTAAAGGAGTGATTATTTTATGGCAACAAAAAAACAAAAAGCAAAACCAAAAAAATATGTTTATTTCTTTGGTAACGGCAAAGCAGATGGTAATGAAAAAATGAAAGATTTACTTGGTGGTAAAGGAGCAAATTTAGCAGAAATGGCTGGGCATAAAGATTTAAGATTACCTGTTCCACCAGGTTTTACTATTACAACAGAAGTTTGCACATACTATTATCAAAACAATAAAAAATATCCTCCAACATTAAAAAAAGATGTTGAAGAGGCATTAAAAAAAGTTGAAGCATTAATGAAAAGAAAATTTGGTGACCCTGAAAATCCTCTTCTTGTTTCTGTTCGCTCTGGTGCAAGAAAATCAATGCCCGGTATGATGGAGACTGTCTTAAATGTTGGTTTAACTGAAAAAACAATTCCTGGTTTAATCAAACAAAGTGGCGGTAATGAACGATTTGTTTATGATGCTTATAGACGCTTAATTATGATGTATTCTGATGTTGTTATGGAAAAAGCAGAAGGAATTGAACCTGATGAAAAAATTGGGGGTATTAGAGTTCAACTCGATAAAATTATGGATGAAATGAAAAAA
>Ga0116166_1001921_pt1 | contig 17946 bp, 14 predicted proteins | sample AD_JPNMR2_MetaG_FD_89884 | JGI IMG/M metagenome (GOLD analysis project Ga0116166, IMG submission 89884) | Active sludge microbial communities of municipal wastewater-treating anaerobic digesters from Japan - AD_JPNMR2_MetaG | ecosystem: Engineered > Bioreactor > Anaerobic > Digestate | place...
ATCGGCGTCGGTCACCGTCAGTTGGACAAATTGGGTGTCGCCGACCTGCTGCGCGGAGGCCTGTTTTGCGTTTACGGCATAGCCCAATTCTTCGGAGGCCGCCCTCAGCACCTTGTCGGTGGTCAGCAGTTGAATATAAGTCTGCGCCAATTGCCGGCTGTCCAGATAGGAATAGTAATCAGCCGTAGAGCCTTGCGCGGCGCGCAGGATCACAAAGCGGGTACTGGCCTGATAGATCGGCGTCTGGCTGGCGCTGAAAAAATAGCCGGCCGCCGCTCCCAGCGCCAGTCCCAGGATGCCCAGCCAAAGCCAGCGGCGCGCCAAGGCAAAATAACGTTTTAATTCCATGAAATACTCCCGGCAGATCTCGCGCTACCGAAACAGTATGCGCGGGTTTTCATCGTCCGAAGGAATAGACCGCCTGTAACCGCGCGGCGGGCGCCGCCAGGGGAAAGCGCGCAACACGCTCCGCGCAGAAGACGTTCCATAACGTCGGCAGACTTATGCAAAACATCAACTTTTTCGTATTGTCAATACTTCGCGAAAGCCACGCGTAACTTGCGCTCTCTAGCGCAAATCTGGCGGTAGAGACCGTCAAATACGCACTTTCGTGATTTGCTGATTGTAACAGGCTTCTTCCAGGAGAACTATTGAAATTTCCGTTCAAACCATTCGCGTCATTCGCCAGGACGGGCGTTCTCCTGCAGCGTTTCCCGGATGGCCTGCGCCACCCATTCCACCTGCTCCTCGCGCATGGCGGGATACAGCGGCAGGGTCACTTCGCGCGCCGCCGCTTCTTCCGTGACGGGAAGCGCCGCGCCGCGCTTCATCCATTCCTCCTCGTAGACCTGGAAGCGGTGCGCCGGAGGGTAATGGATGCTGGTCTGGATGCCGCGCGACTTGAGTCCTTCCATGAACTGGATGCGGTCGACGCCGGGCGGAAGCAGCGCGGGCATGATGTGGTCGCACCCGACGCCGCGTTCCTTCGCAAACGGGACCTGGACTTCCGGGGCCAGTTCGCTCAACAGCTCGCGGTAGAGCGCGGTCAGTTTTTTGCGGCGGGCGTTGTTGGCGGGCAATTTTTTCAGTTGAGCGCGTCCCAGCGCGGCGCGGATCTCGTCAATGCGGTAGTTGTAGCCGAGGTCCACCACGTCGTAAGTGTAGGCGTGGCCTTTGTGACGGTCCCAGCTCAGCGAGGTCATCCCGTGCGAGCGCAGGATGCGGAGTTTTTCCGCCAGCGCGTCGTCGTTGGTGGTCAACATCCCGCCTTCGCCGGTGGTCATGTTCTTGTTGGAGAAGAAACTGAAGCAGCCCACCGCGCCCCAGGCGCCGAGGGCGCGTCCCTCCAGCGTGGAGCCGATGGAATGGGCCGAGTCCTCCAAAACGGTCAGGTTGTGACGGCGGGCGATCTCCATGATGGCGGGCATGTCGCAGGCGTACCCAGCGTAGTGCATGATCAGGATGGCGCGCGTCCGCTCGGTGATGAGCGATTCGATGGAGTCCGGCGAGATGGTCAGCCAGTCGAGGCTTTCCACGTCCGCGAAGACCGGCGCCGCGCCCGTGTAGCGCACTGCATTAGCGGTGGCGACGAACGTCAGCGAGGGGACGATCACCTCGTCGCCCGCGCCCACTCCGGCTGCGAGGCAGGCCAGATGCAGGGCCGCGGTGGCGTTGGTGACCGCCAGCGCGTGCTTCGCGCCGATGAAGGCCGCAAAGTCCTGCTCGAACCCAGCGGTGACCTCGCCCATGCTCAACCAGCGGGAACGGATCACCTTCTGAACGGCTTCTTCTTCCTCGAGGCCAAAATCAATATCCGCCAGCGGAACGCGCCATTCCATCTAGACCTCCTCCGATAAGAATCGGGACCTCATCTTTACGAAATCCTCGTTCGCCTGGGCGTAATCGTCCGGGCGGCCGAGGTCCATCCAATAGCCGTCGAAATTATAGCCGTTTACGCGTTCGCCGGCGTCAATCAATTTCAGGATCAGGTCGGGGAAATCAAGGTACGCGCCGCGAGGGATGTACTCTATCACGCGCGGCTCAAAGACGTAAAGCCCCATGCTGACGGTATACTCGGTGGTCGGCTTCTCGATATATCCCATGACCCGGTCGTCCTCGCCCCACTGGATCACGCCCAGGTCTATCTTGACCCGGCGGCGGTGCGCGGCGATCGTGGCGATACCGCCCTTCTGCCGATGGAACGCGACCAGTTTTCTCAGACTGAGGGTGGTCAACACGTCGCCGTTGGTCACCAGGAAAGTCTTGTCGAGGCCCGGCACCAGCGCAATGGGACCGGCCGTGCCAAGCGGTTCGTCTTCCTTGCTGTAGGTGATGTCCAGGTCCCATTGCGCGCCGCTGCCGAAGTAGGCCCGCAGCAAACTTGCCAAATGCCCCACCGTCAACACCACATGGTTCACCCCGGAGCGTTTCATCTGGCGCAGCAACACCTCCAAAATCGGCATATCGCCGATGGGCATCAACGGTTTGGGAAGGATGGTCGTATACGGCGCGAGCCGCGCTCCTTTTCCGCCCGCCAAAATAACAGCCCTCATGGTCTCCTCTTTGTCCTTTCAGGTATGACGAACCCGGCGCGGCCTCCGCGCTCAAAATTCATATTTTCCCGGCTGGTACAGATCCAAGCGCTCTCGGATCCAGGCGATCGTCCGCTCGAGGCCGTCGTCGAAACCGACCTTCGGCGCCCAGTTCAACTTCTGGCGCGCCAGGCGATTGTCTGAGAGGAGGCGCTGCACCTCGGATTTTTCGGGACGCAGCCGCTGCCGTTCGACCTCGACGCGGATCGGTCTCCCGAGGCGCGCCGCGACCTTTTCGGCCACCTCTCCCACGCGGACTTCGACTCCCGTCCCCAGGTTGAAGACGCCTCCCTCGACTCCCGGCGCGGACGCGGCCGCCATGAAGCCCGCCACCGTGTCGCTGACGTAGGTGAAGTCGCGCGTCGTGTCCACGTTGCCGAGACGGATGATGTCGCGCGTCAAGGCCTGCGTGATGATGGCGGGGATGACGGCGCGCGCCGATTGCCGCGGCCCGAAGGTGTTGAACGGTCTCACCGTGACGACAGGCAAATTGTAGGCGCAGTAAAAACTTTCGGCCAGTTTGTCCGCGCCGATTTTGCTGGCCGAGTAGGGAGACTGTCCCTGAAGCGGGTGATTCTCGTCTATCGGGACGCGGAGGGCGGTCCCGTACACCTCGCTGGTGGAGGTGTGGATGAGCCGCGGCGTCTTTAGATCGCGGCAGGCCATCAGCGCGTTCAACGTCCCCATGAAGTTGACCTCGGCGGCGTCGACCGGGTGACGGTAGGAATACGGGATGGAGATCAGCGCGCCGAGGTGGAAGACCGTCTCACAGTCGCGAAACGCGGCGTGGACGGCGGCGGCGTCGCGCAGGTCGCCGGGGATGATCTCGAGGCGTTCGGCCAGTTCGGGCGGGCACATCCGCAGAAAACCGGGGTCGCCGCGCGAGTTGTAACGCACAAAGGCGCGCACCCGCGCGCCCTCGGCGAGCAGGGCCTCTACAAGGCTGCTCCCGATGAAGCCTCCCGCGCCGGTCACGGCTACGCGCCTGCCCTGCCATTGAGAAGCGTATGTGGTTGTCAAATCCAGCCTCCTTCATAGATGAAGCGTCCTGCACAGTCAGCCGACGCTGGAGAAGGTCTTTTAACAAAGCGTATCACGCGCTGGCGCGCTTTTGCAAGAGGCCGTTTTCGACGACGCTGGCCCCCTGTTCCCGCCGCCGGTCCGCCCGGCAGGAAGCCGCGGCGCGCGGACAATAAACAGCCGGCCGGGTTTTCAGTGATGCCGTTTGCGCTGGAACTGTCCTGCGTTCAACTCCAGCGGGACCCGCCGCCTGTTCATCAGAGTCAGCAGCACGCGCGCCCGCTCGCTGCCCGGCAGACGCGCGTCGAAGATGGCTTCGTAGCCTGCAAACGCGCCGTCCTGGATCAGCACCGCGTCTCCCCGCTTCAGGCGGTCAAAGGTCTCCCCGCCGGCCGCTTCGATCTCGTTCACACGGCGGCGAATGGCGTGGACCAGACCGTCGGAGATGGTCCCGGGTTCGCCGTTAAACGTAACCAGCCCCTGCGAGAACGGGATCCATTGGACGCAGGCGAAGCCGGTCTTTTCCAGATCGACATGGAGAAATAAATATCCGGGAAAATACGGCCTCAGGGTACGGCTGCGCGGGTTGACAGGATGCACGCGCAAGCGGGGATAAAAGACCTCCAGGCGCCGGGCGCATAGTTCCCGCCACAAGGCGGACTCCTTGTTGGGCTTGCTGCGAACAACATACCAATTCAGCATTTCTTATTGTCTCCACACTGATTGAGCGGAATCAGTATACATCGATTTTCCGCGTGAGGTAAGGAAAATCTGTCGAAAAACGACGACGAAACTACCCCCGGTTTCCCGGCGTCTCCTTTCGCTCCCGCGCCTGCGCGCGGACGAAAAATATCCTCTGCAAGGCGGTGAAATTGGCGAAGACGGCGATGAACCAGGCCGCGATGACGGGCTGGTTGAACAGCAGCAGCGGGCCCAACACCAGGTAGCGCTCGACGCGCGTCAGGAAGCCGACTTTGGCCGAGAATCCCACTGCCTCGGCGCGGGCCTTGACGTACGAGACCAGCACCGTCCCGGCTGCGGCCGCGAACGTGGCAATGGCAGACAGCCCGTCGCCGATGGTCGAGAAATGGACCAGCAGCCCGCCGAGGACGGCCAGTTCTGAATAGCGATCCGTCACCGAATCCACGAAGGCGCCCCAATCGCTGGCGTCGCCGCGCAGGCGCGCCATCGTCCCGTCCAGAGCGTCGAACGGCGTAGTAAGAAGCATCAGCAGCCCGCCTAGGCTGATCTGTCCGCGCGAGACGAAATACGCGGCGGCGAAATTCCCCGCCAGGCCGAGCAGCGTCATCGTGTTGGGCGTCAGCCCGACGCGGTTGAAGAACGCGGCCACGGGGTCGAGAAACCACTTGAACCAGATCCTCATGCGGTCGCTGAATTCGATTTTGGGTTTGATGTCCAGTTTCTCCAAGTTAGGTCCTTTACGTTTCCAGGTCTATTCTTCGTCCATCTCGTCTTCGGGACCGACCAGCACGTCGCGCTCGCGGCCGCCGCCCTGCGACTCGCCGACGATGCCCATCTCCTCCAGCTGGTCGAGGAGACGCGCGGCGCGCGGATAGCCGATCCGCAGCCGCCGCTGCAGCAGCGAGGCGGAGGCCCGCTGCGTCCCGCGGACGATGGAGATGGCCTGCTCCACGAGGCCGTCGTCCTCGCCTTCGCCGGGTTCGGAGAGCAGTTTCTCCCACGGCGGCAGTTCCTCCGAATACGTGGTCGTCTTCTGCCAGTGGCTGATGAGACGCTCGATCTCCTGGTCCGTCACCAGCACGCCCTGGGCGCGGATGGGACTGCCGACTTCGGGATTGAGGAAGAGCATGTCGCCGCGGCCGAGCAGGGTTTCGGCGCCGCCCGTGTCGAGGATGACGCGCGAGTCCACGCCCGAGGCCATCGAGAACGAGATGCGCGCCGGGAAGTTGGCCTTGATGAGTCCCGTCACCACGTCGGTGGAGGGACGCTGCGTGGCGACGACGAGATGGATGCCCGTGGCGCGCGCCATCTGCGCCAGGCGGACGAGGTTATGCTCGGTCACATCGGGCGCGGACATCATCAGGTCGGCCAACTCGTCAATGATGACGACGATGCGCGGCAGCGGCGTGACGCCTTCCTTGCGGCGCGCCAGTTTGCGGTTGTACGAAGCCAGGTCGCGGGCGTGCGCGCCTTCCAGCAGGCGGTAGCGATGTTCCATTTCCACCACCACCCAGCGCAGCACGCCGAGGATGCGCTGGATGTCGGTCTCCACTTTGCCGAAGAGATGCGGGAGTCCGTTGAAGCGCAGCAGTTCCACCATCTTCGAGTCGATCATCACCAGGCGCAGGTCTTCGGGCGCGTTGTTGACGGCGAGACAGGCCGCGATGGAGGTGATGCAGACCGACTTGCCAGAACCCGTCGCGCCCGCGACGAGCAGGTGCGGCATCCGTGACAGGTCTGCAACGAGTGGCTGCCCCGACACGTCGCGGCCGAGCGCGATCGCCAGCGGGGAGGCGACTTTGTAAAACGCCTCGGTCTCCAAAATGGGACGCAGGCGTACCAGCGACGTGCGCGAGTTCGGCACTTCGATGCCCACGTACGGTTTGCCCGGCACGGGCGCTTCGATGCGCAGACGTTCGGCGGAGAGGGCCAGGGTCAAATCTTTTTCCAGCGAAGCGATCTGCGCCACGCGCACTTTCATCAACTGCGGGTCATCTTCATTGGAGCCTGGCTTCTTAATGAATCCCGGCTGGACGGCGAACTGTGTCACCGCGGGGCCGACGCGGTAGCCGATCACCTGCGCGGGGATGCCAAACTCGGACAACGTCTTCATTATGAGTCCCGCGGTCTGATTGATCGTCCGCTCGTCGGGGCGGGAGGTCTGCTCGCCGGGGAAAAGGTTCAGGGGCGGCAATCGCTCGCCGCGCGGTATAGGTTTGACGGGTTTCTCGTCCTTCGCTTCTTGCGGACGGAGCGAGGCGCGGAATTCGGGCGGGATGGCGGGAGCGCGCTTGCGCGGCTCGCGCGTTCGGGACTTGGGCCTGGCTACGTCCGCCTCCTCCGCCGCGTCGGGCGCGGAGACGGCCTGCGGCTCGGTCTCGGCGATGTGGAGCAGGCGTCTCTCCACCCAGGCCCAGACGTTGAACGCGCCCAGCGTGAAGAACAGCCAAAGGAGCGCCAGCAAAACGACGCCCCAGGTCTTCCCGGCCAACATGATGAAGAAATACGCCAGTCCCCAGCCTACGTAGCCGCCGTCTTTGCCGAGCTCGGCGCGGTCGAGGGAGAGGCCTCCGAAGACGGCCAGCAGGCTCAAAGTCAGGAGGGAGGCGAGTTCGAAGGAGAGCAGCCATCCCAACTGGAGGGGAATTCCGCCGCGCCGCAGAAGGAAAACGCCCGCGAGGACGAGTCCCAGGACGAGCAGGTAAGTCCCCCAGCCCAGCCATTTCCCGAGGAAATTGACCCAGACGGTGAGCAGTTGTCCGCTCGTCAGTTTCCATAACGCCATGAGCGACATGGCTGCGAGGGCCAGCAGGAACACGCCGGCGGCGTCGCGCGCGAAGCGGCCAAAGTGCGCGTCGAACCGCGCCAGGCGGTCGAGCCAGTCGTTTTTGGGCGGTTCATCCTGCGGGGACGGATGGCGGGGAGGCATTGGCGTCAGGCGGTCTGCGGCGTTTCGAGGCGGAGGCTGAGTCCCATGCGCTGGCGCGCCGCGTCCACATGCAGGACGCGCACTTGGACGCGCTGGCCGGCGCTGAGGAAGTCTTTGATGGCGCAGCCGTCTGCGCGGGGGATCTCGGAGGCGTGGATGAGGCCCTCCACGCCCATGTCGAGGCGGGCGAAGGCGCCGTAGGAAAGGACGGCGGTTACGGTGGCGGGGACGACCTGGTCCACGCCCAGGTCGCGTTCGATGGAGAGCCAGGGATTGGGGAAGAGGCGCTTCAGGCTGAGGGCCACGCGGCAGCGTTCGGCAGAGATGCCCAGCACGAGCGTCTCCAATTCCTCGCCCAGTTTGACGATCTGGTTTGGGTGCGCCACGCGTCCCCATGAAAGTTCGGAGATGTGGACGAGTCCTTCCACCCCGCCGAGGTCCACGAATACGCCGAAGTCGGTGATGTTGGTGACGATCCCGCGCGCGGTTTGTCCTGGCTGAAGCGTGTCGAAAATTCTCGAACGGCGGCCCGGTTCGGCCTGCGCTGCCCGCTCCGAGAAGACTACGCGGCCGTCTTCGGGGACGCATTCAATGACCTTTAACTGAAGCGTGCGTCCCACGTACGCGCCGAGCGCCTTGTCCCGGTCGGCGGGTTCGCTGCCGGAGAGTTCGATCAAATGCGAGAAGGGGACGAAGCCGAACAGCCCGTCGCCTTCCACCAGCAGGCCGCCGCGGTTGGAGCCGGTGACGGCCAGGCGGACGATCTCGTCGGCGTGAAAGAGCCGTCGGATGTGCGACCAGTCGGCGGAGGGCTTGTCGGCGGGGGCGGCCGATTTCGCGGCCCGTTCGCTCCGCCGTTCGACTTCCCGATTCTTCGGCGCGTCCAGGGCGGCGCGGCGTCTCGCGCCGGGTTTCGGCAAACGCGGCGAAAAGACGGCGGCCCGCTGTTCCTCGGCCAGCACGGATTCCCACCAGCCTTCGTCCACAGGGACGGGCGGTTCCAAAGTTTGTTTTTGATCCATCATAGCGCCTCCGCTACCTCAATAATTGTTTTTCTGATTCCATTTCAAGGATGGCGCGGGCAACCGCCTCCACCGCCACCCGTTGTTTGCGATACAAGTCCGCTTCAGACATGGCGAGCCGCGAAGCCACTTCGCGCACTTTGCGCCCTTCGATGAATTTCATTTCCAGGATGTTAAAGAGAGTCCACTCGCTGGTATAGCGGCGTTCGCCTTCGGGCCTCACCCGGTCCACGGCTTTGCGGAGCAGGGCGCGCAGGGCGTTGGCGGAATTCCCCGCGTGTTCGTCGGCCAGTTCCTGCACCACCTGCAATTTGATGAGCGGGCTTTGCGTCAGTTTGGGACCGCCCCAGTAATGCGCGAGCGCGTCCTTTACCCAGTTGGCGAGGTCGGATTCGGGCGGGAGTTCCCCCGCCAGCAGGTTGGCGCGGCTGTCGTAGCGGCCGACGGCGCGCAGGCGCTGGAGCATGTCCGCGCGCGGGCGCAGGTCTTCGAGCGAGCGGAAAAGCTGTCCCTGGAGTTGACGGTCGGTCAGCGCCAGGGCGGCGCGTTCGGCCAGGAGCCAGAGCGCGTCGCGCTGGTCGGCGTCCAGCGGATTCTGGGCGTGGCGCGCCACGCCCAGCAGTCCCAGCAGCGCGGGCGCCTGGTCGGGGTCCATGTCGGCGCGGCGGCGTTGGTAAATGGGCAGGATCAGGAAGTCGTTCCAGATGAACTCACGCCGCGCCGCGTTCCCGTTCTCGTGTTCGACGACGCGCAGGGCCTCGGAGAGGCTTTCCTCCTCCAGCAGGCGGCGGCTGCCTGCGGTGACGATCAGCGACAATTCTTCGCCGTCCAGCGCGGCGATGAAGGCGGCGGAGGATTGCATGTGGTCGCGCACCGCGGCCAGCACGCTTTCCAGAAATTGCTGCAAGTCGCCGCGCGTCAACAGGCGCTCTTCGATGTTTTGCAGGAGGACCAGTTCGGCGCGGTCGCGTCCAAAGAACAGCCAGCGCTCCCACAGCGGGGAAACCAGGGTGATGGCGTGTTCGAACAGCAACACCACCGCCACCACCGAAAGCGGGACGAAGGCGTTGTATTCCACGCCAAAATAGGCGCCGCCGCGGCGGACGACGGTCATCACGCCGAGGGCGACCGAGGCGGTGATCGGGCCGCGCATGATCCATTTGACGAGGCGGCTCTTCACCACGCGGTCGGGCCATGAGACGCCGAAGAAGGCCACCGCGTAGGCCATCACCACCACCAGCCAGCCCACAGCCAGGTTGATGAGGGCGGCGGCGCTCCAAAAGAAGAGGGGATGCTGCGCCGCAATGGAGGAGCCATATAGAAGGAAGGGATAGGAACCCAGCGCGGGCGCGGTGGCGCCGGCCATGAGGTAGAACATGCGGCGGCGGCCGGAACGCGTCAACATGCGGCTATAGGCGCGCGCAAAATTGACCCACGACCAGATCATAATGAAGGCGTAATAGAGGGTGAAGACCCGCGTCCAGGCGGTCTGCTGCAGGTGGGGGGCCGGGTCTTCGGGCTGGATGACGAGCGGACCGAGCAGGCGGCCGGCTCCGAGCAGGAGGAGAAAGGCGCAGGAGACCAGGTAGGTCATCCGCACCGCGAAACGGCGGCGGCCGCGCGAGGGGCGCCCGGCGGTGACGAGGACGGCGTCCGAAAGATGAAGATAGGCGGCCGGCAGGAAGACGAGTCCGATCCACTGCAAACGCAGGAGCAGGTCTATCCCCCACAATGGGACGGTGTCGGTTTGCAGGGCGTCGGTGGCGAAAACGACGACCACCCCCAAAAGGATGATGGCGAACGAACGCGCCACCCGGTCGCGCAAGTTAAAGGAAAGGGCGTACAGGAACAGCGAAAAGGCCGTGATGGCGATACCGGCCGTGAGAATTTGATTAACCGTCTGGATCCCCGCCAGCAGGCTGTCTGTCCAACCGTTAAACATAGGCCTTCCCGAAAAGATGGCTACTTCAGCGTTCTTCCAAAGAACAACGCCACATCCTGATTGGCGTAATAATGGTCATTATAACCGCAGAACTCCAGCCCGGTTTTCTGCGCGAGGCGGATGGCGGGTTGATTCTTGGCCTGGACTTCAAACATGAACTGGCCGCAGCCGCGCTGCACAGCCCAGTCTTCGGCTGCGCCGAGCAGCAGGGAGCCAAGTCCGCGCCGCCGCTGTTCGGGAGCCACGACGAGGTCGGTCGCCCAGGCGACGGTGGCCGCGCCCTGCTCGCTGATGCAGACGTAACCGAGCGGAATTTGATCCACGGCCACCAGCACGGCCGCTTTGCGCGTCCACTCATCGGCAAGGGCGAAGGGATTGCGCGGATACGCCACCGTGACCGGGCGCGGCAGACGCACTTCGCGCAGGCTGACCGAGACCTGTCCGCTTTCGCGGCGGAGGTCCAACTGCCAGACGTAATCGCTGGAGACGGTGTGGTTCATACCCATCAGGCGCGCCAGGTCGGCGGCGATGGCGGGACGGATCTCGAGAGACATGCGCGTTATTGTCCTTTGATGCGAATGGGGATGACGCAGATGCCGATGACTTGCGCGGCGTTATCCAGCGCGACGATGCGGAGGGAGTAATCGCCGGGCGTCAGAACGGTGGGATTGAAATTGCCCAGTTCGTCGTTGACCACGGCCTGGTTACCGGCCGCGATCGTGGACCACAGGTCGGAGCCTTGCCGGGCGACCTCGTATTTATAAAATCCCAGGTTAGGCAGGTCCACCGTGCCGATCAACTTCAGCGGGCCGCCAATCTCCGCCCCCGGCTCCGGCGAGGCGATCTCCAACTGCCGGGCGACGCATCCCTGCGAATCGCGGTCGGCGGACGGCGCGGCCGGGGTCGAAATATCCAGCGAGGCCGCGCCGGTCAAAGGGGAGGCGGACGCGGCCAGCAGATCGGCTTCAGAGACGCGCGCGCTGGCGGGCAGGCCGGGGACCACAAAGACCGAGATGAAAGCCACCCCGCACGCAAATATCAGGGCCGCAACGAGGAACGCGACGGCCTGCGCCAGCTTTCGGAGGCTAACTTCGCGCTCCAACCCGAAATAGGCCGCGCGCCATTCCCGCCAGACTTGAGAGAGGCGGCGCAGAGAATACAACCCCGCCATCGCCGCCAGTAAATAGAAGAGAACCTGATAGTTCTCGATGAAACGAAACAGCGCCTGCATACCTGCTCAACTTACAACACGCGCAAAACGCCGCGGATGATCTTCTCCATTTTGGGAGTGATGACGCGCCCGGCTTCCATCACTTCCTCGTGGGTGGTGACGGTGGAGCCGTCGAGGTTGGCCTTGTTGCTGATGCCCGAAAGTCCCAGCACGCGCTGCCCGCCGTGACGGGCGACGGTCACTTCGGGGACGGTGGACATGCCCACCGCGTCCGCGCCCGCGACGCGCAGGAAGCGCAGGTCGGCGGGCGTCTCGAAGGAGGGACCGCTCAACCCGGCGTAGACTCCCTCGCGGAGCTGGATGCCCGCGGCCCTGGCCGCGTCCCGCGCCCGCTCCAGGTGGATGCGGTCGTAGGCCTGGCTCATGTCGGGAAAGCGCGGCCCCAGTTCGTCCAGGTTTGGACCGATGAGCGGGTTCAATCCCGACATGCCGGCCAGGTTAAGATGGTCGGTGATGAGCATCACGTCGCCCGGCGAGAAGTCGGGATTGATGCCGCCGGCGGCGTTGGTCACGATCAGCGTCTCGATCTTGAGCAGCTGCATCACGCGCACCGGCAGCGTGACCTGCGTCATGTGATAGCCTTCATAATAATGGACGCGTCCCTGCAACACGAAGACCGGCTGGCCCTCGAGCCTGCCGATCACCAGCTGGCCGCTGTGTCCCTGGACTGTGGACAACGGCCAATGGGGAATTTCGCGAAAGGGGACGAGACGCGCGTTTTCCACCGATTCGGCCAGGGCGTTCACACCCGAACCGAGGATCAGCCCCGCGCGCGGGACGGCATCGAGGCGGGAACGCAGCGCGTCGGCCACCTCTTCGATCTGTTGCATTGTAATGATCTCAAACATCGTCAGTCCTGATGAAATGTGATACCAGCCAAAGGCATGGAAAGGGATCGCCCCGCCAGGCAACCCTCCCAGGCGCGCGAATTATATCAGAGAATCGAATCGAGCCGCGTCGTGGGTAGCCAGTCTGCGGTATTTATGCTATCCTTCGCGCACATGAAGCGCAACACCAACGATCCGCTGATCGCGCTGATCGCCGTCCTTCTGCTGGCGACAAGCCTGGGCTTTCTGTTGCTTCCGCAATACCAGAAAACCCTGCTAGCCGGACTGCCCATCCCCATTACCCACGGGCTGGGCATACTTCTGCACATATCCGGGATCGTGGCCCTCGCCCAAATTCCAATCGCCGCCCGCCGGCGGATCGTCGTCGCTACGCAGGCGCTTTTGACCATCTGGATGGCCGCGCTGGCCTTCCTGTACGCCCATCACGGATTTTTGGTGGAAGCGCTTTTGTTCGGGGGACTCGTCCTCGCCATCCCCATGATCATCCAACAGAACGAAGGCGCGGCGCCAAACGGAAATGGGGTCAATCTGCTGGTCGCTTACGCTTCGCTCCTGAACCTGGTCGTGGGGCTTGGACTTCTGGTCTGGTCGGCGGCCGACGCGGCCGCGGTCTACCCGTCGTTGTCTCCCTATCGCCTGCTCTTCAGCCTCGCCTTCCTGCTCAGCGCGGGAGCGGGCGGCCTGATCCTGCGGAAGCCGCCGCCCCGCCTGCAAAGACATCTCCTCTCGGTGGCGCTGGCGTTCCCCTGGTTCGGCTGGAGCTTTCTTTCCATATATACCAGGAGCGCGTCCGGGCTGATCCCAGCGTTCGCCCTGGCGATGACGCTCTCCAACACCGACTACATCCCGTGGGCGCGGCTCAAGCTTCCGCCCGCCGACCTGATCGGCCTGCGCTTCATCCGGCTGGCCGCCATCCTCCAGACAATCTTCCTGATCGTGACCACGCTGTTACTGGAAACCGCGCAAATCGAGCAGGTCTCCAGCATCAGCGGATGGGGATACCTGCGCCTGAACAGCCGCGAACTGGCCTTCGTTCTTTTGTCGGGGACGGAGGCGCTGCTCATCTACGCGTTGATCTCGCTCGTGGCGATCATCAACGGGCTGGCGCCGCTCGCCGAAGGGGAAACCGCCGCAGTCGGCGGCGGGATGGACCCGGCGGAGATGACCACCTGGGATCATCGGATCGAACGGCTGATCACGCCCATCCTGAACGGGTCAGACGCTCAAAAACGGATCGGGCTGCTGTCGCGCCAGATCCAAACGCTGGGGGAACAACTTGCCAGCGAGAAGCGCCGCTCCACGCAATTGACCCTGCTCTCCGAGCTCAGCCAGCAGCTGGAAAACCAACTGGACGCGCCGGTGGCCTCGCAACTGGCGGTGAACACGCTGCAGCGTTCCGTCAATTGCAGCCTGACGACGCTGTACATGCACGAACCCGAGCGGCGCGAACTGGTGGCGATCACCTCCGCCGGGCAGCGCACCGGCCTCCTGCCGCCGGGATACCGTCAAAGCGTGAACGCGGGCATCCTCGGCCGCGCGGCCCGCCTGCGAAAGACCCAGGTGGTCAACGACACCCGTCTCGAACCAGACTTCATCAAGGTCAACGACGAAAAGACGCTCTCGCTGATCGTGGTCCCGCTGGTGGACCGCGGCCATCTCAAGGCGGCGCTCGAGATCAGCAGCGAACAGGTCAACGCGTTCGACCGCGCCGACATCCAGATCGCGGAGGCGGCGGCCGCGGAACTCCTGCGCGCCTGGGAGCGTTCGGAATATCACCAGCGGCTGATGGAGTTGATCCAGGCTGGAATTTCCCTCACCGCCCAACCCGACCCGCAAAGCGCGGCGGAGGAAGTGGCCGCCATCGCGCGGCAGACCCTGCGCGCCCGCTTCGCCTTCGTGACGCTCCTCGACCAGGACGGGAACTTCACCCGCAACGCCTCAGCCGGGCTGGCGCCGCGGCTGTTGAAGTCGCTGCGCCAGAACCCGGCCGAGGAACCGCTGATGCAGGCGGCGCTCAACTCCGCGCAGCCGTTTCGCATCCGCGACCTCCGCAAGTACAAACACGCCTCGCACATCGAACTCGACCAGCCCGCCCTGCGCAGCATGATCGCCATCCCCATCCGCATGCACCGGTTGAGCGTGGGGGCAATGCTGGCGTTCGGCAAACAGGGCGAGGTGTTCTTCACGGAAAACGACGAATCGCTGGCGAGCCTGCTGTCTTCGCAAGCCTCGGCCGCCATCGAAAGCGCCTGGCTCTCGCACGAACTGCGGAGCAATCTGACGAGCATCACCCAGCTGTACCAGTTGAGCTTCCACGTGATCCAGGCGCAGGAACTTTCCGAGGCGGCCCGCTTCATCGCAGAAACCACCCAGAAGATCAGCGAGGCGGATACGACGGGCATCCTGCTGCTCACGCCAGACGGCCGGACCGAGGCCCAGGCGCAGGTGAACTGCCGCGGCGAGCACGTCCCGCCCGCGCATCCCATGCAGCTCATCCAGCGGACCCTGGAAAGCGGGCAGAGCATCTTCCAATCGCAGGAGGGCGCCCCCTCGGCCATCTGCTTCCCCCTCAAGACGTCCAGGCGCACGTACGGCGCGTTGTGGCTCACCCTGCCCGACCGGAACAGCGCCCGGTTCGCCACCAGCCTGCAAACGCTGGCCAACCAGGCCGCGCTGGCGCTGGAACGCTCCATCCTGCTCGTGGAATCGCGGCAGCAGGCCCGGGAGGTGGAAAACGCCTACCGCGAATTGGAGACCACCTACGACCACACGCTGGCCGCGCTGATGTCGGCGCTGGACGCGCGCGACCGCGAGACCGAAGGTCACAGCCTGCGCGTGGCGCAGATCGCCCGCATCCTGGGCGAGAAACTGGGGCTGACGGCGACGCAGTTGAAGGCGCTGGAGCGCGGCTCCCTGCTGCACGACATCGGCAAGATCGGCATCAGCGACGCCATCCTGCACAAGCCGGGTCCGCTCGACGAGGCGGAGTGGAAGATCATGCGCCTGCATCCCGACATCGGCGCTCGCATTGTGGAGGGGATTCCCTTCCTGCAGGATACGCTGGCGGTGATCCGCTATCACCAGGAACGCTGGGACGGGAGCGGGTATCCTGTGGGGCTCAGCGGCCTGAACATCCCCTACCTGGCGCGCATCTTTGCGGTGGCAGACGCCTTCGACGCGCTGACCAGCAACCGTCCGTATCGAATGCGCGTGGAGCAGGAGGAGGCCATGCAGTATCTGCGCCAGCAGGCGGGAATCCTGTTCGACCCGCAGGTGGTGCAGGTTTTGGACGAGATCGCCGCGACCAGCGCGCTAAGCGAGCCAGACCTGGAGCAATAACGCGAATAGACACGAATAAGCACGAATGGGAGCGAATGGGCGTAATGGAAGCGAGTGGGGGTGAAATCGCGTACAAGGAGTCTATTAAAAAAAACGTGCTTGTCCGCGCAATCCGTTAAGTCCGTGTACAAAAGGGAGTTAAGAAACGCTTTTACGCTTGCAGGACTTCGGCGAAGGCGGAGGCGGCGCGGTCCACTCCGTCGTCGTCTATTTCGTAGTGTGTGACGAGGCGGAACTGGCGCGGGCCGACGATGCCGACGAGGACGCCGCGCGCTTTCATCTTCTCCGCCGCTTCTTTCGCGGAGAGGGGGACGAAATCGGCGAGGAGAGGAAGATCATGTTGGTGGCCGGGGGGTTGACGATGAGTCCGGGCGTCTCTTCCAGACGTTCGGCGAGGGCGCGCGCCCGGGCATGGTCTTCGCCGAGGCGGCCGGGCATCGTTTCGAGGGCGACGATGCCCGCGGCGGCAAGGATGCCCGCCTGGCGCATCCCGCCGCCGAGAAGTTTGCGTTGGCGGTGGACGCGCTGGATGAATTCCCGCGTCCCGCAGGCGACGGAGCCGACGGGAGCGGCGAGTCCTTTGCTGAGGCAGAAGGTGAGGGAGTCGACGTGTTGGGCGAAGGCGGTCACGTCCACGTTTTGGGCGGCGGCGGCGTTGAAGATGCGCGCCCCGTCGAGGTGAATTTTGAGTCCGTGACGTCCGGCGAAGCCGCTGACTTGCTGGAAGTATTCGGGGGTCTGGCAGGTACCGCCGCAGCGGTTGTGGGTGTTTTCGAGGCAGACGAGGCGGGACGGGGGGAAGTGCGAGTCGGAGCCGCGGAGTCCCTCCTCAAGTTCAGAGAGGAGAAGCGAGCCGTCGGGCTGGTTGGTCAACTGCCGGGAGTGAATCCCGCCGAGGACGGAAATCCCTCCGGCTTCGTAGAGGAAGGTGTGGGATTTGTCGCCGAGCATGACTTCGTCGCCGCGCTGGCAGTGGGCGAGGATGGAGGCGAGGTTGCCCATAGTGCCGCTGGGGACGTAGAGGGCGGCTTCTTTGCCGACGAGGCTGGCGGCGAGTTCCTGGAGGCGGTTGACGGTGGGGTCTTCGCCGTATACGTCGTCGCCGACGGGGGCCTGGGACATGGCGGCGCGCATGGCGGGGGTGGGATGGGTGACGGTGTCGGAGCGGAGGTCTATTGGTTTCATGTTTCAGGTTTCAGGTGGTGGGTTTCAGGTTTCAGGTTTCAGGTTTCAAGTTTCAGGTGTCAGGGGTCGAGGGGAGATTTTACCGCGAGTCCGCCGCGTTGGAGGACGTGGGTGTAGATCATGGTGGTTTTGACGTTTTTGTGTCCGAGCAGCTCTTGTACTGTGCGGATGTCGTAGCCCGCTTCGAGGAGGTGTGTGGCGAAGGAGTGGCGGAAGGTATGGCAGCTGCCGTGTTTGTTGATGCCGGCATCGCGAATGGCTTTTTTGACGGCTTTCTGGATGGTACTTTCGCTGACGTACCAGCGCCGCACGATGCCAGTTTCTTTTTCTTTTACGAGGGTTGCCGACGGGAAAACGTATTGCCAGCCCCATTCGCGATCCACATTGGGGTATTTGCGGGCGAGGGCATAAGGCAGACCAACCTGCCCAAAGCCGTGTTCAATGTCACGATTGTGAAGTTCCCGCACTTTCGCGAGGTGCGTTTTGAGCGGTTCAACGAGGGAGGCGGGCAGGATGGTAACGCGGTCTTTTTCCCCTTTTCCGTCGTGAACGGTGATGGTCAGGTAGTCCAGGTCCAGGTCTTTGACGCGCAGTTGAACGCACTCGGATACTCGAATGCCAGAGCCATACATGACTTGCGCCATTAGAAGGGAGACGCCGCTCATGGATTGGAGGATGCGCCGCACTTCTTCTTTGGTGAACACGGCGGGGACGCGTTCGGGTTTATTGGCGCGGATGGAGTTGAGGCTGCCCTTGATTTCAATTTTCAGGACGTGCCGATAGAGGAACAGGATCGCGCTGAGAGCCTGGTTTTGGGAGGAGGCAGAGAGGCGCTCTTCTTTTGCGAGGCGGGTTTGAAAGGCTTCAATTTGAGAAAATCCAACGTCTTTGGGGTGGAGGGGAGCGGCGCCGCGTTGCAGGTCGGGGTTAAGGAAGTGGATGTATTTCTTAATCCAAAATACGTAGGTTTCTCCGGTGCGCTCGGAATAATGCTTGAGGCGGATGGCGTCACGCACCTGGTCGAGGAGTTTTCTTCCCTGGGGAGGTTGGGCGTTCATACTATTCCATTTTTGGGGCAGGATGTGTATAATGATCGAAAGATTAAAAGTGATTTTACCAGATAAGCAGGTTAGACGG
>Ga0116166_1001934_pt1 | contig 17881 bp, 5 predicted proteins | sample AD_JPNMR2_MetaG_FD_89884 | JGI IMG/M metagenome (GOLD analysis project Ga0116166, IMG submission 89884) | Active sludge microbial communities of municipal wastewater-treating anaerobic digesters from Japan - AD_JPNMR2_MetaG | ecosystem: Engineered > Bioreactor > Anaerobic > Digestate | place...
TGAGAAAGTGGGAAGGTGGGCAGGGGAAAGATGAGAAAGTGGAAAGGGGGGAAGGGGGAAGGTGGGAAAGAGCGGAAGTGAGAAGTGAGACGTAAGCAATGAGACGTGAGAAAGAGCCACGATTGAGGGTTCAGGGTTCAGGCGGCCGACGGCCTTGTTCGGGCGCCCGCCTTGTTCACGTTCCCTGCTCGGTTGCGTTCACCCCTCACGGGTTCAGGGTTCAGGGCGCATCGGCCCGCCGTGCCCCCGCGCCCGCGCTCTCCCGTGCCTCCATTTCCTTGTCTTCTTCTCCCTCGTCCCCTTGTCCCATTGTCTCCTTGTCTCCTTGTCTCTCCCTTTCCTCCACAGGGCGTCACCGCAGCCCGCGCCGGCAGGCCCTGGTTCTGGTGGTGGTGCTGGTGATCGTCAGCGTGCTCGCGCTGCTGGGGGCGAGCTTCTCCTACTACATAAACGCACAGTTGGCCTCCGTGCAGGCCCTGCAGGACCAGCAACAGGCCCGGTTTGCCGCCGAGACCGGTATCCACCGTGCTGTGGAGCTGCTGCGCGAAGGCCGCTGGGACATGACCAACTGGTACAACAACTACCAGGTCTTCCGCCGCATTCCGGTTTACGTGCCCGAAGGCAAGACCGGGGAGGAGGGAAAAGGCGGGTCCGAGAGTGTGGCCGACCAGGAGAAGGTGGAAGGCCGGTCCACCTGGCGCTTCAGCATTGTGGCCTATGAACGCAGCGAGGATCAGACCGACCGGGCCAAGATCCGTTACGGCCTCACCGACGAGGCCAGTAAGCTCAATCTGAACACCGCCACGCGCAGCCAGTTGCTGGCCCTGTTTGACAGCATTCGCCATGACAACGTCACGTCCGAGCAGCTCGCCGACGCCCTGATCGACTGGCGCGACCGGGACGACGAGGTGTCGCCGCGCGGGGCCGAGAGCAGCTACTACATGACGCTGCATCCCGCCTACCGGGCCAAGAACGCCCCGCTCACCAGCGTCGAAGAGCTGCTGATGATCAAGGGCTTCAACGGGCGGATCCTCTACGGCGAGGACTACAACCGCAACGGCTACATGGATGAGAACGAGAACGACGGCGAAGAAGGCGCCTTCCCCCCGGACGACGGCGACGGGCAGTTGAATCAGGGTCTGCTGCCGTACGTAACCGTCTATTCCTGGGACTGGAACCGCTCCAACGACAACAAGCTGCGGGTTGATATCAACACCGTCCGCTTCGACCAGGTGGCCGGCGGCGGTGGCGATGGGGCCGGGGGTGGTGGCGCGGGCGGTGGTCAAGCCCCAGGCGCTGGCGGCGACGCCGGCGGTGGGGCGGGCGGGCTGGCCGCATTTGCATCCAAGGTTCCGACGCACATCACCGAGGAGATCCGGCCGGAGGTGATCGACTTCATCGCCGAGGCTCAGCGACGCGGCTACAAGTTCAGGTCCATCGGCGATTTGCTGGGGCTCGAGGTTTACGAGGACGGCACCTCCAATCACGACCAGATGTGGCGTGATTATGCCCGGAAGTTCCGCCAGGCTGAGCGGCGGACGGACGACGAACAACAGCAGAACGGCGAAGATGACCAGGCCGACGAGGAGATGGGCGACGACGAATGGGCCGGCGAGGAAGAGGAAACCGGCAGAATGGGCCGGCGCAACGACCGCGGTCGGAACGACGAGTCGGGAGATTTCGATGACGAGGAGGGTGGCGCCGGTAATCGTGGCCGCTCCAGCGGCTTCCGTAACGGGCGCGATCGGTCGGACGGTGGAAACAACAGCCGCTTTGGCGGCGGCAACAACAATCGCGGCAATCGCGATGACCGCGGCGACGATGCTTTCGAGGATGAGGAGTCGAATCGGCCCGGGCGGCGCAGCAGCAACGACCTGTCCCCTGCGATCCGCTTCGCCTCGCTGGACTCCGACTCCAAGACCTACATCCGCCTGACCCAGAGCATTCGTGACGACCAGGACGGCGCCGGCGGCGGTCCGCCGCGCGGAGGCGGGGCCGGTGGCCGGGGCGGTTTCGGACGGGGGGGCTCCAATCGGGGCGATGCCGCCGATGGGAATATGGATAGAGACGGCCCTGACGCCGGGGGCGATTCGCGCCGCGGTGGCCGGGGGCGCGGCCGGCAGGCCGGACCGCCGGGTGACGGCGTTGGCGGTGGCCCGGGCGATGGTGACTTCGGCGACGACCGGCCCGGTGGGAGAAGAGGTCGTGGCCGTGGGCGCGACAATGCCGGTGGGCAGGGTGGAGGCTCCGGCGCAGGGGGCGGCACGCCGCTGGTCAGCCCGGTTGAAGTCTCCGATATGCCGGTGCTCTGTGACCGGCTGTGCACTTGGAATTCGCCGGTCATGGCCGGGCTGATCAACGTGAACACGGCCCCGGCCCCGGTACTGCGCACGATTCCCGGGCTCGAGGAGGAGGACGTTGAGTCTATCATCTCCAAGCGGGCCTCGCTGGAGCCGGCGGACAAACTCACGATCGCGTGGCTGGTCACGTCCGGCGCGATCACGCCCGAGAAGTTCGCCCTGATCTCAAACCTGGTGACCACACGCTCGCTTCAGTTTACGATTGACGCCATCGGTTTTGCCGACCACGTGGGTACGGTCAAACGAATCCAGGCGGTGGTCGAGATGCGCGGGCAGTTGGCCCAGTTCAAATACTATCGCGATATCACGTCCCTGGGGATTGGTTATCCCGTGTGGGACGATGAGAGGAGTGAAGGCTTTGCGTTTACCAATCGGTGAAGGCGACATTCTGTGCATCGACTGGGATGAGCGGTCGCTGCGGATCCTGGAAGCCGGTGCCTCGCGCAGCGGCGTCAAGGTCCGCACCGCCGTCCGCGTGCCCATGACGGCCAAGCCGACCGACCCGGCGGCGATGGGCGAGCTTCTGCGCAAGACGCTGGCCGAGCATCGGGTTCGCGCCCGGCGGGCCATCGTCAACATTCCGCGCCAGGACGCGCTGCTCAACCTGCTGTCGCTGCCCAAGGGAACGCAGGATGAACTGGCTGCGATGGTGCACATCCAGATTGCCAAGGACCTGCCCTTCGCCAAGGACCAGACGGTCATCGACTTCGCCGTGTCCCCTGCGAAGGGGGAGGATGCCACCCTGGACGTGTGGGTGGCGGCGGTTCGGAACAGCATCATCGACTATTACCGCCAGGCGATCACCGCCGCGGGCCTGCGGCTGGAGCGCGTCGGCCTTCGCCCCTACGCCAACATGGCGGCCATCAACGCGGGCGTTGAGCAGACCGGCCGGACCCTGGTGGTGGACATCGGCCCCTCCATGACCGAGATCGACGTGATCCGCGATGGCCGGCTGGCGTATTCGCGTTCCGCGACGGTGGGGGCCGTGGAAGGCGAACTGACCGTCGAAGGCTCGGCGGCGATGGACGACCTGCTCGTCGAGGTGAACCGGACGCTGGGGGCTTACCGCTCGACCGACTCCGGGGCCAAGATCGACCGCATCATCCTGGCGGGCACGGCTACCATCGACGACTCGGTGCTCGGCGCTTTCCAGGAACGCTTCGGTGCGCCCGCCCAGGTCTTCAGTACGCCCCCGAACCTCAAGTGGCGGGACCAGGATGCCGGAGCGGCCCCCTTCAGTTCCGCAATCGGCCTGGCCTTGAGCAGCGTCACCGAGAATCTGTATTACTTCAACCTGCTGGCCCCCAAAGAGCCCGAGAGCGAGCGCCGCGAGCGCATCCGCCAGGTGCCGTACAAGGCCGCCATCATTGTCGGTCTGTGCGCCCTCGGGGCCATCGCCGCCTATTATCCGCTCCACCAGCGCAAGGCCGAGATCGCCACCATCCAGCGGGACATCGATCAGCTCAACTCCGATAAGGCTGACCGCGACGAATTGGCCAAGCTCCTTGGCGACCTCGAGGACTGGCAGCGGCAGAACAATTACTGGATCGATCATCTGCTGCGCATCGCGGAGGTCTTTCCCAGTACCAAAGACGTCTACATGACCAAGGTCGATTTCAAGGAGAGCGGCGAGATTATCCTGGAGGTCCAGGCCACGGACATGTTCCAGGCCGGCAATATCGTCCAGGCCGTCAGGCAGATCAAGGAGAAGGACGCCAAGGGCAAGCTGCAGCCGCTCTATACGGCCCGGGTGGGAGGCGCGGCCGAAGCGAATGATCCCAAGTATGCCGTTACCGACCATGTGATCATTCAGATTAAGTCGATGGCCCAGACAGGCACAGCGAGGCGATAATCGATTATGACTTCACGCGAGAAAAACCTTGCGATCGCAGTCGGCGCGGTGGCCGTGGTCTTCGTCGGCTACTGGGGCGTCAACCAGTACCGCCAGGCCAAGGCCGACCTCGACCGGCAGATCGAGAGGAAAAAGAATGAGCGCAACCAGGTCCGCCGCGACAAAGACCTGGCCGTCGAACGCGCCGACCTGTGGCGCAATTACGGACGCCAGACGCTCTCCATGGATCTCAACGAGGTCCAGACCCGCCTGCGCAACGAGCTGCACCGGCTGGCCGAGGAGTGCGGCCTGCAGGATGTACGGTTGGCCCTCAGTCGGACCACCCCCGTGGGCAAGCCGGGCCGCCGTCAGAAAGATTTCGTTCGCGTGCTGACCGCATCGCTCGATGCCGACGGGCAGATGGGTGATCTCGTGCGTTTCCTGTTCCGCCTGCACGGCCGGCCATACCAGGTGCGGCTCAAGAATCTCACCCTGTCGGCTTCGTCCAGGGCAAAGGTGGAGAAGGGCATGGTGCATCTGAAGGCCAGCCTGGAGACGCCTATCCTGCCGCCGATCCGGCTGGTCCCGCGCGTGATCCCCGACAAGCCCGAAGTGCCCGAAGACCAGGAGAAGCCGCGGACGGTGCTGACCTCGTTGGACGGCTACAACAAGGCCATCGTGAAACGCAAGATTTTCCTGCCCTATGAGAACGTGGTGATCAAGGCGGCGAACCCCAACCCGGCCAATGGCTCGGAGTTGCCCCAGCCCGAACAGCCTGCCGTTGATCTGCGCTGGGCCGCTGGAGGCAAGGAAGTCATCGGGTATAAGGTCTTTTTCAGCTCAGGAACACCGACTTTCAATGACCCGCCCATTGAGCCGGCCAGGAGCCAGACTTCGATTCACCGCGACGGACTCAAGCCGGGCACATATTACTGGCGGGTGGATACCATCCACGAAGATTGGGAGGGCATGGAGATCACTACCAGGGGCGATGTGTGGAACTTCCGGGTAAAGCCCAAACCACCGGAACGCCCCTCGGGCGGTGACCCGCCTCCGCCTCCGCAGACCCCGGTTGACGCACAGTTCACCGTGGCCCGGATTCTCAGCTCGCCCGTCGGGCAGTACGTGATTCTGGAGGACCGGCGGAACCCCAATAACCCCAAGCCCCCGGAACGGAAGGTTGAGGTGGGCCAGCAGCTCTTCGACGGAATTCTCGTTTACCTGCACCCGCGCGGCGTGGTGTCGGAGAAGACGGAGAAGGACAAGCCCGCCGAGTGGCGTTTTCATCCTATCGGAACACAAGTGCAGCCGGGCATGAAGAACCAGGCTGAGTTCCAGAACAAGTACGGCGACATCTACAACGAACTGGTGAAACTGAGGGATAAGTATACGGGTATAACACAGCGGCCGGCAGACAACCCGAATACGGGCGGCTGAATGGCCAGTCCACCGGCAGACCGTTAGACACTGTCTGGGGACGGCCACCTTCCGGGGCGGACGTCTCGACCGTCTTCGAAGAGGCGGGCCACCCACCGGTCGCTGCAGATTAAACTTTCGCGCCTGTCGCACGGGAATAGGGGAAAGTCCCCGGTTTGTGCCTGGCGACGAAGGACTACCATCTGACGCCCTCTCGGGGCGGAGGATTCACAGGTGTGACAAGTTCGCAAAGACGGATAACCTATTCGCATCTTCCTCGCGCCGGGGCTTCCCGGCGGGGGAGGCGGTTGGCCGGAGGCGAACTGGCTCCTGAATGGCTGAGCATGATGGAGGTCATGGACCGATGACGATACGGCAAGGGAACGCGATGTGCGGAAGCCGACGCCTGGCGATGATGGCTTTGCTGGCGGTCGGCGGACTGGGGTTACTGGGCTTGCGGGCCTCCCTGGCTCAACCTGCCACCGAGAGCAACCGCGAACAGGCGCAGCGCGAAGCCCGCCAGACCGAAGAGCAGATTCGCATCCGTGATCGCCTGGCCGCTCGTGCCGCAAGCCGTCCGGCCGGTGGCTCTAACCGGCCCGGCAGCATGCGCGAGTACAACGAGCGGCGAGCGGCCGCCCAGACCCAACCGGCTGACGAGCCCTCCGCGCCGGAAATGAAGATTCAGGCCGGCGAGATCGAGGCCGTCGACGAAGAGCATCTGGCCGAGTTGGAAGCGAAAGCCCGCGCCGAGGCCCGCGCCGGATCCGGAGCGAGTGGCGCTCCCGCCACCCGGCCGGTTCCCAGCCAGCAGCCGCGCCCGACCTCCACGCGGCCTACCCCCGGCAGTATGACCCCGCCGATACCGCCACGACCGCCCGTCAGACCGCCCATAATGCCGCCGAGCGGCCAACAGCCGGCACCCGGCGCGCCGACCGGCGCCACCACGCCCCCGACCGGTGCCACAGGGACCCCGGCCGGCGCTGCAGCGGCCCCGGCCGGCCCCACGGCCATTACGCCCTCCACCTCCACGACGCCCGGGAGCACGACCGCCGCGACGACGCCCGGCGGTCCCCTTGCTGCCAACCCGGTCGAGTACTGGAACCTGCCCCCGGAGGATCGTCTTTACATCATCAGTTGGAACGATACGCCGTTGAGCAAGACGCTCCAGGACATCAGTGATTTCAGCGGCCTGACCGTCGTCACCAGCCTGATTCAGAAGAGCGAGCTGGATACCAAGAAGATTACCTTCCAGGGCGTCCGCACGTACAGCTACGACGAGATGCTCACCACGTACAACATGCTGCTGTTCGACCTGAATTACTGGGTCGTTCATCGCGGCGATTACCTGGTCATCCGCGCCCTGTCGGAATGGTACCGGCACATCCCTCCGGACCACATGTTTTCCACGCTGGAGGAGTACCTCAAGGCCAAACTACCCAAGTGGGAGGTGGCCTCGGTGGTGTACGAGCCGCGGTATGAGCTGCCCGAGACGCTGGCCACCGTTGCCAACGACCTGGTGCCGCTCAATGGCGCCCGCGCCGTCATCCAGCCCAGCAGCGGTCGCGTGCAGTTGACCGGGTTCGTCTACTTCATTGACGATCAGCTTGACATTCTCAAGAAGTGGGACGTCAAACAGGACCCCGAACCCCGGCCGTTGCGGACCTACACGCTGCAATACACCTCGGTGGAGGATGCGGCCCGTATGCTGCGGGCTATGTTGCCCACCTCCGGCGGAGCGGTGCCTGTGATGGCCCCCACGCCCACCCCGACGCCGGGTGCCCCTGGTGCGCGACCGCCGACGCCGGCCGCCGCGGGCACCGTCGGCAGCTCGATGAACGACATTGTCGAGATCCAGGAGGACTCACGCTCCAACCGCCTGGTCATCAAGGCCACGCCGTTCAAGCACGAGTTGGTCAAGGAGTACCTCGAGAAGTACATCGACCTGCCGCTGGATCCGAATCAGACCAAGGCCAAGCTGTTTAAACTCAAGTACGCCAACCCCGATCAGATCGTGGAGACCATCCGTCCCTTGTTGGGCAAGACCATGCCGGTGGCCGTGCCCACCCCGGCGCCGGGAACGCCCGGAGGGCAGCCGCGACCGCCGGGAGCGCCGCCCGCGCCCGGTCAGCCGCAGCAGGTGGTGCACATGACGACCACCGTCGGTACGACGGCCGTCATCATGCCCTTCCCCCAGAGCAACAGCATTCTCGTCAAGGCCAACAAGGACGAGATGGTCCAGATCGAGCAGTACATTCAGATGCTCGACGTCGATTCGCCCAAGAGCTACGAATACATCAAGCTCCAGCATGCCAACGCCAGCAGCGTGGCGGGCGTGCTCCGCGAGGTATTGAGCAGCGGTCCACGGCGCGTCGGACCCGGTGGCGTGACCTCCCCGGGCCAGGTCCAGTTCCAGGCTTCGGCGGATCCGTCGAACGACAAGGTGCTCGTGCTTCGCGGCGAGCCCCAGGACATTGCCGACGCCAAGGAGCTGATCCAGCAGCTCGACGTCGATCCGGCGGCCGACGCCGTCGAACACGTAGTGCAGCTCAAGGACGCCGATCCTGAAGTCGTTGCCGACGTACTGCGCAGTCGGTATTCCGAGAGCGGCGGCGGGTCGCGCCGTTACAGCCCCTACGGCGGATACGGCGGTGGGGGCTCCAGCGGGAGCAGTCTGCCCCGGTTCATCGCCGAGACGCGCACCAAGACGCTGATCGTGGTCTCGACCAGCGACATGTGGACGGACATCGAACGCCTGATTCGCGACCTCGATGAACGCAGCCGCACGAAGAACGTGACCCGGGTTTACCGCCTCAAGCACGCCACTCCGGCCAACATGGCCGAGATCCTCGGGCAGACGCTGGGCGGCATGAGCAGCAGTGGCCGCTGGGGGCGCAGGAGCTACTACGGCTCCTACGGCGGGGGGGAGTCCTCAGACGCCCCGTCCTTCCAGTACAGCCCTAACAGCGACGCCCTGATCATCACCGCCTCCGACGAGGTGCATCAGAAGGCCAGCGAGCTCATTTCCGAGCTGGACCAGCCGACCGCGGCCGACAAGGCCCAGCCGCGCGCTATCCAGCTTGCCAAGGCCGACGCTACCTACGTGGCCGAGATGATCGAGAACATGTTCGAGGAGAGCGGCGGCCGGCGGCGCAGCTACAGCTACTACAGCCCCTACGGCGGCGGCAACACCGAATCCAACAAGGTCCCCGTGCGCGTGGTGGCCGAGGAAATCACCAATCGCGTGTTCGTCACCGCCTCGGACGAGGATTTCAAGAAGGCCGAGGAACTGGCCCGGAGCATCGACGCCGAGTACGAGAAGCAGGAGATCATCCGCAAGACCTTCGTGCTGCAGCACGCCGACCCCGCCGATCTGCGCAATATCCTCGAGTCCATGTTCGAGAACGCAAGCGGCGGCTCGCGGGCCGGCCGGCGGCGGGGCGGTTACGACTACTACTACGGCGGCTATGACTATGGCGGCAGAGGCCGCTCCAACGCCTCCAAGCCCGGCGCGATCCAGTTGATCGACACCCTCGACAGCATCATCGTCATGGCCCCCAAGGACAAGATGGAGCAGATCGAGCAGGTTATCAAGGAACTCGATACCGACAGCTCCGGCTCCAACCAGATCAAGACCTACAAGATCGAGAACGTCGGTTATGAAGGCACCGCCGGCATCGCCCGCAACCTCTCCGAGCTGTTCAGCGAAGGCGGCCGCAGCGACTATGGCCGCCGAGCTTCCGGCTCCGGCAAGATCAAGTTCATCGGCGAGTACGGCAGTGATATCCTGATGGTATCCGCCCCGGCTAACAAGATGGCCGAGGTTGACCAGAAGGTCCAGGAAATCCTCAAGCTCAAGACCACCACCGACCTGTCCTTCGAGATCCGGCATTTCGACGTGGATCAGGCCCGGCCGGAGGATATCGTCGAAATCATCGAGCCGCTGCTGGAATCCAAGTTCGAGGAGCTCCAGCAGAAGAGCAGCACCGGACGTTTCCGCGGTTGGTTCGGCGGCGGAGGCAACACCCCGCGCGTGACCGCCCACAAGAACGCCCGCCGGATCATGGTCTCCGCCCCGGCGTCGCTCATGCCGCTGGTGGAGGAGCTGCTCAAGGAGTTCGACAAGGCCCCGACGCCGTCGACGACCAAGATCATTACGCTCAAGACCGGCAAGGCCGCTGACATCGTGCCGGCCGTCCAGCAGGCGATGGACGAGAAGGCTTCGTCGGGTTCCTCCTTCCGGTCCAGGGGGCGCCGTTCCTGGTTCCCCTGGGGCGGCTACGGCGGTATGGGTGACTCCAACTCCAGCAGTGACAGCGGCTTGCAGATAACCGCCATTGAGTCGAGCAACCTGATCATGTTGCGCGGTCCGATGACCAAGGTCGCCGAGGCCGAAAAATTGATCCAGCAGCTCGACGCCCAGGCCACCGGCGATGGCCCCATCATCAACGTCTACAAGATCCAGCACGCCGACCTCTATGAGGTCGCGGAAATGATCGAGGACATGGTCGGCGGCGGAAGCGGCGATTCTTTCGGCTACCGATCCTCCTACGGATCGCGTCGCTCCCGCTCGGGCGCCGGCGCCTCCCTGGTGGTCAAGACCGATTACGCCAACAGCACGCTGATCGTCTCCGCCAGCCGCGAGATGATCCCGATGATCGAGCAGATCATCGACCTCAAGGACCGGCAGCCGGAGGAAGAAACCCGGATGGCCGACAGCAAACTGGGGCGTGCGGTCACCGGCGCCGGCCGTGGCGAGATCGCCATGTGCTACGACATCAAGAAGGGCGACGTCAACGAGACCGCCAAGCGGCTGGACAGCATCCTGCTGACTCTCTTTGGCTACGATGCGCCCTATGTCAAGGCGTTCCCCTACGCCAACCAGATCATCGTCACCGGCAAGCCCGAGCACTTCAAGGAGGTTGAAAACTGGATCAAGAAGTTCGAAGAGAAGCCGGTCGAGCCGCGCTACGTGATCAGCTTCCTCGCCCTGGATGTCAGTCCCGTCCAGGTGATCAACACGCTTGAACAGTCCCTGCCGACGGATCAGCGCGAAAAGGTCGTCATTCAGCCCGTGCCTGGTCTGGGCAGAAGAGATCCTCTCAAGGAGATCAAGGAGCTGCACTGGTACGACCCCATCAAGACTTCCGCGCCGGCGGGTTCAACGGACGCCGGGGCGCGGCAGGTTGGTGGCGCTTCTCCGTTCGTGCCGACCAATGAATTGAACGAGTTGCGCAGCGCCGTATCCGCCCTCGGATTGGCCCAGGCCCGGGTTACGCCGGCCACCCGACCGGCCACAACCACCCGGCCCGCCGCCACCCGACCGGCCGGCGGACCAACCACGCGACCCGCGGTCGCTGCCAATCCTGAGGCCGAACCGCCGCTGCAGGTCCTGGCTCGCCCGTCCACGCGGCGCGCGGCTGCCCCCGCGGCTCCCCAGGCCGCCGCTCCGGCCCCGGCGCCCAAGGCGTCCTCGGAGCCGAAGGCGCCCGCCGCCCCGGCCCCGTCGCCGGATTCAGCGGTTGCCAGGACCGCCGGGCCCGATCCCGAATCGGTCCCCGTTGAGGACAAGAGCGATTCCCGCGCCCGGGAGCACAAGACCATCATGGATACCGCCCTCCAGGCTCGGGAGAGCGGCAAGCTCCAGATCCGCTATGACGAGGACAAGAAGGCTGTCTATATCGTGGGCCCCGCCCAGGATGTGGAAGCCTACCAGAAGTTCATCGAGGACATCGCGGAGCAGATCAAGAAGCTCCAGGGCGTACATGAGACGCCCAGTGACATCCGCGTCTTTGAGCTGACCTACGTGGATGTGAACATCGCCGCCGCCATCCTGGAGCAGATGTTCAACGACAAGGTGGCCGGGCAGCCGCAGCAGGCCCAACCCAGGCCCGCTCAGCAGCCCAAGAAGCCCGCAGGCGCCAAGGACGGGGACGGCGAGGACGAGGAAAGCACCGCTCGACGTCGGCGTCAGGAGGAAGGGGCCAAAGAAGAGGGTAAGGAAGACAGGAAGGGCCTGCTGAGCGGCCAGCGCATCCGCGTCTTCGCCGATGCCCGCACGCGAACCATCATCGTTCGCGCGGCCGAGGAAGACTTCCCCGCCATTGCCGAACTGATCCTCAAGATCGACCGGCCGGGCGACCAGATGACCACCGAAATCCGCGTCTTCCAGCTCAAGAAGCTCAACGCGTACGACGTCGAAATGGCCATCAAGGCCGTGCTCAAAATCGAGGATCCGCGTACGCGAATGATGATGGGATCGCCCTTTGGCAGCCGCATGGGCCGTATGGGCCGCATGGGGGGCGGCGGTGCTGAGGATCTGATTGAGCAGCTCCAGGCCCAGATGTTGCAGGTGGAACTGCAGGCCAACCTGGCCGCGGCCGGCGCCCAGGCTCAGCCCGGCCAGCCCGGCGTGGAGAACGAGGGCAAGCAGCTCAAGCTGAATCCCTCCAAGGACATCAGCCTGACCTCCGACGCCACCACGAACACGATCATCGTCACCGCACCCAAGGAAGGCATCGCCCTCGTCCAGAAGCTTATCGATACGCTCGAGGAGCAGACCATTCCGGTGCAGATCAAGTCCTTCCCCATCAAGCATGGCGACGCCGAGCAGGTGGCGAGCCAGCTTGAACGGCTGTTCCAGGGTGGAGGACGCGGCCGCGGCGGCCGGAACGGCGCCGGCTTCCCCGGCGGGTTGGCCGGCGGGCTTACCGGCTTTGAGGCTTCGCGCTCCGGCGAGGTTCGCATCGCCTCTGACGCACGCACCAACACCCTGATCGTCCGGGCCCTCGAGCCGGATATGTCCAAGATCGAGGAGATCATCAGCAAGATCGACCAGGAGGAGCTCACCAACAAGGTCGTCCTCTATCCGGTCGAGAACGGCAATGCCACCGACATGGCCCGAAACCTCTCCACTATTTTCGAGGCCGGCACTGGTGGCAGGGGCCGGGGCGCCGCCGCTGGTCAGACCATCCGGATCGCCGCCGACGCCAATACCAATACCATCCTGGTGTGGGCCCCCGAGGCCGCCCAGAAACAGATCGGCGAGAAGATCAAGGAGATCGACCGGCAGGGTGCGCTGCCTTACAAGCCCAAGGAGATCAAGCTGACCTTCGCGTCCGCGTCGGCGGTGGCCGAAAAGCTCGAGGCCATCTATCTTGGCAGCGGCGGCCGTACCCGCGGCGCGACCAACCGCGTGAAAATCCAGGGCGACGACAACAGCGGAACCATTTTCGTCACCGCCCCCGAAGAACTGCTCAAGCAGATCGAGGCCACCATCAAGACCCTCGATCAGCCCGGCAAGATCGACATCCGCGTCTATGAGCTTAAGTACGCCTACGCCTCCGAGGTCATCACCCAGTTCAAGGAGATGACCACCCAGCTCGCGGTGCAGATGAGAGGCCGCAGCGCCGGCAGCGGGGCACTGGCCGACGAGCAGATCGCCGCCAGCGCCGACCCGCGCACCAACTCCATTATCGTGACCGGCTCGCCGGCCGCGCACCTCATTGTCGAGAAGGTGCTCAAGCAGATTGACAAGGCGCCCGCGGGCGATACCGCTATCACGACGGCCATGTTCGGCCTGACCAAGAGTAATGCCCAGGCCGTGGCCCGGTCCATCGCCCAGTTGTACGCCACCGTGCAGTTGCCGGTCGGCGTACCCAGGCCCGTGGCCGTGGCCGAGCCGAGCTCCAACGTGGTGTTCGTCTACGCCACCAAGTCCCAACTGGAGAATATCAAGGCGTCGATCATCAACCCCCTGGAGGACTACCAGGCGACTTCTGACATCAAGGAGCACGTGTTCCCCGTCAAGTACGCCAACGTGGATGAGATGGCGACGACGCTGACCCAGTACTTCAACTCCCGCAATCAGGCCGCGCGGACCACGGGGCAGACCCTGAGCCCGGCCGATCAAGCCATCACGATTGTGCCGGATGCGGCCGGCCGGCAGCTCCTGGTGAGCACCGGCGAGAACAACCGGAAGTACATCGAGGAGTACCTCAAAGTCCACGACACGCCTGAGGCGGCCGGCATGGGTCGCCAGGTGCGGGTCTTCCCCATCAAGTACGCCAACGTGTACTACACCGTCCAGGCCATCAACCAGGCCTTCCAGCCTGCCGGCAAGGTCAGCGACAGCGAGCGGGTCGTGGCCATCGCGGAAGCTGCCACTCAGCAGGTGGTGGTCCGGGCCAACGCCGAGAACATGAAGCGGGTCGATGAGCTGATCAAGGATCTGGATAAGCCCGAAGCCTCGCAAAGCGTGATCGAGACGGTGAAGATCCAGAACCAGCGGGCCACCGAACTGGCCGCAACCATCACGGCGATGATCCCCACCAAGTGGCGGATCGATCAACGCACCGGCCGCTACCCGGTTTCGGTGACCCCCAATGACAGCTCCAACACCGTGCTGATCAACGCCCCCCAGGATCAGATGGCTGTCGTTAAGGAGCTGATCGCCAAGCTGGACAGCCCGTTGGGCGAGGGGGATCAGCGAACGCTCAAGCCTTACCCCGTGCAGTTTGCCGATCTGGGCTCGGTTGTGACCGTATTGAATCAGAGCTTCGCCCAGCGCGGTAACCGCCCGTTGCGCGATCAGGTCACTGCCACGCCCGAGTACGGCACCAGCACGATCGTGGTCACCGCCTCGGCGGAAAACCACGCCAAGGTGGAGAGTCTGATCAAGGATCTCGACCGGCCCGATTTTGCCGGCCGGAAGACCATCCGGCCCATCAAGCTGGAGAATGCCCGGGCGTCCGAGGTGGCCAACACCCTGACCAACGCCCTGCGCTCCACCGGCATGGTCCGACGCACCACCGGGGCCACCACGGCCACGATCCAGCCCAACGATGCCACCAACATTCTGCTGGTCACGGCCAATGAGCAGGAGTTCAAGGACATCGAGGCCCTGGTGAAAATCCTCGACGTCAAGCCCGACGCCGACACCGAGCGCGTGCTCCGGCCGTACCCGGTCAAGTACGCCGAGGTTTACACGGTTGCCGCCGCCATCAACTCCGCCTTCCAGCAGAGCGCGGCTTCCAAGAACATCCGCGACACGGTCAACGCCGTGGCCGAGCCGGGCACGCTCAGCGTGATCGTCATGGCCACCGAGGAGAACCACAAGAAGGTCGAAGAGTTGCTCAAGCAGGTGGACAAGGTGGACACCGGGCGGCAGAACTACGCCATCGACGTGAAGTATGCCGACCCCGAGGACGTGGTAACCGCTCTGCGGGAAATCTACGCCACCAGCAAGGCCACCACCAGCCGGGGCCGGCTGCCCGCCTCCTTTACCCTGGCCCCCGGGCAGCGAAAGATCATGATCAGCTCCTACCCGACAGAGCGCGAGGAGATCGAGCGGCTGGTCGCCGAACTGGACGCTGAAGAGGCCGGCGCCGCCCGCGACACCCGCGTCATTAAGGTTCAGCACATCACTCCCCAGGATATGAACACCATCCTGACGGAGTTCATGCGTCGACCGGGGCAGACCGGACGCTATAGCGCCCGCCTGCTGGGGGACGTCAAGATCATGATCATCGCCAGCGCCAACGCCGTGGTCATCACCGGGCCCAAGGAACGCCTGGATGAGCTCGAGCAGCTTGCCTTGAAGGTGGATTCCGCTGCGCCCGACGACAAACAGGGCCGCCAGGTTCACGTCGTGACCCTGCGCAACGCCGATCCCAGCTCGGTCGCCCAGGTGATCAACACGGCCTTCGCCAAGTACGGCCAGGTCGCCGAAGCCGACCGGGTCAATGCGGTCGCCGAGTGGATGACCAACTCGGTGGTCGTCACCGCGACCCGCGACAAGATGGAGAACGAAATCCGCAAGATGATCGAGGATCTGGACCAGAAGCCCATTGCGGGCCGCCAGACCCTGATCCCCCTGCAGCACGCCCGGGCCACCGAGCTGGCTGAAGTCCTGCGGCAGACCTACCAGTCCAGCCGCCGCCGGTCGGGGGACATGCCGATCACCATCGCGGCCGACTCCAACACCAACTCGCTGCTTGTTTCGGCCAACCCGGCCGACATCGAGGGCATCAAGCAGATGGTGGCTGAGCTCGACAAGCCGGCCTTGCTGCCGGACGAAGAACTGCGCATTATCCCCCTCAAATACATCGAGGCGACGGAAACGCTGCAGTTCTTGACCGAGTACCTGCGCAAGCCCGGCGTCACCCGGGGCCGGCAGACCGAATCGCTGGCCGGCGACGTCCGGTTGCAGGCTTCGGCCACCATGAACGCCATCATCGTGAGCGGAACCCTCGCCCAGATCGAGCACGTGGAGTCCAAGCTCAGGGCTCTGGATCAGGAGGTCGAAGGCGCCGGCAGCGCGCCGCGTCTTGTCGAACTCAAGAAAGCCAACGCCACCCAGTTGGCCCGAACGCTGACGCAGATGTTTACCGAGACCGCCCGGCAGCGGCAGCGCGGCCGCCAGGCTTCCAGCCCGGACCTCGTGCCGACCATCGTGGCCGATGAGGGCAGTAATTCGCTGCTGGTCCGGGCCCGGCAGACGGATCTCCAGCAGATCATCGAGATGGCCGAGCGGCTGGATAAGGAGACCGCCCAGACCGCCTTCCGCATTATCCCGCTCCGGCCGGGCGTGGATGTGGAGTGGTGGGCCAAGGAGATCGAGCGCACGGTGAACCAGACCGAGGAGACCAAGGCCCGCCAGCAACAAGGCTATAAGGCGGGGCGGGTTACCATCGGTGTGGACTACCGCGGGCCGGCCTTCATGGTTGGCGGGTCGCCGGAACTGTTCGATCATGTCGAACAGCTCGTACAGGGTCTGATCAATCTCCGCGGCGGAAGCTTTGGAGAGACGGCGATTATCATCCGGCCTCAGAACGGTAATCTGGATGCCAAGGGCGTAAGCCAGATTATTAAGAACTTTTATGACCAGCGGAACGGCAAGAGACGGTAGTTGCCGGGCTGGAACGCTTTGAGCTCTGAGGTGATAATATCCATGCCCATCCTCCTGAGTGGGGGGGATGGGCATGGTCGTGCCTGAAGTGCGGCTGCAGGGCGGCCATGGCGGGGCCTGGGCGACCTGCCCCGTTTGGGACGCCCGTCGCAACCTCATCCGCTTTCCTGGTTAGAAGGAAGCAGATGATGAGGGGGCGGCGGGGGGGCCGTGGATGCTATCGACTTTGCGCCCGAACTGGATGCGACGGGCCATAATTGGGATGGAACCCCTCTCCGGCCCAGACCGCGAGGTCAGGATCGACGCCCGACCCCGATCATGCGACCGGACGGAGACCGACTCGACGTAGAGGAGCAGGGTGATGACAGCTTCCGTTCTTCTCTTGGTGGCCGTCCTGGGGCAGACCACGCAACCGGCCGGCCCCACGGCCGGACAACCGGGTGGTCCGCCATTGGGCGGTCGACGGATTACCGTCTCGACCCGTCCGGCGACGCCGCCCCGGCCGAGCGTCCTGCCGATCCCGATCCTCCCGACCACCACGCGCCCCGGCGTCGAGGTGCGCGTGGCGCCCACCGGCGAGCAAACGGTAACGCCGACCACCATGCCCGCTGACATGGGGGCCTTGCTGTCCGGTCTGACCGGCGACCGTGTCGAGGTCGAGGTATTGGCCGACGGCAGCATCGTGCTTCGCGGTTCCCCCGAGGATGTGGCCATCTGGCAGCGGTTCATCGCGCAGTTGGAAGCCGAACCTGGCGTCAGGCCCGTCTTCAGGGTCTTCCGCCTGGAGAATGCCCAGGCGGCCACGCTGGCGTCTCAGATCCGTCAGGTGTGGAATGACGCCCACCGGCCGACGGTCGGCGCCGCCCGGCCGGAGGATCAGGTTAACATCGTGACCGAGCCGCGCGCCAACCTCCTGATGGTGGCCACGGCCGAGAAGAACATCGACGAGATCGCGAGCCTCATTCGGGAGTTGGACCAGCCCCTGGCGGAGAAGGATCAGCCCGTCCTCTTCCAGCCGATTCCGCTCAAGCACATTAAGGCCAACGAGGCCGAGGCCGCGGTGCGTGATCTGCTCAAGGATCTGCAGCAGCGTAGAAACGCCCCGGGGGCTGAGCCAGCCACCATCCGGGCGGACATGCGCACCAACAGTCTGCTCGTTTCCGCTTCCAAGGGCGACTTCGAGCAGATCCGCAAGCTGGTGGAGTTGATCGACGTCCCCCCCACGCCGGGCATCTCCGCGGTCAAGCTGGCCATCTTCCCCTTGAAGCAGGCCGTCGCCTCGGACCTGGTGGGGGCGATCAACGAAATCCTGACCGCGGAGCCCACCACCGGCCGGACCTCCCAGGCGGCCGCCATGAAGGAGCA
>Ga0116166_1001938_pt1 | contig 17869 bp, 14 predicted proteins | sample AD_JPNMR2_MetaG_FD_89884 | JGI IMG/M metagenome (GOLD analysis project Ga0116166, IMG submission 89884) | Active sludge microbial communities of municipal wastewater-treating anaerobic digesters from Japan - AD_JPNMR2_MetaG | ecosystem: Engineered > Bioreactor > Anaerobic > Digestate | place...
CCGCAATCGCTCTGAATGACATCACCACTGTCATCCTCGAAATCTTTTATCGAGGATCCAGGCCAATTTTTATAAGTATTATAAAAAGAATAGACTCTTACGGAGCAAAAATATAAATACACTCTCTCAGAAGGACTGGTGAGTGGTTGTCGTTCCTGAAATCTTTTATCAAGGATCCATAGTAATTGTCATCCTCGGAAAGCACACAAACTGTCATCCCCAAAAACTACTCCAATGTCATCCCCGAAAACCATACCATTGTCATCCCCAACTTGATTGGGGATCCAGTGTTTTCTTTCTTTTTCTTTGTTATTTTAATTTTCTGTAATTCCTGAAATCAAGTATTAAGGAAAAAAGAAAGACTTCCTGGATTCCCGCTTTCGCGGGAATGACAGAGGAGTGCGAGGAATTACAGAAGGGGATTCCGAAACGAGCACAGAATGACAAGAAATAGGTTGCGGGAATGACGAAGAGGGGATGCAGGATGACAAAAGTCTTTTCATCATCAAAATCAATTATTAAGGAAACCAGACAATTTTTAAGTCTTGATAAATAATATTAGAAGAGAAAATTTGTTTCACTGGGACCCGGGAAGGCTTGCGGTACTACTCCTTGATAAATAATTTTAGAAGAGAAACTCTTTTTATGATGATGGAAGTGGGAAATAAGGCTCCTTAATTCTAATCGATGAGGAATAAAGGGTAGAATATTCATCTGGATTTACCTCTCCTCCTAATTCAAGCAAACTTAAGGAAGTAAGTAGTGGGGGGACTCTTGGCTCTGATACAAAGACTCTCGTAGTCAGAAAATCAATATCTTCTTCCTCGATTGTAGAACTCGAAATTTCTTTTTCTGTAAAAACATTAAGAGTTGGAAACTCTATTAAATCCTCATAGTAAGGATCAGTTTCCTCTAAAGTGACACCGGTGCTCTCAAGCCTGCTTAATCTGGAAGTCTCGTATTGAAGTATCATACCATCGCCAATCCTAAAAAGGAGGAGAATGCAAAAAAAACAAATGAAAAATACCAAAGGAAATATAACTGCAAATTCAATAGTTGTTGTGCCTTTTTTATCTATTAAAAATTTTTTAATCATAAGAATTAAATAATCTTATTTAAATTAAATGCAAGAGTTAAAAGTGTCCCAATGGAAATTGCCAATCCATAAGGAATATATACTTTCCTTAGGGACCATATATTGGAAAAATTCATAGTTCTAATTGCATAGAGTACAGCTGGGAATAAAAGAACAATTATTATACCTATGCCAGAAAAAGCAGTAAATATAAGTGACTGAATAATCATTGGATAACCCAATAGTGCTCCTACCGCACCCATTAATTTAACATCGCCTGCTCCCATACCACCAAATAGATAGAATATAAGGAAAAATCCAAACCCAATTAAAAAGCCAAGAGCTGAACTCTTAAGTCCAGGAACACCAAATAATAAAAAATTTAAAATAAAACCAACCAAAATCCCTGGTAAAGTAAAAAAGTTCGGGATACGCCGAACTTTTAAGTCAGAGTATCCCGAACCGATTGCTAAGATAGCGGTTAATATAAACAATCCTAACATGGAGATGAAACTTTAAATGCTATCCTTATGGTTGTACAAATCCAGGTGCTGATTCTAATTCTGCTTCAACTCCACCAAAAACACCTAACACAGCATCTCTTAAATCAGGAATTGCTGCAATAATTACAAGGACAAGGACTGCAATGATTAATGCATACTCGAGAATTGTTTGACCGCTTTCATCTTTGAGAAACTTTTTCGCTAGTTTTTCCTCCTTTCCCAAAAATTTAAAACCATTTTAAATGGTGGATTGATATTTATATAAATATTTTTAAAATGTCAATAAAAATTGAACAATATTTTAAAATATTTTAAGGTTTTTGGGTAAGAAAAGGTATAGCTGCATCAAAAACTTTATCTACAGCCCCCCTAAGAGGGGGAATGCCAGATACTAATACAAGTATAATAACAGCTATTATTAAAACATACTCTAAGGCAGTTTGCCCTTCTGTATTAGTTATAAAATTCTTCATTTTTCCTCTCTCCCTTATAATAAAATAAACACTCTCATTCTATAAGTTTTCTTACAATTTCTTGCCTTATGTAAGGGCTTTCTAAGCCATCTTTTACAGCATAAATAAGATATTTATTGGTTCCTGGCTCAATAGGCAATTTTACTTCAAAATTTTCTACTTCTTCTCCTATATTGATTTTTACTACATCTTTATAAACTACTTTTCCTTTATCCGTAACTTCTTTTTTTATAACTACAGTGCTGCCCTTTGTGGCTTTACCAATTAATGTTGCAAAGTATTCAAATGTTTCATTCTTTTCTTTAAATTCAGCTCTAACCTCTACTCCTTCATACTTAATGTACCTGGTCACAGAGCAGCTCAACCCACTTTCATCAATAACCTTAACAACTAACTTATTTGTCCCGCCTCTAAGCATTCCCTCTTTGGATAAAAAGTAACCACTATTTTCATCGTAGCTTTTTAGCGGAAGAGAGTTACCATTAAGTGATAAATTTACTCTACAACCAGCTGATACATTTCCACTGAAACTTATTTTTTTGTTTTTCCTCGAAATAGTCGAATCTGTAAAATCAGTCAATTCAAGTTTTACATATTTATAAACTAATAACTTTTTGTTTTTTACTCCGTTTTTTGCTGTTATTTCTAAATCAAGATAGACTATACTATTTTCTGGAAGCTCAATCCTCACAAAATTTGCTTCAAAAACACTCTTATTTTTATCAAAGAAATCCCTAAGATATTTCTCTTCAGATGCTGTAAGCATTATAGGCGGATCCATTTTAATAATATAGTCATTATTTCCCATTAAAGTCCTTTTAACATTTAGAACTGGAAAGTCTTTACCATTGATGCTAACCTTAACATCCGGTGTGACTCTGTAATAAATATACTTATCAGTAGTAATAGAAACACTCTTTCCCGATTCAGCCGAAGGAAGTAAAACTGAACCCAATATAATAACCATCATAGCTGGTAAAATAAAAAGAATTAAAGGAAAGAGCATTTTTACAGGGGCTGAAGCAATAGATTTTTCAATTGCTTGCCTTCGCTTAATTCTAAGCTCCTCAGCCTGAGAGGTAATAACAGGCCTTAAAGGTGTTCCGAGTCTTTCTGCCTGTATAACAGAAGTGAGAAAACTTCTCAGTTCAGCTGATTCATTCCTCTCAAGCATATGTTGAAAGGCTTCAACTCTTGACATTCCAACTCTTACATTATTTGAGAAAATTGAAAATTCATCGGAAAGTAGAGTATCGTTTCTTTTTACATATTCATCGACAGCATATTGAAAGTTCATTCCTGCTGCAAGACTCAGTGAAATAAAGTCCATTGCATCAGGTAGCTCCCTACTAATTTGTTTTTTTCTATTATCAAGAAGGCTTTTTATATAAAGGTCTGGGTAAAAATAACCTATAACACCAAACACAAATGCCCATACAAAATAATCGTATCTGCTGTTACCAAGTGCAACGATAGATAAAATAAAGAAAAATATTAATGCAGAAAAATATTTAAGTTTAACAAAACTTTTTGCATCGAGGTCAAATGGTCTGCCAGAAAGGTCAAGGCGATATTCAATATCCTTTAAAGATTTACCTTTTGGGAATGGAAGAATCTTTTCTAAAGTTGGAAATAATTTAAAAAAAGCTTTTGAAAGGTCATAAAGAGTACCTACTATTATGTTTGGCGATTTTTTTCTTTTAGGTTTTTTTAATGGTTCTCCAAAAACTAATTCAGCTTTCTTTTTTGCTCTTTCACGCCTTCTATTATAAGAGGAAACCAAAATTAAAATACTCAAAAGAATAATGATGGCAACTATTATAAATTGGTCAAAAGTAGTTAAATTCATATTTTAAATATCTATTTTCATTGAATTGTTCATTACCATCAACCCAACGCCTTGCAAACATATAGCAAATATAAGGAGAAGTATCCCTCGAAAGGTAGATGTTAAAGCGTTATAACCAGAAAGTTGTAAAAGCATAAGAATAGCATAAGGAATTATTGTAACGATTGTTGCAGAAAGCCTCTGCTGTGCTGTACCCACGACAACCTGCTCTTTTAATCGAAGACGTTCTCTTAAAACTTCACTCAACTCATTTAAGAATGGTATAACATTGCCTCCAATCTGGTTTTGCAAAATTAAACTTGATACAAAGAGCTTTACCTCAGTATTATTATATTTTTTTGGAAGTGTCTCGATTGCTTCTTGTAATGAATAACCAACTCTGTAATTAAGGTGTATTCTTGAAAACTCGCTTTTCGTAGGTTCAGGCATTGATATAGAAGCAAACTCAAGTGCCTGATCAAGCGAAAACCCTGCCTTCAAAGAATTAGCTACAGCTATTAGAGCATCTGGAAGTTGTTTAGTAAAAAGTGTTTCTTTCTCCTTCCTTCTGCGAGTTAAAAAGCTCCTAAAAACTAAAACACCACCAATGAGACCTAAAATAGCCATAACAACATTGTTAAAAATTAGCATAAATAATAAGAAGATAATTATTGCAAATAGAATTATAGCTAAAACAAATAAGATTGGAGTTATCTTCAAATCAAGTTCTTTGATAAGATTTGAAACTCTTGAATTAATCTTAGAAGGAACAGTTGGTTTTTCTTTCTCCTTCTTTATAATGAAGGGGTCAAAAATTTTAGAAGAAATAACTTTTTTATTCTTACTCATTTTTAAATCCTTAAAAATTTATTTCTATTCATATAATATTATACCTATTAAAATAAATCATCTTTTATGAATCAATATTATTTTCTGAAGGATCAGCTTCTTTGTCTTCAAGAATTTTAAGGATAGAATCAATCTTTTTTTTATTTGGGGCTTCTTCTACTTCTTTGCTTTCTCCTTTAAAAAAGCTTGAAATCTTTTTTTCTATTCTTTCGCTTATACCATTATATACATACTTACCATTGACTTTACCATTTTGATCAATATTTTCAAAATCAAAATTATAAATGTTGTGCATTATTATTTCGCCATTTTCTAAAGAGGTAAGCTCACTTATGGAAGTAATCTTTCGTGAGCCATCACGGAATCGAGAAGTTTGAATAATAACCTCAATAGCACTAAAAATCATCTCTCTCAAAACCGCCACAGGCATATCTACTCCAGCCATAAAGACCATAGAAATAAGTCTTGAAATGACATCTTTTGGAGAGTTAGCATGAATAGTAGATAATGAACCATCGTGTCCTGTGTTCATTGCCTGGAGCATATCAAAAGCCTCAGGTCCTCTTACTTCTCCAACTATAATTCTGTCAGGTCTCATACGGAGAGAATTTATTACGATGTTCCGTATAGTAACTTCGCCTTTTCCCTCTATGTTTGGTGGTCTTGCTTCAAGGGAAACAACATGTGGTTGGTGCAATTTAAGCTCTATTGAATCCTCAATTGTAATTATTCTTTCATCCTTAGGAATTGAGGTAGAACATACATTTAATAATGTAGTTTTACCTGATCCAGTTCCTCCAGAAATTAAAATATTCACTCGTGCTTTTACGAGAGAGTCTATAAGAGTGCTCATTTCTTTTGATAAAGTACCCAGATTAATAAGACTTTCATAATCAAGAATAGTTTCCTTAAATTTTCTTACCGTAAGAGTAGGGCTTTTAACTGATATTGGTGGTATAACTGCATTAATTCTGCTTCCATCAGGTAGCCTTGCATCCACAATAGGGCTTGACTCATCAATTCTTCTTCCTAAAGGGCTAACAATTCTATCAATGATCTGTAAAATTTGATCATAACTATCAAACTTTAAGTCAGTGAGTTCAATTTTACCATTCCTCTCTACATATACTTCTTTTGGCCCATTTATCATAATTTCTGTAATAGTATCATCATCTAAAAGTGGTTGTATAATACCGAATCCAAAAACTTCGTTTATGAGTCTATTTATAATTGCTTCCTGATGAACTATTGGAATTATTTTCTTGGATTCTTGAATAGCCATTATTGACAAATTTCTCAATTTTTCTTTAAGTTTTTGGGGATTCTCTTCTTTTTCGCGTAAAATTTCAGATGGAGATATAAAATTGAATATATAGGCTCTAATACTTTTATAAAATTCTTCTGAATTCAATAGATCCATTATAGTTGATTATACCACTCAAGTAGGGCTTGAGCAAGACGCATAATATCATTCCTTACATGACACTTTTTTGTCACAATTGGATAGAGATAATTAAGAGATTCTGAAAAATTTTTTATATCTTCAGTAATTGAAGCATATATTGGATACGGAAGTACTTTAGCAAGAATATTTCCAACAATTTTATCTGCTTTTTTACTTCTTCTGTTATATATTAAGTCAGGAGGTCTCGCTATACGTAAGCCCTGAAAATCTCTTAAAAAATTAACGAGTCGATAAATTGAAGAGATTTCTGGAGTAAAAAGAACTAAGATTCTATCGGATTCCTCGAAAATTATCTGATTTATCTGATCAATTCCTGGATTTGTATCAATAATTATAAAATCATATATTAATTTAAGAGCTTTTATGGTTTGAGTCAATGAGGAAGAATCAATCTCTTCATATGAATAAGCTTTATTGGGCGAAAGTACTATATCAAAATTTGGGTAAGCTTCACTCCTTACTGCAACAGAGCTAATGCGTGCTGGAGTAAGCTCATCAGATATTCGCAATAGATCAATTATGGATTGGTTTTTCTCAGGATTAATACCAAGAATCGCTTTTTGGTCACCATAAGGAATATTTAGATCCAGCAAGATAGTCTTATACTGCTCTTTTAAATTTCCCAAGATTAGGCTTAAATTTGCAGAAATAACCGATTTACCAACGCCTCCTTTAGCTGAAGAAACTGCTATCAATACACCTGGCTTTTTTTCTTTAAATGAGGATGATAAAAGTTTTCTCTTCTTAATTGTGGAAACAAAAGAATTTCTTATCTATCTTGGCAATTCATTAAATTTCAAGGGCCGAGCGATAACATTCCTTACAGAAACGAACTTTCTTAAATCAACAAGGTCTTCCTCGTTGACAATTATTATTGTAGCAGTAGTAGGGTACCTTATAACAGCTTCTTCAACAAATTCCAAGACATCTATATTCTTTAAATGGTAATCAAGAATAATTATATCAGGAATAACTATCTTAACTTTTTCTGAAAGAAGAAAACCATCATTTATTGTATCCTCAATTATTAAATCAGTTTCATTTTTTATCGCATTTTCTATTTGCTTAGCTTCTTCAGCATCAGAAACAGCTATTAAAACTGATAATTTAGAAATCAATCCTGAACTTTCAACCAACTTTAGTCCTCACGTTAAAAATAAGTAATTGTAACTCTATTTTTGCCTTCTTTGTCCGTATTAAACTTAAAAGATAGATTAAGATTATAGCTAACAAATATTAATGAGACATAAGCTTTATCATCAATTTCAATTATAGGGTTACCATCAAGAATAAGTTTATCATTGACATAATATTGGGGTTTAAATAAATAGAACTTAAATACACTGTCTTTAAATTTAGTGGTTATAACCTCTTCTTTATAATCATATTCAAGCTTTCCATCAAATATAGTAACAATCTCCCTTAATGGTAAATAAATGTTGAAATTATACATTAAAGGTTTGGTCTCAAATTTCTTAATTTCGACTCCATTTTCTGAAACAAGCTCAAAATTAGTATCAGAAAGTGAAAAACTCAATACTTTTGCATTTTTGTTTAATACAACACCTGATAGGTTTAACTTTGCAGATTCACTATTATCTTTATTATACGCTATAACGCTAAAATTGAATGGTAATACTCTTTGTCCAGTCAAGGAATAAAGCTCTACTTTTATGTGATTATCAGATAAACTTGCTTCTCCAATCAAATCTTCCGGTAAACCTACAATTTCTACTTTTGTAATATTCGCTTTCCCTTTTATTGGTAGAGAAAACTCATAAGGCATAAAGCTACTTAATTCTATACGATTTGGAGGTGGTGAAATATTTGTTTGAGATACATTTTTACTTACCAATAAATTATCTTTAATAAAGCCAAAATAAAGAGTAACAATAAGCACTAAACAGACAACTACATAAAAGATAGGTTTTGAATATTTAAAAGTTTTTTTCTCGGCTGTTTTTTTTGAAGCTATTGGTTTTAACTTAGGAGGAGAAATTTTAGTTTTCCTCTCCTTTAAACCTACATCTATGCTTTTAGAAATATCAGTTTTTTCTAATTTAGGCATATCCTTTTTTTTCTTTAGTGAAAAAGAAATTCTTTTTCCGCTTGCTTTTGATGTCTTCTTCAAATCTTCAAAAATAATCGAGGAGGCATCTTGAAATTCACTTTCTTCGGTTTCTTCTTTCTTCCCGGTGTAAGATAGTAAAAATTTATTTAGCTCATCAATCATTTCTTTTGGTGTTTGGAATCTTTGTTCGGGGGATTTTGCTAATGCTTTAAGCACGATTCTTTGCAAGCCCAATGGTATTTCTGCTTGTGAACTTTCTGGAAACCTTGGATTTTGTTTAAGCTGCATATCCATAACTTCAACTGGAAGAGGAGAATCAAATGGTGGAGAGCCAGTTAAAAGTTCAAATAATAAAATACCTATAGAATAAATCTCACTCCGTACATCAGAGCGAGACTCTGTAATTTGTTCAGGTGCTGTATATTGCACGACGCCTAAAAATTCTCCACTTGATACAGAAGAGGCATCTTCTACTCTCGTTAAACCCAAAAACATTATTTTTGCTCTTCCTTCGGGTGTTACAATAATTGTATCAGAGTTTATATCTCTATGAATTATATTGTTTTCATGAAGAAACTGTATGCCTTCTAAAACATCCAAAACTATTTTAATACTCTCTTCTATTGATGGCTTTCTTTTTCTTAATAGATTCCTTACTGAATCTCCTTCTATATATTCCCTTATAACAAAACATAAATCATCTTCCAAAATAATGTCAATAAATTTTATAAATAAAGGGTTATCTATTCCTTTTAAAGCTTTTACTTCACTCTCAATTCTTGTTTTAAAGGTTGGTCTTGAATCGTTTGGTACTTGGATTGTCACATAATTATTTAAATTTAAATCTGTACCGAAATAAAGCTTACTGAAAACTCTCTTAAGTAAAAGTTTATCAATTCGGTATCTTCCTCCTATAATTTTACCGATTAGTGGATCTTCTTTCATTTCTGGAGGCTCAACCTTGTTTTTTTCCTTTTTAGAAGATGAATCTTCAACAATTTCAAAATAAGAGTCAGAAGCCTCTTCTTTAGGCTCTTTATAATACTTTAAAATATCTTCAAGCTCAATTATATCTGTTAGTGCTTCTTCGGCAGATTGATATCGCTTTTTTGGATCCTTTTCGAGCATCTTAAGGATTATACTTTCAGCCTTTGGTAAAAGGGTTGGAATAAGAGAGCGAGGAGATTCTGGCAAAGATGATAAGTGCTTGAAAGCTACATTTACAAGGGAATCACCAGAAAAAGGGGGCTTTCCTGTGACCATTTCATAAAACGAAACACCAAGAGAATATATATCAGTTCTTTCTGTAACTGAGCCTAATTTTGGATCAAATTGCTCTGGTGCCATATATTCAATTGTGCCTGTAATTTGAGCAGAAGGCTCTTGTGCAAGATCAATATTTATCTCTTTTGCAAGTCCAAAATCTGTAACGAGTACTTTTCCACTCTCATCAATCATGATATTTGAACATTTTAAGTCTCTATGGATTACACCCTTTCTATGAGCATAGTATAAAGCATTAAGGACACTTTTAACAACATTAGTAGCTATTTTTATAGATAATGGACCTGAGCTATCAATTAATTGTTTAACTGTATAACCATCAATATAATCCATAACTATGAAATAAATATTATCTTCTTTTTTAAAATCTATTATATAAACTATATTTTGGTGACGGAAAGATGAAAGTATTTTCGCTTCTTTTTTAAATCTTTCTAAAAAAGCTGGATCTTCGGAATAATATTTTGAGAGAACTTTTATAGCAACAAATTTAGGTAGATTCGGATGTTTCGCTTTATAAATAATTGACATACCGCCTCTTCCAATTTCCTCAACAACTTCATACTCTCCAAAGAACTGACCTTCCACCATTTCTCTCCACCCCCTATATGGGTTATTTTTAAGCCGACGATCAGAGTCGAACTGATGGCCTGCTGATTACGAATCAGCTGCTCTACCAACTGAGCTACGTCGGCAAAATCTCTGGGCGGAACAGGGTTCGAACCTGTGACCCCTTCCGTGTGAGGGAAGTGCTCTACCACTGAGCCACCCGCCCATACAATATAATAATATAAGTTAATTTCCAGTTTTTTATATGAATTAATTATAATAACATTTTTTAGCTTTAATTACAATTTTTTTAAATTTTAAATAATAATTTATAGTAGAACTAAGACAAATCAAACCATAAAATTAAGCATATAGATGAAGAGGAGATTCTTGTGAACATGCGCTATAATACCCCGCTTCATAAATACCATGCTTCATAATGACAAAGAAAGTTTCATTTCGCACTTGATCCGGAATCCATTTTGTCATTCTGCACTACCCCTTCTCGTACGATAAATATATAAAAATATATAATTTTATTAATTTTAATAAAGTGAGGTTTAAAAGAAAAAGAAGTAGTGAAATGGGTAGATCATTCACCTTTCTGAAGCAATTCATAAATATTAGAAATGTTTGTGAGTCAGCTTGTATGACAGATAGATCGCCCTTTCAAAGTTTAGATAGAATCAGAAGCGGAAGCTTTATACCTTCCAGCTTGAGTTCTTCACGAGAAGAAACAACAATGAAAGGGCGAACCCATCACAAACTCGCCTCACAAAAAGTAAGGAGGTTTTCTTATGCTTAATTATATTGGTATAGATGTTTCAATGCAATCACTAAAATTATTTGATGGTAAGAAAGAATATGAAGTACCAAATGAAAGAGGGTTAAAGAATTTAGAAGAATCACTCAAAGTTATCTATGGTAAAGATTGGAACAATGTCCTATTCATATATGAGCCAACAGGACCTTATTCCAACTTCCTTAAAGAGTTTTCATTAAAACACAGAATAGAAGTATATGAAATAAATCCAAAAAAGAGCTCTAACTTTGCTAAAGCCATAGGGAACAGATCAAAAACAGACTCAATTGATGCTAAAATGCTTTACAGTTATCATCTTCTTATTAGAGAAGATAAATTTAAAGTTCCCCTAATTGACCCAATAACAGAAAAGTTAGCTTCATTTCTAAGAAGCTACAAACTAATACAAAAAATGAAAACAATGCTTTCTAACCATATTCACTCACAGAAATTTGTAGATAAAGATAATTCGGTGACAAATCTTTCTAAGTTCATAGAAAAGGAATTAGAAAGATTTAGTGAAACAGAGGCTAAACTTGAAAAGAAAATTGAAAACTGGGTAAGAAATACAGATGAAATAAAGGAAGACTTTAACAATCTTTTATCAATAAAGGGAATAGGAGTTATTTCAGCTATTGTTCTTCTATATATGTTCAGGAAATATCCAGATACAAATAGAGCTCAAATAACAGCACTCTGTGGATTAGACCCAGTAAAGAAAGAGTCAGGTAATTCTGTAAAGGGTGAAAAGAGAATAAGTAAAGCAGGAAACCCTTTATTAAGAAAGATTCTTTATTTTGCTTGTATGAATGCAATAAAACATAATGATCGTATAAACTTGTATTACAATCGTCTAATTAATAACAGAAAACCTGGAAAAGTTGCTTTAATTGCATGCATGAGAAAGCTTGTTCTTATAGCTCACCAGATTTATGTCAAAAAAGAAAAATATAGACCTTTAGTAATAAATGAAAACATTTAAAATGTTAAAAATAAGGATGATAACTTATGTTACAACTACTTGACATAAATCATAGAATCTGTCATTCCCGCGACCTATTTGTCATTCCCGCGATTGCGGGAATCCAGGAAGTATTTCTTTATGTCATTCCGCACTTGATGCGGAATCCAGAGGTTTATTCAAAAAGGAAACATGAATTCTCGATAGAGACATTCAGAAACGACACCCATCTTCACCGCCTTGAGGGAATGTATCTGTATTTTGCTTCGAGAGAATCTACTTTTTATTATACTTATAAAAAATTGGTCTGGATCCTCAATAAAAGATTTTGAGGATGACAAAAAAGCACAAAATGACAAAAAAGACTTATACGGTGATACTTCGCTAACGCTCAGAATGAAAGTTACCTTGGATTCCCGCGACATATTTCTGTCATTTCCACCCCCCTCTCTCTGTCATTCAGAGCGATTGCGGGAATCCAGGAAGTCTTTCTTTTCGAATATAAAAGAAAAAAGAATAGATTCCTGCTTTGATCAGAAAAAACAAAAAAAGAAGTAAATACTGGATCCCTTAATAATTGATTTCAGGAATTACAGAAAATGAAAATAACAAAGAAAAAGAAAGAAAACACTGGATCCCCAATCAAGTTGGGGATGACAGTGGGTGTGCTTTCGAGGATGACAAATCCCCACTGTCGTACCTGAAGAAGCGTATCTATAAGCGACAAAGGATCTCTTCATCTATACCAGGAAATGGCAATTCAAATTTTTTGTAAAAATAACTAAAATTTTCCTTGACAAACAATTTTTCTAAATTAGCATTATATTTGAAGATTAATTGAATGCTCTTGCTTAAAACGGAAAAAGAGTCATTTAAAGGAATTTAGTAAAAGTAAACAGGAAAACTCCTCCAGATAAATAGTTAGTTTCACATTAGTTTCACAATTAATTAAAATTTAAGGAGGATTTAAAATGTTTAATCTAAGGAGTAAACTCTCTCTCTCTCGAGAGGGAAGGACTGGTAATTTTTCAAAACTTCTTATAATCTGCTTATTAATGTTTCTTCTTTCATTTTCTCCATCCAAATTTACTAAAGATGCAAAAGGTTCTTATGTTAGAGAAGAACTTTTTGAACCACTAAATGCAATTCTTCTTCCTAATACAACCATTGCATATATTCCATTTATTGCTGGCTGGGTATGCAGTGAACCTGGTCAACAAGGGGAACTTCAAAGAATTGAAGTATGGGCAATAGATGGAGAAGAAATGAGGTATGTTTCTACTAAGGTGTTGGGAGTAACTCTTGATTCTTGTTATTTAGATGGTTACTACGACTACAGCTTCAATGAAAAGGAAGTAAAAAGAGTTGAACCAGAATGTAAACAAGATGAAAGTGGGGGCTATTATTTATGCTATGATGATACATTAAAGGAAGCTATCGGTTTTTCGCAAGGGGAATCACCCTCTGACTGGTATGACAAGAATTATGCAACAATTTCAAAGATTTATGATTCAAACAACTTAGGTGAAGGAATTGTACCAACTACTTTAGAAATTGACCTCTCTGATATTTATGAAGAGGTAGAAATTGGAGAGGACTATGTTCTTGTTTTAAAAGGTTATTTTAAGCGAGCTGGGGTAACTGAAGATCCAATTCCCATAGAAAGAGAAGTTAGCTTATACTTGAGAGCACAACTAAATACCAACCATTACAGAAACCTTGACTTTTATAAAGGCGATGGTCATCTACATTCTAAATATAGTGATGGTTGGCCTGCTGCAAGAATAGATCATGGTTTTAATGAGCCAGAATTTTTCAAAAGGCTTTCAATCGCACATTATAGAAGAACTGAATTTGCTTATGACTGGCTTATAATGAGTGATCATGCTGATTATTTCTGGAATGAGCAGATTTCAAGGTGCAAAAATAGAGCTTTTGACGAGAATAAAAATTTTAATGAATATGTAGCAGCTTGCCAAAATGCAGAATCGATTGAAAGACAAGAATCAGGAAGATTTGACTTTGCAGTTGTTCCTGCAGAGGAAATTACAGTTTGCACTGAACCTACAAATTGCTCAAATAAATGTTATAACTGTAGCGAAGGAACAACTTCCCGAGGTAAATATAGCTCCGATATCCTAAACTATTATGGGTGTAACACTGGAACTGTTCTTCGATTTCCAAATAAACTCATAAACGGAACAGATTTTGTAAAAAATAAGGCTGGTGATTATACAGGTACTGAGTGCCAGAGTTTAACAGGTCCTGATGGCTGGGATATAATTGCCCATCCTGGGGGGAGTCCCGACTGGGAACTATTCCCTAAAACAGCTGAAGATTGGACTAAGCAGTGGAATTATCATATATGTCCTTCTGTAATAAGGAGTATGGGAGATGATGATGAAACTAACGATGGATATGGTTTTATGGGAATTGAGGTGATATCTGCAAATAATGTAGATACTCAAGACTGGGATAACTACCTTCACACAGATCTTAGCACTACAGTAAGCAAATGGGATCACAATGTTTTAAAAACAAAGGGTAATAACTTTATAGTTGGAGTTGGAAATTCAGATGCTCACTTTTGGCACTACTTGGTTGAAGATCTTCAAGCACTTAAGGCAGGACATAATTCAGGCTTTTGTCTTGTTTCAGACTGTGAGGAAAGAGAAGTACCTCATTTTCCTCAGTACTGGAAAGCTCAATGGCAAACTTTAATGTTTTCAGCACCTGCGTGCACATTTGTTTGTATTCCAGGATGGGATGGATCACATTCAATGCTTCTTAATTCTCTTCGAATGTGTGGTAAAGACCATAAAGGTGTTAGTGCTTCAAGAAGAGGCGATTTTGCAACTTTTACTGCAAATGGAATACCATCAGGAGGAAAGTTAACACTTAGCAGTGATTTAAATATTGCTATATGGGCTTATCCACTAATAAACATTAATACTCCCTGTTTTTATGAGGGTATAAAAGAGATTAGAATTTTCCACAATTCAAATAGTAGTTCACCACCATACACTCCAAGGTTATTAAGGGAAATTAGTTATCCATTACCAGGGGATACGCTTCCACCAAAAATGGATGGTTGGATTGTAACTATTCCAGGTGAGGAAATTGATGCAGTTGATTACATAAGAATTGAGGTTGATTTCATAGAATCACTCACATACGGTGCTACAATTAGCACATGTTATTGCAATCCTGTAATAATTGAAAAGTAAATATTATGTTAAATTTTTCAGGATGTTAAATGGAATTCTCATTCCTTAACCTTAAGTATGTTCTATTGTGGTTCCTATTAAATACTACAAACGTAGATCCAATATCTTATGTTGTCCTATTCTCATTGGTTTTAATATATATTTTTTCTATGATTTTTATAAAATTCAAGAAACCTCTAGTAAAATTAAACCCTCCGAGATATATAAGCATTATATTATTTGTAATATCACTATTTATGATCTATTTTCTTACTGTTGCTGGATATAACAGCAAGTGGGAGTGGGTACATTTACTTTATCTAATTTATGATGAAATTGGATTGTTTCCTTTAATTCCTCTTCTCTTTTTCTTTATAGATATCTTGTTTCCTGAGGCATTAAGGGAATGGGAGGAAAGAAACGATAAAAGCAAAGTGAAGTGGCTTTTAATAAAATTAATATTAATTTTTCTCATTCTATTTTTATGTTCATTATATCGGCAGTCAATCTTAAATCACTTTTATCCACGCTCTAATACCATTAATTGGAATGATTGGGATGCGCCAGAATATCTATTTGCTTTGTCATTAATGCTTCTTGGAGTGAAGCATATTATTTTATTTTTTATGTACAATTTACCACAATTTTCCTCTTCATTAGGAATTAACCGCGTTATAGATGGAATAACTTTAGTGCTTTTTTTACTCATTGGTCTAAGCTATAATACTGACAGACTTATTATGGCTTCTTGTCCAGTAGGTTTTTACAGCGAACTATTGGGTGGTTCCATATTCTTTTCATTTTATTTACTTATTTTTCTTGCGATTAGCAATGGTGTTAATGCCTTATTGAAACTAATTAAAAATAATGGTCTTCTTCGATGGATTTACTTTGCTGTTGGTACATTGTTTCTATCACTTTTTGTAATTGTTACTTTTTTCTTCCCGTTCAAGTGTATTTTTTTTATCTTAATAACCTACTAATAGATTGTTACAAGGCTGTGTCTTAAATAATATATTATTGACCAATTCGTAAATTCGCCATCTTGCATTAAACATTCTTTACTTGATGCGGAAATCCAGGAAGTATTTCATTTCAAATAGAATGTAAAAAAGAATAGATTCCTTAATAGTTGATTTCAGGAATTACAGAAAATGAAAATAACAAAGAAAAAGAAAGAAAACACTGGATCCCCAATCAAGTTGGGGATGACATTGGAGTGGTTTTCGGGGATGACAGTTGTATTGTTTTCGGGGATGATAATGGGATGGTTTTCGGAGATGAAAAGGTACTTGGATCCTCGATAAAATATTTCGAGGATGACAGTGGGTGTTCTTTCGAGGATGACAGATAGTGTACCTTCGAGGATGACAGCGGCAGTCATTCCCGCGAAAGCGGGAATCCATGATTAAAAGAGTCTGGATCCCCAATCAAGTTGGGGATGACAATTGTATGGTTTTCAGGGATGACATTGGTGTGCTTTCTTGGATGATAATGAGATGGTTTTCGGAGATGAAAGTTACTTGGATCCTCGATAAAAGATCTCGAGGATGATAGTGGGTTGCACTAAGAAATAACCACCAAGGAATAACATAAAAATTATTCATATCATTTATCCACATTAAAAGCAATTGCAGAAATACATAAAATAATAGTCAAAGTGTTCTAATTCATAAATTTCATATTTGACTTGAATTTGCTTTTAAAAAAATTAAATTATAAAGGTATAAATTTGCCAGAGGAAATTATCATTAGAGAGGTATTTGATTGAATAGTTTAATTTTTGGATTAATATCTGGTTTAATAGGCTTAGCTGTTTCAGCTTATTTTTCATACGAGGTTATAAAGTTTTCAACTGATGACGAAATAAAAAAAATTGGAAATTTTATCCGAAAGGGTGCATTTGCCTATTTAAAGAGAGAATACTCAATAGTAACTCCATTTATAATAATTGTTGCTTTGCTACTGTTATTCTTATTTTCATGGAAATTTTCATTACCTTTTCTTATTGGCTCTGCATTATCAATTTTAAGTGGATTTATAGGAATGTATATAGCAACAATAGCAAACCAAAAAACAACCTATGCAGCTAAAAAATCTATAAATAGCGCTGTGTATACCTCTCTTACTGGGGGAGCTGTTATGGGAGTTATAACAAGCTCATTTGGAATTTTAGGAATGTGTATTGTATACATTCTAAGTAAAAAATTCTTACCTTCAGCCCCCCAAAATATAATTGTTGCCTATTCCCTTGGAGCGTCATGTGTTGCGCTTTTCGCAAGAGTTGGTGGAGGTATTTATACAAAAGGAGCAGATATTGGTGCTGATATAGTTGGTAAAACCGAAGCAAGAATACCTGAAGATGACCCGAGAAATCCTGCAGTTATTGCAGATAATGTAGGCGATAATGTGGGAGATGTTGCTGGGATGGGTGCAGACCTTTATGAATCATATATTGGTGCAATTTATGGGAGTATTGCTTTAGCACTAATCTCTAAGAATAGCTCCTTATACATCGATTTTATATTTTACGCCATAGGTAGCGGATTAATTTCTTCTTTAATAGTAATCATATTGGGAAGATATTTTGCACTTCACTCTAAACTTAATCCAGGAAAATTTATAAAAAATATTGGACCATTTTCTTCAATTCTAACAATTGCAATTCTTCTAATTATTTGTGTAGCATCAAAAACTGGTTATAATATCTTTTTTTCCGCTGTATCAGGGATTATCTGTGGCGTTATAATAGGCATAATAACCGATTATTACACTTCCAAATCTCCCGTAAAAGATATAGCAA
>Ga0116166_1001955_pt1 | contig 17784 bp, 12 predicted proteins | sample AD_JPNMR2_MetaG_FD_89884 | JGI IMG/M metagenome (GOLD analysis project Ga0116166, IMG submission 89884) | Active sludge microbial communities of municipal wastewater-treating anaerobic digesters from Japan - AD_JPNMR2_MetaG | ecosystem: Engineered > Bioreactor > Anaerobic > Digestate | place...
ATTAAGACTCTTTGATGTTTAGGATGCTGAGAAGTTTCTGGTTCTTCAATTCCGTAAATTATATTTGGGACATTCTTTTCTTGTTGTCTGCGTTCTGCTTCAGCCCTCAAAAAATTAAGTAGTACAAGGCGTTTTATTCCACTCCCTCGTTTGTTTATCGGGATATCTCCATCTCCAGAAATTGAAACATTTTTAAATACATCAGCCCATTTTAAAGTCTCTGCTTGGGGAATTACAGGATTTAAGCTATTGGCAACTTCAGGGTTCATTTCCCTTAGTTTAGATAGGGTTCTTTCTGAGACCTCTTTTAATTTTTTTTCTACTTCTGATGCAATTTCATTGAACTTCTGTTTTAACTCCTCATTGCTCAAAATTTGCCTAACAGCTTCTTTTAATGGATCCTGCATCTCATTATCGCCATCACTGTTCTTTCTATCAGACTGAAAAAGAGCATAGAGAGGCATATAGTTCTTAAGCTGTTCCCAAATATTTTTAGCATCTTCTTTTGAAGCATCAATTTCAATTTCCTTTAATTGTAAGTCATTAGAAAAATGATTCCAAATTGCTTTTCTGATTACTGCGTTTCTAGTTTTGTCTTCACATTCTATATTTTTTTGATTCAAGTATCTTTTTAAGATCACTATTGTCTTTAATAATAATTCAGAACAACTTGGGTTATTTGGATGGTTTGCTTTAATAAACACCTTTTCTTTAGGATATTTTTTAATTATTTCTAATTGCCCATCGGAATTAAGGAGAAATTCATCTTTTAAATTGGTTGGATTTGTTGCGTCTATTGTAATAGAATCGGGCAATTCATCAAAAACCACAGTTATTTTTATTTCATCAATTCCTGCGTCTCTGGCGAATTTATGCACATCATTTGAATCAATTTTAATTGTACCTTTGCCTTCGTTAAAAAAAATATCCAAGGCTTCTAATATTGACGATTTGCCAATATCATTTTTACCTACAAAAGTAGTTAGATTACCAAATTCAAAGAGAGTTTCTTTTTTGTAAGCTCTAAAGTTCGCTAATTTCAGTTTTTTTATTCTCATAATTTTATTCTTTTAATATGTTACTAATATTTCACCCAACAAGTGGCGATATTAAGCATTCCCTATTACTAACTTCTCTCTTATCCACCGACGCAAGCCTGAACACTTGAATTAAGCAAATAAACCTAAACATCATAATTTACAACTTTTAGCTGTCTTTATCTATTTTTCATTTCATTTAAGTATGTCTTTATCTCTGATTCATTTAAATATTTTATCTGGGAATCATTTATTGGGAAATATTTTTCAGAAATATAAACAGGTTCTTTCTTTTCACATTTAACCTCAGGATTACTTTTTAGAAACTTATTTAGTTCTTCAATATTTCTAAATATCCTATATCTCTTGTCCCCACGTTTATATATTAGTTCATAAATACCACATAAACCTTGAGTTAAAATTTCGGCAGCTTTTAAATACAACATAGCTATTTCCAGTGAACCAAAAGGCATAAAGCATCTGGCTCTTCTTTCTCCAGCTAAATCAATACATACAATTCTGCCACAAGTTGAACAAACGTATTGTCTATGTCGTTTTAAACAATCTGCAGCATCTTTCAAAGGAGTTGCTCTTGGTAATTCACTATAGCATTCTTTACATCTCATAAATAATTTTTCAAATTATATTAACAGACAGCGCCTCAATTATTGACGTTACTTATACACTCAACTGTTTGTTTATAAGTTACCTTTGTACACATCTCGAAGATACAAAAGTTATTATATTTGTCAAAATGTTAGAATTAATTTCAAATAAAAATATTATATCGTAGCATTTCTGGTTCTACCCTTCCGTAGCTTCAAAAACCTTCGGAAGGATAACTATAAACACAAAGGTGTGCTCCACCTCAAAGGTGGAGTGCAACTGAGCATAATATTCATCCGATGACTCCCGGTCATCGGATGAATTGTAAACGTTGACTATCTCAATGATATTCACTAAATCTATCTACTTCCTTAGCAAGGTGGTCTGCAGCATTCCTTATCTTATTAGCAACTTCATTGTTTTCGTATGTGATTTTTTCAATTCCACCAAACACACTAAGCACTTCGTTAAGACTTGTAACTTTGAATGTTACTTCTTGATTAATACTTTCTGCCATAGAGGATAATTTCTTGGTATTTTCAAAAATATTGTTTGCAAATTCACTTTGCTCACGCGAAACTTTGGCTATTGTGTCTATCATTTTTTGAATATCAGCAAAGCTATCAAGTATGTGTTTCAAACTGACTGATGCTTCAGCAGCAAGTTGCTGTCCTTCCTTTGCTACTTTTGCTCCACCGGTAACTGATGCAACAGCATTGGCAATATTTTGTTTGATTTCCATAATTATGTTTGTGATGTTTTTTGTGAGAGCGTCCGACCTATCTGATAGCACTTTTACTTCATCTGCTACAACAGCGAACCCGCGTCCGTGAACACCCGCCCTGGCTGCCTCTATAGCTGCATTCAAAGCTAAAAGATTTGTCTGCTTTGCTACTCCTTTGATTTCTGCCAACATTTTATCGATTGATTCAGTTTGAGTTTCCACCAAGCTGATTTCACGAATAATATTATTCATCTGCTCGTTCATATCAATAACTTTGGAAATCACTTTTTCCACGCTTTGCGAACTTTCTCGAGCACTTTTTGAATCTGCTATCACCTTTTGAGAAATTTCCTCAGAATTGCGAACGATTGAATTAATCCCTTCGCTAATCATCTTCATAGATCCAATTGTATCATCAACATAATCTGTTTGTTGTGAAATATTATTCTTAATTAATTCAAGAGATTTGTAAAATTCTTGCATCGACGCAGAGAGTTCCTCGATACTTGCAAGCTGAGTTTCGGAAGACCGCATCATCTTCTCGAAATTGGTTTTAAGCTCAAGCTGTATAATATTCGCGACACGCATCAGCAACGTAAAACGGAAATGATGACAATTCTCTGGCTTGTTCAAGCCGTTGTGTATTGCTTTTGCCATTTGCTCGCACGATAGGTAACCACAGGCAGAACAATTAAGTATGTCGCGACTGTCGTGTTTTTCCATTTGTTCGTAAATTTTTTCTACTTCTCTTTTGCTTGGAGTCTTAATTATATTATTACCAGTCAAATCATCATAAAATCTATTATATAAACCTCTTTTCCAGAAGCTATTAACTACATCTTGTATAGTTTTTTCATCAGGCACATCTTTCGATTTATTTTTGTAAAGTTCAATCATTTTTTGATTGCGTTTTTCAATTAGATATTCTATCTCATCCGGAGATTTATGTTGATTTAAAGTCCCCGGACCACCATTGCATCCCATCTCACAATTTAAGCAGTCGATAAGTAATGGAGCAAAGCCTTGTTCAATATTAAAGTTAAGCTTATCAAGATAGTGATATATAATTTCAACACCTTCTATTTTTCTAGTAACGTTAATTATATCAGGCACTTCACGCATCGCAGTTCGCATAAGTCCTCCCGGAGTTGAAAAAAGCACTGCTCGCTCTGCTGGTGGATTATCATAATCTACCGCTGGGAAAGAATTAAGCGAAATATTATTCTCACGTAAGTATTTGTCAATTGATTTATATGTCAAATTAAAGTCTCCAAGTCCAGTCTCATCAAACTCCCGACGCTTTGCATAACAAGGTGAGAGCACGGCAATTTTATAATGCTTGTATTGTGGATAGTATTCCTTTATCATTTTTATCGTATGAAGCATAGGACTATCTGCTGGAGCAAGATATTTTACAAGTTCTGGTCTGTATAACTCTATGTATGTAACAATTGCGGGACAAGGTTGTGCGATGATTGCTTTGGGACTATTTTCCTTCAGGTGTTCAAGATAAGATTTTATTGTAAGCTCTGCACCAAAAGATACATCAAAAATTGCCGCCACACCAAGTGATTTAAGCCATCCATTTAAATTTAGGTACAAATCAGGGAAATTTGCAGCAACTGCTGGCGCTGCAATTGTTACTACATCCTTGTTAAATTTAATGTAATTGAGAAAATCATCGAAATCGTCTATTCCTATGCGTGCATCATGTGTGCAGGCTTTAATACAATTGCCGCAAGCTATGCACAAATTAGGATTGATTTTAACATAATTTCCTGTTGCGTCGTTGCAAAATTTTGAGGGACAAACAAGTATGCACATATGGCAGTTGACGCATTTTTCACTATCTACGCTTACGACTTGTTTCAATTCTCTCATAATTTTACCTTAATAAATTAAACATAATTATCATATAAATATATCGTAAGAAAATGTTAAAACATAACTCAATTGTTGCTTTTAATAAATATACACTCTTTAATATTCATTTTATCAATACGTCATTGCTTGGGTGCAATATTGTTCTGTGTGTTTTCATCTATGTATCTTTTGTTCTTCTCCAGCACAGAAAAACGTTCACTTCTTTTATCCTATTTTTTAAATGCTCTTACGAATATAATTCACTTTGTAAATATTCCTACTTATTTACCTCCGTCAATTTTCTGGCTATCTCTTGAGCTTCTTCCAATTTCCCTTTGGGAATAGGAACAAGTATTGTAATAATTGAACGACCACTTCGTGCCCGATATGAATAGTTAACTTCCATTATATTTATTTCGTCTTCAACAATTCTAGCACTTTCAAACCTATTTCCAAACATCCCCCAACTATGAAACTGCTTCCCAACCAAGATACCATTTTTTGCAATAATTGCAATTGGAGGTGATTTTTTTAAATTTTTTGCAGAAATTCTTGGCACAAAAAAAGCAAAAATTGAGAAAAATATAATCAACCCAAGTCCAATTAATCCCATAATCTTAGCAACTTCAGGGTCGATTATCATAATAATCCCAAATATTATTATGAGTATCGCCGAAATGAATACTAAAGAAGATTTGTTCATCGAGAGATATCTCTGTAAATACTTATTAGCAAAACTTTCCCAGAAATAAACGTCAAATTCCCATTTTGCAAGTACACCTTCACCTGTAAGAATTTGCGATAGAAGTATTGCCTGCTTTCGATAATTGAAAAACAAAATAATACCTACTATGGCAAAGATAATTCCTGCAACCAATATTACTCCTCCGCCAATAGAGATATCTATTCCGAAAAAAAATACACCACTTGCAACAAGTACACCGAAAATCGCCAGAGAAAGCCATATTTTTGCGGTTTTTATTTGCCTTTCGACTACTTCTGACAATCCCGACAATCGATTGAGATTATCTATGTCTTCGGTAGATTTTAATGTAGAATACAAAGGTATTAATGCTAATAGTAATATTATTGTTAATATCCAAAATCTTTTGTCTTTGTATGGATATAATATATCTTCCGGAATTGCAATTTTTGTGCTATCGTTTAAATAACCCTTGTCTATTAACTTTTCAGCAGTATATAGTTCGTTCACTTTTGTCAAGGTCAGATAATATTTATAGTCTTCCGTTGTGATAAAATATCGTCTCCCTTCCTTTATCTCATAGCCGGGAATATCAATTGGCAAATCTTTTTCTGAAAAATATAAAACAACATTATAAGTATTATCGCTTAGGTGTTTCTGAAATTTTTCGGGGATATCCATTGTGCTTCTGGCATTGAAAACGCTTTGGATAAATTCAATTCCATTGGACTTTTTTACAATAATTATGCTATCTTTTTTGGTCTTTTTGAAATATTCAACATCGGATAATTCTAATAATTGATTTTCACCAGATATTAGTCTTTGATTTAAAAGACTATCATAAATATTATCAGCTTCAGCAGAACGATAGTTTATATCTCTTGCTTGAAGCAAGCTGTCGAATATTTCCACTTCTTTATTTGTCAATTTATTTATAGATTTTTTTTCATAGCTCAAATTATACTGCTGGATAATATATATTGGAGGTGATAACTTGTAGTATGTGGCACCCAAAAAAATTGCAACACCTGCTACAATTATTAAAAAGTAGTAATTTTTCATAATTAGACCCTTTTATCAATCAGGAATTTGTATCTAATTTAACAAATTATTAATTAAGATTTAATTGAATTTTTAAAAAAGTTTGGCATTAATATTTCTATTGTTTTGTCGATAAGTATGTAGAGAAAAATTACATTGGGACGATGATGATTAGAAAAATACTTCTATTGTTGCTTGCATCAGCAATTTTTGCAGGTTGTGCTTCGTCGAATACTTGCCCCAAAGTACCTTCCGAAGGAAATATTTCTTCTCCATTTAATACAGATAATGACGAATATTCGCCTTTTTTTTGGGAAAATTCATTTTATTATACAGTTTCAAATAAACAAAAAAAAATTAACGAGACAATTTATAAAAGCGAATTCGTCGATGGCAAATTTTCACGTCCCAAGCCTGTTAATGATTTGCCAATAACTTCATTTCAAAACGTTAGTTCCCTCAGCTTCTGTAAAAATCCTAATTCTGGAAATTTAGAAATTTGGTTTGCAGCAAATATCCGCAACAACAACAAAATTAATAGAGACCTATTCTTTGCAGAAAAAATAGGGGAGAGCTGGACTAAACCACAAAATGCAAAATCCATTAATACTGAACATTTTGAATCACATCCATTCGTTTCGCCAGACGGGAAAATACTTATTTTCAGTTCCGACAGACCCGGCGGCAAAGGTGGATTGGACCTTTACGTTTCGGTTCGCGACAATCAAGGTAATTGGTCGTCCCCCCGCAACCTCTCAGAAATTAATACCGAAGCTAACGAACTTTCTCCCTTTGTCTCGGAAGATGGGATTCTGTATTTTTCATCTCAGGGCTATTCAAACGCAAAAGTCTATAACATTGTCAAGGCTACTCCATCTGGTTATGCAAAATGGACTAACCCGAAACTAATGCCACCCCCAATAAATTCTCTTGCTGATGACACCGGTCCAGCAATTTTCAAAGACAAACTCTTTATTTCGTCGAACAGACCTAACGGCTGTGGTGGCAAAGATCTCTACGCTTTTGATTTGTGCGGTCCTGCTATAATCCAATGCTACGTTACTTCTCGCTTCCCAAATTTCCCATTAAGTGGCAAAGCATACCTTCTCGATAATGAAAACAACATTGTTGCAACGCAATATGTTTCTCCATTTGGTGTTTTCAAGTTTGATGTAATTCCTAATCGCCGCTATACAATTCGTTACGAAAATGATTGTAATACAAAATATTCCGCCGAAAGGGAAATTATTGTCCCTTGCTCTGATAGCTCCACTGTGGTTATTAGAACAATGTTTGAATTTAATCCCGTTGAAGAATTCGATTTAGTCGAAATCAAAGTTCCTTTCTTTGTTACAGGTTACTATCAGCCAAACACCCGCGAGAACCTCGAAGCCCTGCGTCTGAAATTTGCCTATAATCTGATTGGTGTTGATGAACAAACAAGATACATCGAGCGACCCGGCGAAATTTACGACAGTTTCACCGATGAAGTCGAACGTGCTTTGACCGAAGCTGCCGAAAAACTTTACGATATCGTCTCTCTTCTTAACGATAACTGTCTTGAAAAGGACGACATCAAAATTCAAGTCGTGATGTATGGATTTGCTTACCCTCGCACAATTAGCCCAAAAGCAATTTTCCCTGATGCTGATATCGAAGACGAAAAATTTGGTGTGTTCGTCCGACGCGGCGAGAAAATGGACAACAACCTCCTTTCGCTTCTACGTGCTTACTACACTGCTAAATACTTAGAGCGTTACATTAATCTAAAAAGTAAAAATCTGAGTGATAAAATTATCTGGAAAATCGAAGGAAAAGGCGTTGATAAAAGCACTCTACCTGATAAACAAAAGCGCCGCGTAAATATTAAAATTCAACCAATATAACTTTTATTATCATTCAATTTCGAATTCTACACGCCTATTGCGGCTACGTCCCTCTTCTGTCGAGTTCGAAGCAATGGGCTTCTTCGGTCCATATCCTTTAAATTTTATTCTGCTTGCTTCAATCCCATTTTCCACTAACCAGTCACGGACTGCTTTTGCTCTATTTAGCGAAAGCTGCATATTGTATTGAAGCGAACCAATATTGTCTGTATGTCCCTCGATTGTTATTCTAATATGCGGATATTCAATCATAAATTTCTTCACTCTTTCAAGTTCCGCAAAGGATTCTTCCAGTAATTCATATTTACCATATTCGAAAAATATATTGTTCAGAACAACTTTCTGACCTATTTCAATCGGGACAAGCAACAAATCTTTCTTTATCTCTTTGTATTGCTCCAAACTACTTAAATCAATATTCTCATTTAACGCCAGAAATCCATTTGCCACCGCATAATATGCATAGCGATGCCCGCCCGACAATGTTATAACATATTCGCCTGTTTTAGGATTTGACTTCGCAATCCCTGCATTTTGAGCATTTGCCAAATATTCATACTTAATTGTTGCTTCAACTGGTTTCATAGTTTTTGCGTTTAGCACTTTACCTTTTATCAGAACTACATTATATGGGCGAAATTCAGATGGCAGCTTTATTTTGAAAATATCTTCCCGTCCGATACTGTTTTCGGTCGATACAAAATACGCGTACTCTCCCGAAGCAGGCAATGAATAATATCCGTCCCATCCGCGACTGTTTATCGGTTTCCCTAAATTTATAGGCTCACTCCATCGCTGCCAGCTTTCATCCAGCCGCCTTGCAACAAACATATCGTTAGAGCCATACCCCGGATGCCCCGAACTCGAAAAATACAAAGTTGCTCCATCTGCTGCCAAAAATGGTGTGTCCTCCGATGCTGCTGTATTGATGTCGGCGCCTAAATTCCTCGGTTTGCTCCAAGTCCCATTTTCCTGCAAGAAGCTTACATATAAATCATTTTCTCCATAACTATCCCGACGCTCGACAGACATTATCAGCACTTTCCCGTTTGCCGAAAAAGAAAAGCTCGAAAAACGCCCCAAATTATAGTAATCTTCTATTTCAATCTGCTGTGGAAAAGACCACCCGCTGTCAGTCATAAAAGAACGTGATAGACCTTTTGATTGCGTGCCGTCGGCATTGTAGATATTGCCTAAATACAACACATTACCATCTTGCGAAATCCCAATTGCAAAATTGTTCCATTCATTGTTGATTGGTGCATTTATATTTTGTGCAGGTGAAAAATTACCCAGACTATCAACCGTTGAAAACCAAATATCCTGGTCTTTGCTATCGCCTATGTTGTCAGGATGCTGGTCTCGTGTGAAATATAGGGTTGTCCCGTCAGGTGTAATCACCGGTCCCAATTCAGCATTTTTCGAATTTACATTTTCGCCTAAATTTATTTTTTCCCCATAAATTAAATTTTCAGGCTGATTTATTTTTGGTTCATAATCTTCCCTGCAATCGCAAATGCCAATTGCATCAATCTGGTAATAATCTTTATAATTCACTGTTGTAATTTCAATTCTAACTGATTTTACAACTGTTTTCGCAAACGAAATGCTCATTACTCGTCCCTTCTCTTGAATTGGCGTCGGGTTTAAATTATTATACACGATTTTTTCATTTTCTTGTTCATCATTCACAATTACTTTCGATATAGCACCCGGATTATAACTTTCATAAATAAACAACTTACTTGCCATTGTAGGTATTTTAAACCCAACTTTTATCCATTCCATTCCATTGCGGGTATAATCGGGCATCCACGCACACGGGCTTACACCGAAATCGGGCATAATATTCGGTTTCCCAAGAACCTGTATCCCATTAAATGCAGTTCTGCCTGCATTCACAAATCTTGCTTCCGACGATACTGCAATTAAACTATCTGCCCAGTATATTTTTTCTGCACAAAGATAAATTGCATTCAAAAAAAGCACTATTGTTACAACTGTTTTCATATTTATCATTTATTTCTCGACATCATTGCAAATATACGATTTTGTAATTATTTCTTGTAATTATCTTGTAATATTTTTCTTTTATCAATCATGATATTTTCATAAATTAAATTTCTAAATATTTATTATTTCGATAATTATTTATAATATATAATTTGAGGTATTAATGAATAAAATAGTAGAAGCCCGATTTTTAGCACCCGAAGTTAAATTATTTAGAATTGAAGCACCAAAAATTGCTGAAAAGAGAAAAGCAGGGCAGTTCATTATTCTCCGTGTTCACGAAAAAGGCGAACGTATTCCTATTACAATTGCCGATAGCAACCCCGCCGACGGCACAATCACAATCATCGTTCAAGGTGTTGGCAAAACCACCCGCCTGCTCAACACACTAAACGCAGGTGATTCCATTCTTGACGTTGTCGGTCCTCTTGGGAAACCCTCTCACATCGAGCACTTTGGTACTGCCGTTAGCATCGGTGGTGGAGTTGGAACTGCTATCGCCTACCCAACTGCCAAAGCACTCAAAGACGCCGGCAACTATGTTATCTCTATTATTGGTGGTCGTTCCAAAGACTACGTTATCCTCGAAAATGAAATGAAACAAATTGCCGATGAAGTTTATCCAACAACTGATGATGGCTCTTATGGTTTTCACGGCTTTGTAACTGATAAATTACAGCAATTGATTGATGAAGGAAGAATAATTGATTTTGTGCTTGCAATTGGTCCCATTCCTATGATGGAAGCAGTTGCAAAAGTTACAAAACCTCATAATATCAAAACAGTCGTTAGCCTCAATCCTATTATGGTCGATGGCACCGGAATGTGCGGCGGTTGCCGTGTCGTTGTCGATGGAAAAGCTGTTTTTGCTTGCGTCGATGGTCCGGAATTCGACGCCCACGCAGTTGATTTCGAAATATTAAAGCAAAGAAATAGAGTTTATCGCAATGAGGAACAAATTAGCTTGCACGAATTAGAATGTAATTACGACAAAATGTTCAACGAAGAACTTAAAAAGCAAAAGGAGCAATAATATGGCAGAACTCACTCCAAAAGAAAGAATGGCTATCCCAAGACATAAAATGCCCGAGCAAGACCCAAACGAACGTATTAAGAACTTCCTGGAAGTCAATTTAGGTTACGACGAAGAAACTGCCCGCCGCGAAGCTGAACGGTGCTTGCAGTGCAAAAAGCCGGCTTGTGTTGCCGGTTGCCCTGTCTCGGTAAAAATCCCTGATTTTATTAAGATGATTGCAGAAGGTAAATATAAAGAAGCTGCCTCAATTCTTAAAGAAGACAACGCTTTGCCTGCTGTTTGTGGTAGAGTGTGCCCACAAGAAGAGCAATGCGAAAAAGTCTGTATTCTTGCAAAGAAAGGTCAACCTGTTGCCATCGGCTACCTCGAACGTTGGGCTGCCGATTGGGAACGCCGCACTATTGGTCTGCAAATCGCCGAAACAAAGCCAAAAACGGGGAAGAAAGTCGCTATCGTTGGTGGCGGTCCCGCAGGTTTGAGCTGTGCCGGCGATTTAATTCAGATGGGACACGACGTTACTGTTTTCGAAGCGCTTCACGAAATTGGTGGCGTGCTTATCTATGGCATTCCTGAATTTCGTTTGCCAAAAGAAATTGTCCGAGCCGAAGTCGATGGATTGAAAAAATTAGGCGTTAAATTTGTTACTAATTACATTATTGGACTGACCGAAACAGTCGACGAACTTCTTCAACGTTTCGATGCTGTGTTTTTAGGAGTTGGCGCTGGTTTGCCTTATTTCCTGGGCGTACCCGGTGAGCATCTCAATGGTGTCTATTCCTCAAATGAGTTTCTCACTCGCGTTAATCTTATGCGTGCTTATGAATTTCCAAATGCCGATACTCCAATTTTCAATATTAAAGGCAAAACTGTGGTTGTTTTCGGCGGTGGTAATACTGCTATGGACGCAGTTCGCACTTCTCTGCGTCTTGGTGCAAAGCGCGCAATTATTTGCTACCGTAGAACCGAAGCCGAAATGCCTGCCCGTGTGGAAGAAGTTCATCACGCTAAAGAAGAAGGCGTTGAGTTTATGCTTCTCTACGCCCCTGTCGAACTTCGTGGCGACGAAATCGGCAACCTGCGTGAAATGGTTGTCCAAAAAATGCAACTCGGCGAACCCGATGCTTCCGGTCGTCGTCGTCCTGTTCCTATTCCTGGCGCTATCGAAACTATTCCTGTTGATGTTGCCGTCGTTGCAATTGGCAATGGCTCTAATCCAATTATCAGTTCCACCACTCCTGACCTCAAAGTCAACAAATGGGGCAATATTCTTGTCGACGAAAACACAATGAAAACAAACAAAAAAGGGGTTTTCGCAGGTGGCGATATTGTTACCGGTGGTGCAACTGTTATCCTTGCTATGGGGGCTGGTCGCAAGGCTGCCGCCGCTATCGACGAGTATCTAAAAAATCCAGATATATGGTAGTTCTATCCTAATTTAATAATAAAGGGGTTGTCCGCATCTGGCAACCCCTTTATTTTTTTAATCAATAGAATTACTATCGTTTATTCAAATTTTATAGAATTTACAGATTTTTCAAATACAGGCAAATAGTCTTTTTCTTCTCCTACAAACCAATTCATTGTGATTCTATACAATCTATCGCCTTTCAAAGCAAAGTAAACACGTCCTTTTACTTGTCCTGTGGGTTGATATGGGAACACGTAAGCTTCCACACCGCCCAAATTAATTGACCTTGGTTCGCCACTGTTTTTGTATGTAGGTCTGTTTTCTTCAACAATTTTCTTTAAGTTCTTCGATTGTGAAGCATCGATTACATCTACCTGAATATTGCAATCAGCGCGACGCTTGCCAATATAATTTTGAGACGAAATTACATTTCGAGCTATACCCTTTGTCAAATTAAAATTATCAGGCACCATTATTACATAACCAGGACCCGATTTCGGAACTAAATTTGCTGATGCAGGTGGTTCTTCAACATTGATGGTAACTGCTGTTGGTGCTGCTGGTTCTACTGCCAATTTCAAAGATGAAACTATCTCGTTGAATTTATCTTTATACATATCCCACGTATTTGCAAATGCTTCGAAGAATAGAACTGTTGCAAGTTTTCCATCTTTCGTTGCTACATACAATTCGCCCACAAATTCGCCATCTTCTAACTCAAATGAATATCTAAATCTACTTGCCTTCACACCATCTATCATCACTTCGTCAAACTTATACAAATCCGGTTGGAATGTCTTGTTAACTTTTATTATACTATCAAGTGTAACAACACTATCGATTTTGACAACATTCAAATCAATTTTTGCACCTGGAAATCCTTCCGTATCGTATCTTGCAAAACGTAGTTTTGCATTGTTCGACGAAAATGCAGCAAAACGAACACCTGTTAATTTAGTTACTACCCAGTTTGAAGGATATTTTAGCGAAAATCCAACCGCTTCGTCCTTGTATTCCTTCAAATCTTCTATTTCAACAGGTTTTCCGTGCTTGTTGCCGCATCTACTTAAAATAAAAATAGAGAGACAAACAAGTAAAAAATACTTCAATACTTTCATTTTTCAACTCCTTGAATATTAATGGAAAATAATCCCTAAAATATCATTATTTTTCAAAATAAACAATAATTTTTACTAAAAACTAACACGCATCATTAAATATGTCCAGAATGATGGGTCTGTTCTATCGTAATTCCCATCATTCTTTTTTACATCGTAAACGTCTTTCATCACTTCTCCGGGAATAAATACTGCTTTACCCCATTCAAGACTTGCATTTTTAAGTAAATTCACTTGCGTAATTAGATACAATTCATTGCCCAAATCTCTACTTTTTTCATTGTTTTGCAATCTATATGCTTTGTTAGTGGTAAAATTATGCCCCTCGAAAATGAACGTCCAGGGCTTCACGTCATAAGTGATTTTTATGAACAAATCATTCAAACCTCTGTTATTTGTTGATTTTTGTATGTCGCTAAAATAATCCATACCAGAGTAAAATGAATGCTTGCCCTGATAAGTTGCATCAAATGTTCTGTAATACTTCCCTTCGTTTAGGTCTTTTTCTGATGTCCCGGATAATACATCTGCATTTAATCCTACTGTTAAATCATCAATCTTGTAATTCAAACTTCCCGCAACATTAAACGCTTGAATAATTCTTGGCGCACTGCTGTTTTTTTGGTCTCCTGCTTCTCCGCCCTGGTAAGCACCTTCAAGCACTGTGAAAAAATCATCATAACTGAATTTGTAATAAAATCCACTCATAAATCTGTTTGATGTGTAATTGCCTTTCGATGTTCTTTTACGATTGAAGTCATAATATGAAAATATGTCTAAATAATGCTCTTTGTCGAATGCAAATTTGCTCCAAAATCCGTATAAATTATGCCCTTCCTCCGGTTTCGATGGATATGGATATTGCGTCGTGTCCGGCACTGCTCGTCCAATGTATGGATCAACTGAACGACTGTGAGTTAATGCAAACACGTTTATTCCGAATGGTTTCGTATCGTAACTGAATAAAACACCATCCCACGAACGTGAAATATAATTAAAATTATTCGTTGAAAAATATCTTCCGTTGCGGAACTGCATCTCGAAGCGCCCCGCTTTTACGCTCATCGGTTCGTCAAGAATATTATCAAATTGCACATAGCCCTGATGCAAATCTAAATTCTTCAAGTTATAAATCGTGTTTTTTGCTTCGCCCCACAACCTTGAATCGCGTATCTGAAAAAATATGCTAATGTTTTTCGTTAGATTTTTTTCTAATCCAATCTTAGTGCGCATCGAAGTAAAACTAAGCGGATATGTTTTGTCGGAAAAGTCTCTTCCATCAAGCTCTGTTCTTAATTGAAAATTTCCAGAAATTTTGAAATCTTGCTCACCAAAAAGATTATAAATGAGTACTATAATAAAAAACAAAAAGAGTATCAATATCCTCATTACCAAACCTTTATTTTTTTGTAACATCGTATAGTAATTTACGTAATATATTTTAGAAAATTTTGTGAATTATTACAATTGAGTGAATTATGAAAAAAATGTTAATATTTTTAATCGCAGGACTTGCTTTGGCTTCATTTTCAGCAACTGCTCAAACTGAGCAGCAAGAAATCGAAGCTCTGAAAAGAAAACCGCTGAAAGGTATGTTCGGACTTAGCTTTACTAATTCAGTACCACAAAAAGAGTTCTATGATAATCTAAAACGTTCCGGTCAAGGTTTTTCTCTCTATGGTGGTTACAACTTTGCACCCGTTCCGATTACTCTTGGTTTGCAGACAGATTTCCTGTTCTATGGTGGCGACGAACGTATTTTCAGATACAAAAATCAAGGTGATTGGACCTACCTCAGAGATACAGTTTCCTACCAGAATATGATTATCCCCGTTACAGTTTTTATGCAAATCCGCCCAAATGTTGCTGAATATTTTTTCCCGTACTTCGAAGCATTTGCAGGATTTACTCTATTCAACGCAAATAGTGATTTTAAGTCTGCTTTCGGAATAGAAGATTCGAAAAATGAACTTTCAGCTGGCTGGAATGCTGGTTTGGGCGTCGGAACTATGATATAATTAGTCGATTTCGTCACTCTTCCAAGCTACTACTCTCGTCTGTTGCTTGATATCAAAGCGCGATACGCAAAAGGTACAACAGTTGACTACTATATGGTTAAGCAAATCAATTCTGATACTTCCCCCGAATTTAGTCGTTCTAAATCCAAAACTGATATTGCAACTTTCCAAATTGGTCTTGTTTTCGAATTTTAAGATTATTTGTTAATAAAAATTATGGAGGTTATTATGAAAAAGGTATTTTTTGCAAGCATATTTGCAATCGCACTTGCTCTCGGAATTAGTTCCTGCACTGTTACTTCTGGTGGGTCGTATTCTGCTCAATCTGGCAGCCAGGAAAAGCAAATTACTGTCGGCACTCTGCAAAAAGAATTACGCCAAGGTATGTCCGGTGCGGAAGTTATCGAGGCACTCGGCTCGCCTAATATCATCACACGCGACCAAAATGGCTACGAAACCTGGGTCTACGACCGTATCGCATCCGAAGCCCGCTATAGCGAAAGTGCGAACGTACTATTCCTTGTTCTCTTTGCACAAGGTAGTTCATCATCAACCGCAACTGTAACCCAAAAAACATTAACTGTTGTAATAAAAATGAACGAACAAGGCAAAGTCGATTCATTCGCTTACCACGCAAGCAAATTTTAACGGAGGATGCAATGAAAACATTTTCGTTAATTTTGCTCTTGTTCCTGCTGGCTTTGTCCTCCTGCACCGTGGTTACTACTTCACGTCAGGAAACCCAAATGACACAAACTCAAATACGTGAATTTCAATCTCGATATTTTGACACAAATGACGTCAAACTTGTAATGAAATCTGTTCTCAACGTTTTGCAGGACGATGGTTATATTGTAAAAAATGCTGTTGTTGATTTAGGACTTGTTACCGCTTCCAAAGAGATAGACCTATCAAACCCAAGCCGCCAAAAAGATGATTTCTGGGAGCAATTCTTTTTGTCTCTTGCAAACGCAAATAATAACTCCAACCAGCGCGAAGTTTACAAAAAAATTAGGCAAATTGAAGTTTCCATTAATGTTTCTGAATACGGTCGCCAAACCAAAGTTCGTGCAAATTTCCAGGCAAGAGAGCTCGACAACACAGGTAATGTGATTAAAGTGTATTCAGTCGACGACGCTAAATTTTACCAGGATTTCTTCTCCAAAGTCGACAAAGGAGTTTTCCTTCAAAAACAAGGTCTTTAAAATAGGGAATAACTATTTAGTAGAAAATGAAAAAGTTTAATGTGAGACACGTCTTTTCAATTAACCAACAATGATTTAGAAAAAACCTTCGGAAGGTTTCAACCCTTCCGAAGGTTATAAACTAAAACTGTCAAGATAGCCCACACTTAATTTATCAAATCTCCTTTCTCAAAAATCAATCCTGTTGCCCGTTATTTTCGCTATTTTCCTGTTTCTCAGTGATATTTTCTGTGCGTGAAGAATAAGCCATCGCTTTTATTGCATTCAATGCACTAATCGAAATTGGTGGCAATTCTTCGCCACGAATAATTGCTTCGAGCTCGCTCGAATCAAGTGTTTCGCGTTCAAGTAGTATCTTTGCAGTTTTGTGAAGAAGTTCCAGATTATCATTTAATATTTGTTCAGCTTTATTTGAGCATTGTGTTAATATTTTCCTGACTTCGCTGTCAATAAGCTGAGCTGTTAGTTCGCTATGGTCTCTTGGCTGAGAAATATCGCGACCTAAAAATACTTCTTCGTGTTGATGAGCAAATGTAATCGGACCAATTTTCTCGCTCATTCCCCAATCGCAAACCATTTTGCGCGCAAGTTGCGTTGCACGCTGCAAATCATTAGCTGCACCTGTCGTTAAATTGCCAAAAACAATCTTTTCTGCTGCTCGTCCCGCAAGCAAAGTAATAATTTGTGTTTCAATGTAATCTTTTGTTAGAGAGTGCTGGTCCTCGTTCGGAAGAAAAGTCGTTACCCCAAGTGCTCGCCCGCGTGGAATTATAGTTACTTTATGAACTTTGTCTGCATTTGGAATAAAATATCGAACAAGTGCGTGTCCCATCTCGTGATACGCTGTCATTTCTTTCTCCTTTGGAGAAATTACCAGACTTTTCCGCTCAACTCCCATTAGCACTTTGTCTTTTGCCTGCTCAAAATCATACATAGTAACTACATCGCTATTCCGTCTTGCTGCAAACAAAGCTGCTTCATTGACAATATTTGCAATATCGGCACCCGAAAGCCCCGGCGTCGATTTAGCCAATACTACCAAATCTACATCTTTTCCTAATGGAAGCTTTGCAGTATGCACACGGAAAATACCTTCCCTTCCTTTCACATCTGGTCTATCAACAAC
>Ga0116166_1001958_pt1 | contig 17761 bp, 14 predicted proteins | sample AD_JPNMR2_MetaG_FD_89884 | JGI IMG/M metagenome (GOLD analysis project Ga0116166, IMG submission 89884) | Active sludge microbial communities of municipal wastewater-treating anaerobic digesters from Japan - AD_JPNMR2_MetaG | ecosystem: Engineered > Bioreactor > Anaerobic > Digestate | place...
ATATTAACTCCACTTGGAGGAAACAGAATTGTTAATTTGCCAACGACAAACGTAGCTACAGGTAAACGTTTTGTCATACATAACGATGCTGCGGTCAATACAAATTCAACTTTAACTGTACAACCTGTATATTACAATAATCTGCAATCATGTTATGATTTGGCGCCACAGCATGCAATTGAGTTTATTTGGACTGGCACGAGGTGGATAACAGAAGTCAATAGTAACACCACAATTGGTTCGGCTACGAGTAATTTGAATTCTATTGCAGTTGGAACAAATGGGAGTCTGAATAATGCGATTTCTATTGGCAGTGGTGGCACAATCACAAATTCTATTTCTATTGGCAGGGATAATGGTTATATTCAAGGCGACTCAGCGGCATTAGGAAATTCTGTATGGAATATCAATAACAGAGCAATAGCGATCGGGCACACGGCAACTAATATCGGCAACGATTCTGTTGGTATAGGGGCTGGTGTGTATGCGGTAGATTCTGGTTCTGTGGCTATTGGCGCACACACGCAAGCGCAACACAGTAAATCAGTTGCGGTTGGTTATGCGAGCAGGACGCACAGACCACATGAAATCGCATCAAATACATACGACACAACAGTATTAGAAGCAGCCGAATGGAAAAGTGGTGTTAAAATTCAAAAATACGAACGATTTCTATTACCAGCAAACACACCTATAAATACTTGGGTAGATATGCCAATCACAAGCGGGCAGCATCTTTATATATACGAAGGAGAGGTATATAATTTTGATTACAAAATTAGTGCTTCGTATTCAGATGCCTCTTTAAGGATTGCGCAAGCATGGCAAATACGTGGTTGTGTGGCTTCGCATAGTTACGCTACGAACAGGTTGTATTTTTTACCGATTAATGGTTATGATTATGTTGTAGAAACATTTGGTGGTGCGTTTTTGAATGCGCGGCTTGTTCTTGACCAAAATAATTATTGCATAAAATTACAGGTTGCGAAGACAAGCAACAGCATCACATCCCCAGTGGTGTTTGGTGCAGTAGTAATTGCCAATGAATTATTTGCAAATTATATATAGGAGCTTATATGTACTTAACAAACAGTAATACCAATGAGATTATAAAGATTCGCAGTATAAGCATGCATTTACTTAAAGATAAAATGTATAGCGTTGAGTTTTTAAGATTTAAGGACACAGATCAATTAAATCGATTTGACAACAATGCGTTAGAAGAATATGAAGCATGTCGCAATGTTGTGTTTTACGCTATGGTAACGATAGATGAAAAACTCAACGAACTCGTAGCGCCAGAATATACTGTGTTAGATTCTCTGTTGCGTGCAATGTATTTAGCGTATGTTTCATTAAATCAAGATTGGGAACTTGTAGAATAATAGGAGGTTATTATGCAGGACTTAAAAAAATATTACGCATCAATTGTATCGATTGGTGGAATTATCATTTTTATATCTCTGATTTTTTTAGTATATTTATATTACGCGAATCCAGAATGGGCAGAACTTCCGTATTCGCTTTTAAAGATAGGAATGTTTTTGTTAATGTGGTGGTTGTATGATAAGTTTATTTTGGAGCAATATGATACACTTGAAGAGTTATTTAAGAAAAAGAACGTTGCATTTGCTATTGTGTTTGCTGCAATTATTCTATCTTGGGCAATCATTATCGGCTAACGAGAAGGCATATTATTTTGCAGACAAAACTCCGGTAGTAAAGCAGTCTGTTGGAGAATTGGATACGGCTATTTCGTATTTGTATGTGCGAGAACGTAGTGGTCGAAACGACGGCATAGATGTCGAGAAATTTCAGCGTTTTGTAGGTATAGGAAAAAATACAGCTTGGTGCGCAGCATTTGTTAGTTACTGTTTATATTACGGCAAAGCCCCGAAGTGCATACGTTCGGGGCGAGCATTAGCATTTGCTAATAAAGATATGATTCCAATTGAAAAGGTGTTACGTCAGAATATACCAATAAGACAGGGTGCTGTCTTAGTATTCAGACAAGGAGATACTCCATTTGGGCATGTTGAAATTATTTATAAAAAAAGCAACAATAAATTTTATGCAATTGGTGGTAATACGTCAGGCAAGGATGGAGTTGTAGATCGTGATGGTCAGGGAGTATATCCAACAATACGAACATATCAGCCTTTTGCACGTTTAAGGATAATAGGAGTATGGCAATAAAGTATTCTTATAGGATTATTGTATTAGCAGTTATTGCCTTACTTTTATGGATTGCTGTATTTTCAACGAAAAAAGAACGTGAGATAAACGAATATATGCATACGACTCGCGTCGATACTGTAATTGTGCGTGATACTATTTATTTACAAAAAACATACTTTAAAACAAAATTACGTATCACGTATGATACGTTAAGAGATACCATCAGCACATTACCATTTGTTGCTCAATTGGACACAATAGATTATATTACTTGTGATACATTATCGATTAGATACACATATCCAGCGAACGAATTTGAATATATATTACGTCGCAAACCAATAGAACGTGAAACGCAGTATATTTATCTATATGATACTTTACGAATTAACACGGTTAGACAGGAAGTAAGCAACGGCTATTTACAATATATAATAGGTGCTATTGGTGGTTTTATTATAGGGAGAAGCATAAAATGATAGCTCCTCATTATTCAATAGATGATATGTTGCGGATGCTTGCCAATCCATTAGCAGGAATGAATGCGAGTGTGCCGCAACAGAATTTATCACAATCTCCATTGCAGATTTCGCCACAGTTACCACAGTTAGCCAGCAACAGTCCAATGCTGTTTAAGTTAGATGCAATGTCCAGACCACCAGCCGATTATTCTGATTACTATGCTTTAACAGGCATACAGAAACCACAGTTTAAAATTCAGCCACCGCTTGCACCGCCAGATAGCAACGATAAAGATACATCATCACTTCTTGATAAACTGCCTAATATATCAGACATAATAGATAAGTTGCCCGGATTGCCGGATATGTCTGGTGCTGCCAAATGGATCGGGGGATTGTTTTCTGGAAGCGAAGCAGAACCGAAGCCGACAGTAGATCTCGGAAATGCACAAGCTACAGGAGCCGCAGAAGCAGCTTTAAAGGCAGGGAAAGATTTGGCAGATGCTACAACAGGTGGTGGCATATTCAAAGGTGGGATGGGAGCAGCACTCGGTGCAGACTTATTAGGTGGAGTTGGGACGGTGCTTGGTTCTAAACTTATGAAGGGATTGTTTGGCGATAGCAAGTCTCAAACCAAGTCGGCATTAGAAGCAGCCGATAAGGCAGCTCAAACTGCAGTCGATACCGTAGCACAGAACAAATCTGCGTTATTGCAGAACACGAACGCATTAGGACAACAAGGTGCAGCTGCTGGCATAGAAGCTCAGCGACGCATGAACAGCCAAATGGTGTCTGGCGATGCAGTAGCGGACAAAAACAGGCTATTATCTGCTGGGGACAGCTTGCAGAAGAACGCAATGCAGATGGCACAGCAAGGAATGAGGCAAAATCAGATGTCTCAGCAGAATTTAGCCAAATCTATTATGAACATGCGTGGTGGTAGTGGTGTTGCGAATATGGGTGCATTGCAGGAAATTGCCGGGCAACAAGCAGCTGGCAATTTACAAGCAATGCGTGCAGGACAAGAAGGATTACAACAAGCTGCAGCTCAGCAAGCTAACATAGCAAGTCAGGCGAGTGATATATATCAAAAAGATCTTGCGAGTAATTTCCAACGGAATGTTGCACCAGCACTTAATCAATGGGAAAACTTTCAGGGAATGGCGAGTTCATTGGCTGGACCGATGGTTAGCCAAGCTATGGGCATCGCTAATCAAGCGGATAATGCAGCGTATAATTTATTCGGCTCAGCGGCAAAAACAATGGGGACACGCGCTGGTTCCGAAGAGACAATGGGACAATATATGAAACATGCAGTTCCGACGGCTATACAATCAAGTATAGCTGGTGGAGATATGTTTAATTGGAGTACCAACCAAGATCCACGCAAAGTTGAAGCGCTTGCCAACTATCTTGGTTATGATCCGAATAGTTTATATGGATTTAGAAGATAGGAGATAAAACATGCCTGTAGAATTAAGAAATTATGGAGCTGAAGGCGTCGATACAGGTGCCCAAACAATGTCGCAAAACATTCGCGATGCAAATGCTGGTACGCGTCACAGACAGGAGATGGCGAATTATATCAAACAACAAGCATTACAAAACTCAGTGCAACTTGCTCAAAATATGCTTGAATTAGGAGCGAAGAAGATTAGGTCTATTGGACCAAACGGAGAGACGATTGAGCAAACAGTGATAGATCCCGAGATATTTAACTCTGTTAGTAGTTTGTATAAAGGTTTACAACAAGGCATAACTTCGCACGTGAAGGATAAAAGTGGCACGTATATTCCGACAATAGATACAAGAGCAGGTGCACATTTTATGTTAGATTCAGACTACGTCAAACAGTCAGAAACAGCGAACAACAAAAAAGATGACAAACAAAAACAGGAAACAAAACCATCTGGAGAACCATACGGACCGCCACCTCCACCATCTGGAGAACCATACGGACCGCCACCTCCACCATCTGGAGAACCATACGGACCGCCACCTCCACCACCTGTGCCATTGACAGGGATACAGTTACCTCAACGACAGCCGAATCCTGCATCACAGCCGAATCCTGCATCACAGCCGAATCCTGCATCGCAGCCGAATTCTGTGCAGCAGCCAAATCCAAATGCACAGCCGTTCCAACCATTGGGTTGGTTTACAAACGCGCAGGGATTTTTAAATATGCTTCAAAATCTCAATGCGACTCCAAATAAACCGTAATACAAAAAAATGTAACACAATTCACATGGTATGCAACTATGGCTAAAAATAAAAAACAGTCAGCAACAAATACAGGGAATTCAGGTAAAGGCAACAACACTGGGAATGCGAATACTGGAACTGCGCAACCGGGTAGCTCTACGCCCTTATGGTCGAGTATAAACAATGTATTACAAAACTTACCGGCAGGTGCAACGCAACAACAAATCAGTCAGGCTATAGCTAACAAAGTTGGTCCAGCAGCGCCAGCCATACAGGCAATACAAGTGGCGAAAAATGCTAAAAATCAGCCAAATACATCAGGAACGCCACAGGCTGGTTCTGGCGGAGCTGGAATGGGAGTATATAACGATATAGTTCAATATATGGATAAAAATAAACTGAGTTATTTTAGTGGTTCTGTTCCAGATACAGAAAAGCAAAAAATGTTAGATGAGAATTGGAAAGAGCAATACGCTGCTGGCAAACAATGGATAAACGATGTTAATACTAATCTTATCGACAGAGTCAATAGTGAAATGGACAAGCTTAATAAAAAAGCATTGGGTCAAGTAGAAGGAACTGCCGAACAGAAATGGAAGCAAGAAGGCTTGGGTGGTTCCGATACATTGATAGGCGAAACAGGAACATTAAGTTTAGGGGCACCTAAATACAGTCCGCTTGGCTATATCCCACCAAAACGTGAAATTGCAGATAATAAACACATTCAGCTAACGCGTGAACAAGACAAGCAGCCAAGTAGTCATCATATTAACATCAACCCAAGCGGAAATCAACAGCGACAATATTTCGGCTATTCTACATTGGGTACAGCTCCGGGCAGTAATCAAATCGTTGGTATAGCTACAGGCAATTCGACACATAACGGTTTAGCTAACTTGTTGAATAGAGCGTTTGACAAAAAAGAAGCATTTGAACAACTTGCTGATCAAGCTAAAAAAGCATTGGAACCAAACTTAACTAAAGGTTTAAATCCATTATTTATAAAGCAGTATAATTTCACAATCAGAAGTTATGATCCAAATAAAGGGTGGTTGGAGCAAAAAGAAAATCTTACGTTGCCTCAGGCACTCGGAATGATGATGGTTGCAGTTTCAGACGCAAATCAAAGCACATGTAGAGTAAACGACATAGTTGACGATGCGATATTAGAACAAAACAAAAAATTCCCAATTGTTGTCGGTGCCAATGGTGATACATACATCAACAAATATTTTTTACAGGAGTCGGGTAATCGCAATGTATTGCAACAAATCGCATCTGACGCTATTAATAACTTAATGGGACAACAAACTACAAATGGTTTGCAGAACATGTCAGATAAGATGAAGGAGAACAACGCAGACATAACAACAGGCATAGTGAAAGATAACCTCAATCGAAGTACTGGACTTGCACCTGGAGAATATCATTATTTAATCACAGACGTATTGATGACATCGTTAGCCGAAGCACTAACAGGGAAACGTAATGGAAAATTACCAATTAAGTCTACAACTTTGTCTACAACTTTGAGGAAATGAAATGGCTGTAAGAAGACTTGACCCTGAAATAGTAAAACCACCAGCTCCGTATAAGCCAATGCCATCGCCATATGGATGGCAACCACCATATCAAGGTGATGAACCTATTTGGGATGTAATTAGCGAGGGCTTAGACAAAAAGAATAAAAAAAAGCTTGCAAAGAAACAGCCAACTCAACAAAAAAAGGAGGAACCGGATCCGCGTTCTTGGTGGGAGAAGTTATACAAACCAGACCCAAGAGAAGTCAAGAAAAATATCTCTAAAATCAAAGAAGGTATGCAAAAAGATTTGCAGGTCGGCTTAGATCCACAAAAGGCGTTACGGTATAGATATGCAACGCCAACTGATTTTACTCCAGACAAGGTTGGCATCGGAATTAAATATGGGAAATTAGTAGTTGAAGGAGACAAGATATACAGAACAAGAGAATTTAACGGGAAAGTTGAACCTGAAATATTGCCTATTGCCGTAATAAATAACAAGGGCAACATTCAGGTATTTCAATATAAAGGTGTAGATAGAAACAAATTTGACCAATACACTTCAAAATCAAGAACAGAATTAGCAAAAAATTGGAAAAGCGATGCTTTCGAAGCGTTTAATCAAGGACTTGAAAAAAGTGTGTTAGCACCGCTAACAACTGTAAACAATATTTTTGGTGATAAATCTATAAGATACGAAGCAACGCATACGCCATTCCTAACACATGCTAAATCAAAGCAATATGAAGATTACAGAACAGCTGGCGAAATCGCTGGTGAGATAGGGAAGGTTGTTGTTCCATTGAGTGTTGCTGGGAAATTTAAGTCAGGCGCACGAATATTGGATAAAGCATGGAAGGTTGGTTTAGCTACAAGTGCGATTCAGGAAGTGCCACAATTAGCAAAAACGTTGCACGATGATGAAATGCAACCATTCGGAGCGGTAATGTCCTCCGCTCTGAATACTGCTGCCAACATCGCCGGTGTTAAAAGTGGTATGAAAGCAGCCGAAGCGATGCATAAAGCAATCGATGCAGGTAACCGCGTACGTGGTGTAGCGAAAACTGTTGGAAAAGAAGTGGCGAGACAAACAGCCATAGCTGCTATGCCAACGGCACATTCACAATTTTCTGCTATGGCATCGAAGCAGCAGTTTGCGAAGGAAATGAACAAGCAAGGTTTTGACTATGAAGCGTATAATGATTTTCTTAAAGAATATTTAGCGAATATGGGCACTGTTGGTGCCATCAATATCATTACAGAAGTAATGGGTATAGGTGGTGCATATCGCGCGAAACAAGCGAAAGAGACAGGAGTGCCATTACGAAATGTTGTGTCCCGGTTTTTTGCTCCGGGAGCCGAGCGAGTTGATAATTTCGCGACTCTTAGCACTCACAGATTAGGTGGGGATATTCCTACAAAAGAATGGATTGATAAAACTATTACAGAGGCTAAACAGGATGGTGTAATTCGCAAGCCAAAAGATGAACAAAGATTGCGTAAAATTCTCGAATTCCAAAAGCAGAAAATGGGTGGCGACGCAGAGGATCATCTCATTAATCATTTTAACGATAGCAAAGATAATGTGTTTACAAGTCAGGATGTCGAGACCGCTATAAAAGATGCGTATGAAAAAGGAATTATAAAATCTCCTGAGGATGAGAAATCTTTATATACGTTATATAGAAGACATATATCAAATCCGGAGGAGACGTATAATTATATAGAAAACCTTATTAAGCGTGGCTACACAAAAGAGGATATATTAAATTTATACGACCAAAAATATACGGCAGAATCAGGTGCAAAAAATAAAAAGATTCTTGGTTTCATCAATCCAGAGTTACTAACTGCTACTAAGGCTAAAAAGAACGAAATGCGTCAGGCAACAAGAGATGCGGTGGAACGCATTTATCATCAAATTGAAGAAAATATAGCAGGTCAGGAATCAACAGATGTAGTTAAGTCAGCAACGGTTCCGGATAGAAAATTGACGTTCGAAGATTTAGATGAGTTTTACAATACATATGCAAATCAGTATCGTGATGCTCGTATAGACCAACATCTTGATCGGAGAGTTTCTAATGCTCGCAATAAAGCAAATACTATATTAAATTTATACTACAAAATAACCGGTGAACAACCGTTTGGTAAATCGTATTCTGAAATTATAGATAGAGTAGGCAAGCATTTAAACGGTGAAGTGCCATCACAAACAATCACAAAAGATCCGGGACTAAACATTTTAGACGCCAAACAGCAGGGAGATGTTGTTAGCGAGCTTGCTGGTTTAGGAGACATGCAATACATTGTAAAGAATATACTTGATGAGTTAGATGAGCAATTTTTGCAGCGTGGTGTCGTGTATTCCGATTCTAAGTATAACGCGAAATGGTCAAAGATACTTGGCAGCAAGTCTTCTGTCGATTTCGCAAAAATGGGGAGCAATACAGAACGTGCGAAAGCCATAGCGACGCAATTAAACGGCAAAATTACTTATGGAGAATTAGTCGATAAATTATCGAATGAATTCGGTTTAATGATTAACAAGGATGATTTGCACCGTCGTCTTGGTGTTGTAGAAGACCCTGCGCTTAAAGGAGCTACAAAAGGAGAACCAATAGGTGAAGAAACAGCGACAGAGCAATTAAACAATTTACCATCAAACACAACACAAGAGACAAAAACTGCGACAGCAAGTAAACGGACGAAGAAGACCGATAGACTATCAAAGAAATCACAAGAAATCACAACAGTTGAGCAGACTGCGAAGGCATTGCCAGCGCCAGAAGAAACAAAACAGGACGACCCAAATGTGATTGCAGTGGAAGATGCTTTTATGAAAGCAAAAATAAAGCAATTAGTAAAGCAAAAGGATATAAAAAACATAGACCCTGAAACAGCGAAAATGGTGTCGTCGCATCCAGAGATTGCATATGTATTTATGAGTAAAACGAAACAAATAGAATCCGTAAAAGATGTAGTAGCCCAATTAGCAAAAGACGAGTTTATTAATCTCGAGAATGCGATAAAGAATGGTGAGATAACAGATCCAAACACGCAAAAGATTGTAAATGATATTCGCTTCTACGCAAAGAATGATGATAGATTGCAGGATGCGTTTCGCAAGTATTTAGATGGCAACAGACGTTTACCAAAAACGATTAAGGGCAAAATCGAAACACTATTAAATAATGAGTTATCAAACGTTAAAGAAGCGTATCATCAAGCAATTAACGATTTATATGATGATACAGCGGATTTGATACATAAACATTTGACTGGTAAAATTATTGATGATATAAAGGCTGATGAAACTTCAACACAAACTGTCGATAGTGAACAGCAACAATTAAGTACCAATGAAAATGTTAGCGCTATAAATGAACAAAACAATCTGGATGCCACAACAGAACCGCAGACTTCACAATCTGTTGCAGAGTCGCCAGCAGTAAAAGAGTTGCCATCAACTGAAACAGTGCCAGAAGGTGAAATAAAAAAAAAAGAATACGGCGAATCACAAAAAAGTGATACGCAAGAAGGGGCGATAAGCAACCGGGAAGAAGCTGTAAATACAGGTCATTCCGCCATAAAAGGAATAGAACCCATCGCGTCGCAACAACAACCACCAGCAGTCATAGAGGAACCAACGACTGCTGGTGCCACTGACAAGATTGAACCGCCAAGCGAAAATATCACGTCAACGCCAAAACCTGAACAAAAAATGGAAAGAATTGATGCAAAGGAAGGAGTTGCGACACGACAGCTGACCGATGCCAATGCTCAGCAACCGGAGCAAGCCATACAACAAACCGAAGTTACCGCAAACGAGCAGGAAACGCCAAGTATTACACCAGAGCATGAAACTGAAATGCAAAACGCTTTCGCACTAATTGACAATGTGTCAAATACTATCAATGAGATAGATAATTTATTAAAAGATAACGGCATAGATTTTAGCGAGGCAACGACCAAACCGAAAAAACGGAAATCTAAAACCGAAACTAACGAAGAACAAGTGGAAGCGCCGCAACAATCAAGACGTGGCAATCAAGGCAAAGAACGCGTATCAAAAGAACAGTTCGATTTAGAAGCTGAAGTAAACAAACTAAACTCCGAAATATTACAGCTTGAAGATGCGATGTCTAAAACAAAAGACAGCAAGCATTCTAAACGGTTACGTAAACAAATTTTTGATAAGAAAGAGCGTATAAGATTTTTAAAACAACAGTTAAAATCAAAGGGTTATAATAGTCCGGCGCAAATAAAAGAAAACGTAATTAATAAACTTGATGATTGGATTAGTAGAAATGAACGCTATGAGGATGATTATGTTAGTGTTTGGAAAGATGGAGACAAATTAAAAGTTACATTTAAGACAACTGTTAGGTCGCCGCAGTTATCTAACTTTGCAAATACATTTGGGCTTAACGATAAAGAATTAAGTAAAGCTTTCTTTGGTGTAAGTAAGGATAAGGCAATAACGAGGGGTCTCACAGCTACATTTGCCGTCCCACAATCTAACGCAATAAAAGCAAGCTTGAAAAGTTTTAGCGACGAAATTGCTGGTATCGGTTTATTGATGTATAGTGGCAATCAACAAAACGACGATGAAGAAATAAAAGAAGGTAATATATTAAGCACATTGGCTGCAGTTGCTGGGACAGCTTTGGTTATGCGTGGTGCAGCAAGATATGCTCAAACGAAGCCAAATAGCAAGATCGCCAAATTGATGGAGCGTCTTGGTGTATCTAAAATGTTTATTGACCAGCCAATACCAAACGACAAAGTATTTGAACGATACAAAGCTGATATGTTGCGTAAAGCAGAAAATCCAAGTGAACAACAAAAATTAATTAATAAATATAACCAATACGAAGTAGCTGGAAAGGATACGGAAGAATCTACGATTTCATTGTTTCGCTCCCTTAACCATATACAAAGTGATGCCGAACCTGTAATTGAGTTGAAGTCAGCATTCTACAATGGCAAAACAAAAGCCAATGAAGCTTTGCAACAAATAAGAAATGCTCAGGACTCTTATACTTCCGCTTTGGATCATTTTTATCGTCTTTATGCAGAAAAAGTAGGAGATAAATCAAAGAGTGAATTACAGGAAATATTAATTAAAACGAACGATGATTTATTTTCGGATGCTATTAATATTAAAAAGAATTTAAATCCAGAAGAATCGCGCATAAGGTTAAGCGAATTAAATACATCAGAATATTTAAAGAATAAAATGAAGGCTAACGGAATTGCAGATTCAATGCTTGACGATGCCGTTGTTGTTTACAGACAACAGCGTGAAGTAATCGAAGCAATCACGCAACATCAAGCCAATGCAAATTTATTACAGAAATATGGATACACATTTAAAGAATCCGAACAAATTACAGAAAAAATAAATCAAGAATTATCAGCTGTTCAACTTGAAGCTAACGATATACGTGCTCAAATAGCAGAGCGTATAGAAGCAATAAAACAAACAGAGGCATATCAAAAATTAATCGATACAAAAAATAAGGCGTCAGGACGCATATTAAGAGATTTGCGTGCTGCCGAAAAAATATTGAGTAAAGATAAAGAGCTTGCAGTATTAAACGCCCGTCTATCTATAATAAAGAAGAAGCTTGACAACTTCAAAAATGAACTGTCTGCAATAGATGAGCACTCCAAGTTTGTGTTGATGTCATCACAAATGCACTACATGCCTGAACGTTGGACTTATCAACGTAGTAAAGGAGATTATGGTTTATCAATTTATATGATAGATTCAAATGGAAAGCGTTTATCATCTTACGACGACAAAGTTAATCTGTTTAAATTCTTTAAAGATACAAAGGAGCGTAATACTTATTTAAATGATTGGTTAGAAAAGCACAATGCTAAACCTCTGGATTCTCCTGACTATCCAAACGTATGGGAAATCGAATATACAGATGTCGATGGCAACAAGATAAAAGGGCGCGTAAAAGTAAAAGAAGACTTAAATGTTCGAACTATCGAAATGCTTGTGGCGCAAACTACATCTGCGATGCGAAGACGCTTCTTTGCTTTATTAAGAAAAACCGCTGATTACAATATAAACAAAAAAGAATTAATCGAAGAATTAAGCAAATTAAAAAGCGAAATACCCGCAGACGAGTCTGTTCCATCAAGTGAATTTGATGAAGGCACCACAAAAACAATCAATGACACGATAGAGGCGTTAGAAAAATTGAACACGCAAAATATCGACTCGCAAGTCTTAAACGATATATTCGCGTATGTCTTGAAGCCAAAATCAAAGAGTTTAATCGAAACTAAAAACACTCGTGGATATAAAGATGAAGACGATAGGTGGATTGATTTGTGGGATGCTGGTATACAACGCATGGTTAATCGCATATCAGCACAATACGCAAATGGCAGTTTAAAAAATGCTGTTGAGAAACAGATATTAGAAACAAAGACACTTGGGATTAATAATACATACACTGAATTTCTTGATGGATTGCATGGTGATTTACTGTATTCGCCAGCGAGTAAATCATTTGCAGACAAAGTATTGTCGCCAAAATTTAAACGCGCTTGGCAGGTAACAGAAAGCATAATGACTGCTGGTGCATTAGGTTGGAATACATTATCTGGTATTAAAAACAAATTGGGTGGTTTTACTACTGCCAGCATACAATTGGTGCGCAAATTTGGTATTAACAATTTACCTAAAATAGTAAAAAGCATGGTAACTGCTCCACGCGGTGAATTGAAATTTTTACGCAGCATACAGTCGGATAATATATACGGAAATATACTTGATGACATTCGCAAAACAATTATTCAAGACGGTATTCCAGAAACAACAGCCGTCAAGTCGTTGGACGATGAATATAGTAATTTAATGGGTAAGGTGTCGAAGGTTAAGGACAAACTATATGCATTAATGCGTCTAACAGAGATATCTAATCGTTATGAAACGGCAATGAGTTTTGCGCAGGTGTACGCTGATATAAATCCATTCGAAAAGTCTGGTTTAACTAAGGACGAGTACGTATCACAGGTTGCAAAGAAGGCAGCTATCTTTGTTGGAGAGACGCAAGGTATGTTTGATTTTATATACAGAACTCCTGTTGAAAAGTTTGTTATAAAGGAGGTGCCATTTTTAGGAAGATCATTTTTAACACTTGTATCGCCGACTATAAATCATCTCGCGTTAGTTAGTAATATGTATAAGCATGCCATCAAAGCAAGTGATAATACTGCGAAAAGAAATGCGGTTGCTGGCGTATTATCTCAGGTTGTGGTTGCATCGATGTTGGGTGGCGTCGAGTTTGTAGTAGGGCTATGCGATGCATTAAAAGTAAATGATATATTAAGTGGTGGTGATGAAAAGACTATCGACAAGTTAGATGGCGATTTGAGAGAGGCGCTTTACGATGCTGGTTTCAGTAACGAGACGATAGATAAGATAGTAAAGTCTGCACGTTATGGGATACAATCAGCGTTGCTGGATGTAGATTTACATATGGATATATCAGCGTACGAACTATTAACTCCATTTATGATGAGAGCTATTGCGGAAACATTCGCTACTGATATTCCTAATATTTTAGAAAATGGTGCGGATGGATTACTCGATGTGTTATCTAAACGTTTTGTTGCATTGGGTCGTGCTGTCAAAGCAGGGCGACAATATGCGGTAGGCATGACTATGGATAAAAAAGGCAACCCAACCGGTGAAGAGTATGACTTTGGCACAATGGTAAAAGAAGGATTATTTGGAGAATCGTTGCATAATCGTTACTCGCGTTTAGCATCAAATTCTGCTAACTTAGCTTATTTAAATTCAGGTGGAAAGCGTAAATTTGTAAACGAGTTATTAAGTGGCGTAAACAAACAGGAATACGAGAGTAGCGACATTGACGAAGCGATAACAGTGATATTGCAGGATGAGAAACTAATAGATGATTTTTACTATAAATACAATAATGTGATTAAATCTGACGATGTAAAGGAATCCATTGATCACAACAAAGAGTTATTAGATAACTTCATCAAGTCAAATTTAAAAGAAATTTATGGATTAATGACACGAGATGATACAGGCGTAACCGGCGCAAAAGCATTTGCGAGGAAAAAGGCATCGCTATATAATTACATAGAAGATTACATATTATCATCCAAGAGAACAGAATTAGCAAATGAAATGTTTAATAGGGCAGGATTTGATGTGGAGTTCCCATCAAAAGTAGAAGACTACGACCAGCTTGATTTATCTGAGTATTTACCAGATGGAACCATGTTGATGAATTATCCGGAACAAGATAGACCATTTTATTATGCATTGTATAAATTATACAGCAAACAAAAGAAGGAGGAAGAATGAAAGATCTTGTAGTGCTTGATGGGCTTGCAGAGGCGCTCATCTTGGAAAAGCAAAGCTACATTAAAAAACTGCTTACGTATTTTTTGATAGGTAAAGCTGTAAACGAATCGCGCTCACATTTAAACGTTCCGCAATTAGCGGATATGATTGGCTGTCAGGTGAATACCTTGCAGCTATGTAAACGTATCGCAACATACTTTAAAAATGATGTTGTGGCGTTTAAACATTTCATTGAGGCGAATCCTAACATTCGTTCACTTACAGCAATAAAGAAGGCGTTATTTAACGAGAGTCCAAAGACAAGTGATGCAACGATAGCATTAAACAATGCATTGAGAAATATTATCAACACAGCCAACAGTTTAGGTTTTGATGACCGTGCGGAACTAATAAAAAAAACAAATAAGTCGCTCAATCATTTTCGCAGTAAATTACCCGATAGTTTATTAATAGGAGATACGAATTACATTAAATATAATGAATGCGTATTTTGCGGAGCTTATCCACCACCAGAAGAAGGATTTACATTAAAGTTTCTTGATGAGTTTGGATTTGAGAGGGTTGCTCTACCGATATGCAACGAGTGCATTAAAAATGAAATAGAAGAACCAGACTGGAAATTAGTCGCGAAACTATATTGTGGATATGCAGTGGAGTTAGATAATGCGTTCGAAAACATTTACAAATGATATTGCGAAGCGACAATTTAGATTGGCATTACATCCTGTTGTTACAGCATACATAAAGATTATTCGCAAGTGGTATTTTTTAAAGTTCGGTGTAGCAATTTCGAAGAAGCATGCTGTTGCTTTGGCAATCGCATCCATCGATGTTGTATATCCAATGAGATTGACCAGAATATCGCAGCGGTTACGTTTGATGAGCGAAGACCCGATATACATCACATTAGATAATACATCATTGTTTTTATATAATAAATTAAAATACATAGCAGACTTATTGCCATTTTCAAGCAGGCAACTCGTCGCAACAGCTTTTGTTGTATTATTTGCTTTACATGTAAAACGCGAAACAAGTAAGCTAAAAATCAAAACACTGAGAATATATACAGACGACGTTAAAGATAAACTCGTAAAACGTTACTCTGACATTTTGCATAATAGGGTTAAAAATTAAATTTAATTCACAAATCAAATTTAGTTTTGAAATTGTAATTTTAAATTTTATATTCGCAACAAATCATTGCGTTTATTTCTATTGATTAACTACGGAGGTTTTATGGTGTCGCCAAACAGTATTAATTCGGAGTTTATACTTCGTATTAGGAGGATAATTCCATTAAAGTTTTTTGCCAATAAGATTGGAGTAAAGACGCAAACATTTTATCACAGGTTATATCGCAAATCGAAAATGAACAAATTAGAGATGAATGCGATAGCGGAACTTATCAATCAACTTATTCGCATAGGCGCTATTGACCAGCAAGAATTAGAGCGGTACATCAAAACTAACGAGAAGGAGCAATAAGTAAATGAATAGCGTTTATATAATAGGCAAGGTATCTGGTTTGGATAGAGAGTATGTAGAAAAGAAATTTGCTAACGTAGAAGAGCATTTAGCGAAGCATTTCAAGACTGTTGTCAATCCAACAAAGTTAGTTCCCGCAGATACGGATTGGGAGACAGCGATGAAAATGTGTATCAAAGGTATGCTTGATTGCGACGCTGTTTATGTTATGAATGATGTAAGTTCATCTATTGGTGGGTTATTGGAATTGCATATAGCGCGTGCCTTAAAGATACCATTGTATCTTGAAGGCGACGTATAGAAATAAAAATAATGTATTATTTAAAACAATTTAAAGAGGTTCATATGTATATGAAAAGTAATTTAAAGTGCGATGCAGTGCTCACATCATTAGATGTGCCGTCAAAATTACATCCACGCCAGCCAAATATGATATGCAACATCGATATGGCAGAGAGGGTAACCGAGAATGCTTACAGCGAATTAAGAAATGCTCTCGCTATAGCCGATGTTACGCTCGATGCATTCTTTGAGCAGTATATAGATGCGGAAACGTTTTTACAGCATATATTGCCACACTGTTTGCGAGCCATTACTTCAGTAAGAAGACTAAGCGCGTTAGCATACAGATTGCTATGCGACTTCTGGGAGGCAGTCGAGTGGGGAAAAATCGAGGCGATGAATGCAGATAAAATAGATAGCAACGACGACGTCAGCTATCCACTAATAAAGCATCATCGACAAGATGACTGGAAGAGTCTAAAATTCCAGCGTAGCGTTTGGATAGAATACGAAACGAAAATCTTAGGTATAGTTTTATGGTGCAAAAAACTTGGAGCGACAACGAGCGATCAGTTCACAGATGATAAAATCGAAGAGATAGAAAATCATCTATTGTGGCTTAAAGAGCTTGGAGAGGATTTATATAATTACTGCATTAGGTTAATCATTGATGTGGAGCTTGCTTTACACTGGGCTAACAACGAAGCTGTATATCACGATACGTTAGTAAGCAAATAAAAATAATTTCAATAATATTTACAAAGGTCTAACATGCATTACAGGGAACCAGTAAAATTCACTTGTCCTCTGATTGACAAGTGCATCGAGCAAATTAAAGCTGTCATTAACAATAGTGTAGATGTATCTTACAGTAGAGATGTAGATACTATGGAGGAGTGGATTTCAGACACTGTATGGTTAATGGATAAAATTATTGAAACATTAGAAGAATTGCGAGACAGTAATTCTAAACTTAGGGATTGGGGTAGTAATGAAGCAAGTCGTGTTGATGAATTAGAATTAAAAATCGTAAAATTAGAAGAAAAAATTGAAGAGTTAGAAAACCAAATTTATGAACTTATGAACTAAAAGGAGAAAAAATGAAAAAAACTACAACAATCGACAAAAACTTTAATACAGAACAAAACTTTAATAGTGCACTCCACCCCGCCATTGCAGCAATGCAATGTTATGCACAGCCTTCTATCCAATTGTTCAATTGCGACAATAGAATTTTGATGCAAACATTAGCGGAT
>Ga0116166_1001974_pt1 | contig 17704 bp, 10 predicted proteins | sample AD_JPNMR2_MetaG_FD_89884 | JGI IMG/M metagenome (GOLD analysis project Ga0116166, IMG submission 89884) | Active sludge microbial communities of municipal wastewater-treating anaerobic digesters from Japan - AD_JPNMR2_MetaG | ecosystem: Engineered > Bioreactor > Anaerobic > Digestate | place...
CGGCGCGTTTCCTTCGCTTTCTTACTTAGAGGCGGACGATAAAATTACCGATTCAAAGGAATTGAAAAATATTTGGGACATAGAGGAATTAATAGAAAAAACGCTTAAAGGAGGCGGGGGGACTGATTATAAGCCCGTTTTCGATTGGATAGAAGATAATCGCAAAAAAAGAAAAGATCCGAGTTTTCCAGACCTTATAATTTTTTTAAGCGATTTGGAAGCGGAATTGGAATTTTTAAAAGGAGAAAAATATTCTTTTTTGAACAATAGGCTTTTATGGATTTATACCGGGATAACATCAACTATAACAAAATTACCGCCAAGAGGCGATTTGGTATATTTTATTAATAAAGATTACGGAGTTAATTTAACTTTAAATTTGGAGGAAAAATGAAAAATAAAGCAAATCTTCCGAAAATCACGCCTCAAGAACTTTCCAATATGCTTAGGATACTCGACAACATGGACAACCCTCCGGCTCTTATGGTTTATGGTCCGCCGGGAATAGGTAAAACTTCAATTTTGAAAGAATTTGCGGAAAGTAAAAATTACGAGCTTAGGGTGAAACATCTTTCCAGGATGGATACCACCGACTGGTCCGGAATACCCAAGATGGATAAAGATCAAAAATACTCGGAGTTTCTTCCTATTTCTCTTTTTAAAAAAAGCGACAGAAAAATAGTGATATTTTTCGACGAGCTTAATACCGCAATGCCTCAGGTTTTAAACGCGGCATTGGATGTGATATTGGAAAAAAAAGCCGATTCCGAAACTTTTTCTAAAGACGCGGAACTCCCCAAAAATACGATAATACTCGCCGCAGGAAATTTGGGGCCGGAGGAGGACGGAACTTATGTAGAGGAGTTGTCCATGGCCGTTAAAACCAGAATGATACAGGTGATATTGGAGACGGATTTAAAACAATGGATTTTGTGGGCTAAAAACAAGAAAATACACAAAAAAATAATAGGATATATGAACTCCATAAACAAACTTATAGACTTGAACGAATTTAAATCCGGGGCTTCACAAGCGCCCACCCCGAGAGGATGGGAGAGGCTTTCCGACATAATCTACGAAATAGAAAAAAGCGAGTGGATTTCAAAAGAGGACAAAAAAAGCATTATAGAAAAGTTTTCGATAGGAACTGTCGGAGAAAAAAGGGGGAAAGAGTTCGTTAATTATTATTGCGATTCTCAAAACGCATTTGAAAAAATGGATTTTATAATTCCAAAATTGGTCAAAATGTCCGAACGGTTTTACCCCGCCCAGGCTCAGGAATTGGCCGAGTGCATTACTGAGATTGAGAAGTACTTAGGCGAGGGGCTTGTCATGGAGAAAGAGCAAACGGAATCTATAGCAAAGTTTATGGAAAAAATAGAGATAGGATATTTGACGGCTTTGAGAGGCAAGAAATTCGAACATCTTGAAAATATGTTAAAGGAAAACGGTTATGAAGAAGCCGCCTTAAAGTTAAAAAAATTAACAATCGCTTAAAGGAGATGTATGTATTTGAAAAAGATTAAAGAGATTTTCGAAAAAAATAATTTCAAGTCGTCCGCAGGCTTGGATAACGATTTCTCAAACATGATTTATTTGATTAATAATTTCAATAGAAAAAGGCAGATTGAGATATTTTTGGAAAGAGAGATTTATTCGGCTAAAACTTCCATAATTCCCCCCCAAATAGAGGTTTACGATAACGGTTTTTCTTTATTGGCGGTCGAGTTGGTATACGGTGTTCAAAAGAGGGAGAAATTATTTAAGTATTCGGATCTTTCCTATAAATTTTTTTTATACGCTTTGCTTTGGAAAGATCTTAAAGAGTCCAAAACCGAGTACTCTCCCGATTTTGATTTGGGAGAAAACGCTCATAAGATTTGCAACTCGGTTTCCGATTTTTCAAGGTTTTTAAAAACGATATTTTACGAAAATAAAATTTCAAACCTGAAAGACATTAAAGAAGAAGATTTTAAAGAAGATTTGTGGTCTTTAAAGATGATTTCACTTGCAAAGAAATATTTTGAGGAAGAGGAAAAGTTTAGAAAAAATAAAGGCGATTTCGTTTTCTTCACTCAGGAATCAGCTTGTTTGGAACTTTTAAACGCGCTTGAAAAGAAAAATTTACGTCTCAAGCCGAAAGATTTTTCAAAATTGATAGTCGTAGAAGATTGTGAGGATATGAAACCGATATTTAAAAAGATAGCCGATTCGCTTTTCAATTTGGGATATCCGGTCGAAAAAATAAACTCTTCGGATTTTTTAGAAGTAGCGGTAGAAGAAAAAAAGGTTATTGATTTAAAAGGGTTTATAGACTCTTATGACGAGGCGGAATACGTAAGTTATAAAATAAAAAAAATGTTTTGCGAAAAAAAGGCGAAAGAAGGGGAGATAGCGGTCGTGAGTTTCGACGGAGAAACGAAAGAACTTTTGCCTTACGCTTTCGGGAGGTTTGGAATTAAAGAAAGCTCCAAAAACAAAGTCGGCTCTTCTCCGGTTTTTAGGTTGTTTTCTTATTATTTGGAGCTTTTTTTCTATAAGAAAATTCATTTTTTTAAGTACGAAGAAATTTTTAAATCCGAATTTTCGGCGTTTAAAATAGACGAAAAACTGTGGTCCAAAAAGATTAAAATCGATTTTAAAGAAGGAAACGAGTTTAAGTTTTTAACCGATTTAATTTACGAATCTTGGAAGGTCGCTCAGTTAAAAGAAGAAAAAATTTCGAATTTTTTCCCCTTGGAATCTATCAAAAAATCGGCAAGCGAAGAAGATTATTCCAAAATTAAAATAATTATGGAAGCCGATTTCGGAGATTTTGAGCGTAATTTGCTTACGAGTTTGTTTGAAAAATGCATTACGAATTTAGACGACGAAAATTTGATTTCTTTTTTAAGCGAAAGTTTCGAAATGGAGGATTCGGTTTTAAACGAAATAAAAGATTTTAAAGAAAAGAAAATGATGGCTTTTTCGATATTAAAAATAATTGGAGAATCCGAGTTTTATCCGAAATACGCCAAAAAAGAAGATTTTTTCGTTCCCGTTTTCAAGCCCGAGCAGGCGCTTAACTCTTCTTCCCAATACGTTTTTGTCGTAGGGCTTAATTCCAAAGCGGATAAACCCGAACCTTCGCCTATTCCCGCGGTTTTACTTAGGAGATTGGGATTGGTTAAAGAAGGAGAATCTTACTCGTCCAAAAGACATTTGGAAATTTTTAATAAATTAAACAATCTCTTAAAGTCCAAAAGAGAAGTTTATCTAAGCTACGGTTATTACGATATAAACGGAGACACCGCCGGAGTTTCCAATCTGATAAGGTGGGTCAAATCTTTGGATGAAAATTTAATAGATTACGATAAAGATAGCAAAATAGGTTTTTCTTTGTATTCTTTTGCGGATATCGTTAAAAAAGAAAAAAGATCTCCTAACCTTTCTTATTCTTATTTTCGTTTAAAAAAAGATATCCCCAAGGAAAACTTAAGCGTTGAAAGAGAAAATCCGAGACCGTTTATAGAGAAGGTTAGAAATTACAAAATTTGCGATATTTTGGCTTGTAATGGAAAAAATAAAGGAGAAATTAAATTTAATATCTTAGATTTCGTCTCTTTCATCAACTGCCCCAAAAGATTTACATTCAAAGTTTTTTCCGAAATGCTTGGTTTGGAAGAGGAGACGGATTATGAAGCCGAAAAAAGTTTAAGAAGCGGAACATTTTGGCATAAACTTTTACATAAGGCCGCGGAATTTGAAGATTTCTATTCCAAAAGCAAAGATAAAATATTTAATTGTTTGGTTAAAGCTCAAGAGGAAACTCTTAAAACCCATAAGCCGGAGGTATTTGAAGACTCGGAAACGGAAGAATTTAAAAAAAACAACATTTTTAAATTGAAATTATTTTCTGAAAATGAAGAGGAGAGGCAGAAAGAATTGGATTTGTCCGGAGTTTTTCTCGAGAAAAAATTGAGTAGAGAAATAGGAAGAGTTAATGGAAACATTAAAGTTTTTTTGGAAGGAAGGTTGGATAGGGTGGATTATTCCAAAGCAAAAAAAGCTTTTTTCGTGTGGGACTATAAAACCGGAAAGCCGAGGAAACTCGTTTTAAATTCGAGAAACAAACAAAAGCCGAGTAAAAATTATTTTTACGAACTTCAACTTGCCGCATACGTATATTTATTGAAAGAAAGCGGTGAATTGGCGAAAGCCGTTAACGAAATGAAAATAGAAAAAGATTTTAAAATTTACGGTTTTAACATATTTAAAAACGGGAAGTTTAATATGAAAAGATACGATGAGATAGACGATAAATCTTTTTTTGGCGTAAATATCCAAGAAATGATATCCGAGTTCGTTCGGTTTCTCGACCATGATTCCTTGAAAATTTTAAACAAAAATTACGGCGTTAAAGAAGTAAAATTTCACAATCCCAATTGCCAATACTGCGATTATAAAGAAGTTTGCAGATTTTTGTCTTTGGAAAAGGAGATAAAAGATGCTTAAAAAAGTTTATTCCGCTTCGGCCGGAACCGGGAAAACCCATACGATAGTCTCCGAAGCGTTTGAGTTTATAAAAAATGATTTTGAAAAACTTAAAAAAATAGTTTTTATAACTTTTTCGAACGCGGGGGCGGAGGAGATAAGGGAAAGGATATACGAAAAATTGAAAGATAAATTAAAAGATCCGTCTCGGGTGTTTTTTCTTTCGGATAAAATTAGGGTTTATACCATTCATTCTTTTTGCCGCGAGCTTTGCCGAATATTTAGATACGAGCTTAATTTTTCTTACGATATGCGGTTTCCGATCTCTGAGGATGTTACGATATGGGACGAGACCACGGAAGAGTTTTTCGAGACGAGATGGGGGTATTCCAAACTCGGAGCTTTATTCGAAGAAAAGGAAAAAGATATTTTCGATGCGTTTTATTATTTGTCTGACAAAAACGCCATTAAAGGGTTTATTAAAAAATACGGATTTGCGCTTTTTTTTCTTATTAGATTCGGGCTTGTTAAAGCCGAGACTGAGAAAAAAGATTTAAAAATAAATCTCGAAGATATGGTTATTGCCAAAGAAAAGATAAAATACGCTTTGCAATCCGAGGAAAAAGAAGAAATTTTCGCTCAACTGGAAAATATGTCTAATATAATATCGGCTTTGTCCGAGGCAAAGCCCGCAGTTTATAAAATAATAAACGAAGTAGGTAAGAGTTACATAAATTCCATATACGAAAAGTCTCGTTTGGATTTCGACGCTCTTTTGTTTTTCGCGGTAAAAATTATGAATGAAAAAAAAATAGAAGGTGTTTTGAAAAAGTTTGAAGAAGAGGGGGAGGATTTCGAATGTTTATTCGTGGACGAGGCACAGGACTGCGACATGGCGATGAATTATTTTCTTTCGTTTTTTATGGGAGAGGGGGAAAAAACTCCCAAATTGTCTTTGGTTATGGTCGGAGACTCAAAACAATCCGTTTATAGATGGAGAAACGCATATCCCGAGGAGTTTTCAAAAATCTGCCGGGAAGCCGAAGAGTCTTCAAAACTTAAGACTATGAAAATAAGTTATAGAATAAAAAACAAAAACACTTTAGATTTTTTAAATTCCGTGATGGATAAAATGAAATCCGAAGTCTATAAAGATTTTTTCAATTACGGAGAAGCCGACGTTTTAGAGTTGGGAAAAAACAATAAAGAAGATCGGAAAATAGAAGTATTATATGCCCTTATGGAAGATAAAAATAAGATTCTTTCGTTAAAAGACATTGAAGATTTCGCAAAAAACAAAAGAGTAGGCATACTTTTCAGGTCAAGAAACAATTTCAAAAAGTCGAATTTGGAAAAAATTTGGGGAGAAAAGATAATATACAGGATGTCGGAACCTATTGAAACCGAAAGTCTTTTCGATTCTCGAAGTAAATTCGACGAAGACGAAATAGCCGATATTCTTCCTGATTACTCGCTTTTAAAAAATTTTTTTAATTTATTCGGATACGATAACTCCGACAAAACCTCGGCGTTGGTTTTAACGCTTTTGACCGAAAAGGGATTGGAAGCCGCTTTGAAAATTTCGCCCGATATTTTACAATTCGAAAACGCAAAAGATTTTATGGAAAAAGCGAAATATTTTTGCGAAACAGTTTCGGAACTAAACTCAAAATCGGAAGGGAGTTACATTTCAGAGAAATTAGCGAGATTTTTGGACGAAAAAAAATTATGGAAAGTTTTTTTTAGGGAAGAATCTTATTTGGAACCGGAACAAACCGCCAGGTATCTAAATAGAGTAATGGCCAATTTTTATCTTAAAGAAAAAACCCGGGAATTTAGGTCCAAAGATTTTATAAACGAGATATTAAAAACCTCCAAAACTCCTTACGAAACCGCGGTAACTTACGATAACGAATCCAGATTAAACGATTTTATAGAAGCTACCACGGTTCATTCCGCAAAAGGTCTTACTTACGACAAAGTTGTCTTTATCGCAAATTTTAACGAAATGTTAGACACGGACCCCGATATTTTTAAAAACAAGGAAGAGTTCTCTTATCTTTTTTCCGTTTCTTTCGACAGAGTCACGATGCCGGAACAAAAAATATCGGTAGAGTTTTTCCCTTATCTCGGCTCCGATACCTCTAAATTTTTTAAAAAATTGCCGGACAATAAAAATATTTCGGATTATGTATCTTCGCTTTTTAATAATGCCACACTGAGAACCGTATCCGAAAACGCTTGTTTGTTTTATGTCGGAGTTACGAGAATAAAGGAAGAAATAATGTTTTTGGATTTAAGCCCCACATCCTCCAAAAATCCGATTCCGATTTTAAAGGATATTCTTAATAAAATCGCTTTGTCATTAAAAGACTCGGTAAACTTAAAATACTGCGGTTTTGAGCAAAACTATAAAAATGAATTTTTTAAACGAATAATCGAAAAAGAGATATTCGATTTGAAGCGGGAAATAAAATCTCTTTCGGTGAGAGACTACATAAAAACCGAGAACGGGTTTTCGGCATCGAAAGAGTTTAGCGGAGAAAAAAACTTTTTCAATATAATCATCGGGGCCAAAATTCACGAGTTGATATCCGATTATGTAAAATCAAAAAGCAAAAACTGCAAATTTTCCGAATATTTAAACGCGGTTTCCTTTTTCGGAGAGTTAGACGAAAAAGCGAAGGAAATACTTTTGAAAAACATAAATGTTTTGGAAGAGTTGCTGGACGGAGAAAGTTTAAAATACTCCGAAGTTCCGATATGGGGGAGATTTGGAGATTATTTGCTTAGGGGGGTTGCGGATTTGGTTGAGTTTTACGGGGGGATTTTAAATTTATATGAAATAAAAACGGTTTTTTCTTCTTCGGACCTTCAAAAAAAATTCGGCGAGAAACAATTGGAAATTTACTCCAAATTGTTCGAAAACATTTATCCTAAAGAAAAAATAAAATCCGAACAGTCCAAAGTCATAGAGATTTCAGCTTATGAGAAAGATAAATGATATAATTTTAAAAGATTTTTTGGATAAACTCAAATATGACGCCGATTTTTTTATTTTGGAATTGAAACTAAAACCTCCTACGGAATATTCTTTGGAAAGATTGTGTTTTTTTAATATCGGAGTTTCCGGTTTGTTTGAATATTTTTTTTCCATTCAAACATTCGAAGGGAGTTTGTCCGAAATGATTAAAAGAAAAATGGAAATAATTCCGAAAAACTTAAGGGCGCCAAACGAAAACGAAAAAAAAGAATTTGTAAAACAAATATCTTTTAATCCTAAGATAGAGCGGTTTTTAAAATCGGATTCAAAAGACGTGTCTCTTTCTGGATATCTCAAACGAGTCGATTACTTGGATAAGATTAAAGAGCTTAGAAGAAAAGAAATTACCGAGTATTCCGGCCAGAAAGGAAAGGAGTTGGTGGAATCTTTAAGAAAACATTTTTTGAAAATTAGCGGTTTTCAAGCTTTTCAATTGTGGAAGGGATTTGTCAATGAGGGAGGAGAGTGGGGGCATTCTTTAAGGTCCGCATGGCTTGAGGGGTATTATCATATGGTTTTGGAAGAAAACGATTTTAAAAAATTCATATTGGACGAAAAAACATATGCCGGGATCGACGCTTTCCATAAAAAATATTTGTACGAATCCATGGTTTTGAGAAACTATTGCCTTGACGAAGGGGAAAAGAAAAGGTTAATAGGGATGATAACCTATTATTTGAAAGATTACGAGGTGGATTACAAAAAAAGGCTTAAGGAAACGGATTTGATATGGCTTTTTTCTTCGGATACGGATTCTTATTTTTTAAAACTTTACAAAGATTTGGCAAGGGATTTGGTTTTTTCAAAAGACGATTTTTTCTATGTTAAAGATTTTGATTCTTATTCATCTTTGAATTTTAAAAAATTCGACGAAAAGGTGGAGCTCGTCTCGAAAGAACTTAACGAATTTTATAAAGAAAAAAACGTTTCGGATATCGATTTGTGGAAAGATTATCAGTTTAAATTTTTATATCTTATGATAGCGGTATTGTTTAAAAATTTTTGGAACGAAAGATTCTGTTTGGAAAAATAAAATTTTTATATAATAGTTTAAAGGGAGGATGCATGAAACAATTCCACATAATATCCTGCGGGGTTAGTTTGATTACAAACGCTCAAAGAGAAAAAATAATAGAAGAGCGTAAAATATCCGACGAAAAATATTGGGAAGAGTTCGGAAAAACCGAAAACTTTAAAAAACTTTTGGATTTTTTTAATAAAGATCCGAAGAAAGCCTGCGCGGAGCTTTCAACTTTTTTAGAGGTTTATGAAAACGAAAAAAACAAAAAAAACATAGAGATATATTTGTTTGGGACCAAAACTTCCGCCAACGAAATATGCAGGAAAATAATAACCGATTATTTGGAAAAACTCGGTTTTTCTTTGCTAAGCGGGACGGAGGTAAGCGGATACTTCAGAGAAGCATACTCCAAAACCGAAAAAGAAGCCTCCGAAAAATTCGTAAGCGAAACATCCGACTTGCTCGATTCTTTGATAAGGCTTGCCAGAAGAAAAAAAGCGGATGGTTATAGAGTTTTTTTTAACCCGACCGGCGGGCTAAAAGCCCATGTAATAGTTTGCGCCGTAGCCGGTTTTTTGACCGAATCCGAGGTTTATTATAAAAACGAGGAGTTTGAAAAAGTTCTTTTCCTTCCCCCGATGATTTACATCCCGAAAGGAAAAGAAAAGGAACTTTTAGAAATTCTTAACGATAAAAAAACCGTTTCTTCGGTAGTAGAGGTTAACAAGATAAAAGAAGAATATTCGGAGGAGTTGGAAAGATTATACTTATACGGAATGGTTTATTCCGAATCCGAAAACGGAAAAGATTATAGAATAGGAATTACCGAACGAGGCAAGTTAATAATAAAAAATTTGACTTAGGTTAATTTTTTTGTTATATTTCTTTTATGGATTTTTCGATTAAAGAATTAAAAAATTCTTTAAAGGGGAGTAGGTGGAGCAATCGAAACTTAAATTTTTAAAAATAATCTTTTCGCTGACTTCTCTTGAAAAGATACTGATACCCAAAGGCCTTAAGGGAAACATATTTAGGGGAGCTTTCGGGCTTAAGTTTAAAGAGCTAAACTGCCGTTCCACCCCGATATGTGTAGAAAGATGCGTAGATCCCAAATGTTTATACGGACAAGTTTTCGAGCCTCATTACGCCGAAGGCACTCCTTCGGGGATGAAAGACATCCCTCGCCCTTTTGTTCTTACCAATGTCTCGGACGAGAGAACCGAGATATACCCCGGTGAGAGTTTTAACATAGGGTTTAATCTTTTCGGCTGGGCATGCGATTATTACGCCCATTTTATAACCGCCGTAAAGGCGGTAGGCGAGGAAGGGATAGGCCCTTTAAGAGGCAAATTTACGGTAAGAAGCGTTTTTTCCGAAGATTGGCTTGGAAACAGGGAAGTAATATACGACAAGGAAAACGTTTTAAAAGAAGCTAAACCTTTTTCAATACCCGAGAGTTTTCAAATAGAATCCAAAGTAGCGAAAATAGAGCTTAAAACTCCGACCGTAATAAAATACGATTCTCAAATAGTAAATGAGCCAGAGTTCTATCAGATATTTTTAAGAATAAGAGACCGAGTTTCCGCTATAGCCTATTTCCATAACGGAATCGAATTAACCGAGGATTTCAAACTTTTGGAATTGGAAGCTCGGGAAGTAAAAACTTTAAAATCCGAGTGGAAAAAGATGGAAGTAAAAAGAAGGTCTTCAAGAACCCATATTTTGCAGGATATGTCCGGAATAGTGGGATATGCCTTATACGATTTTCAAACCGCCGAAAGAGCGGAGTTATTCGCCCCTTGGCTTAAGATAGCCGAGATAGTAAATGTCGGCAAAAACTCTGTATGGGGCATGGGCGAAATAAAAACGATTTTGAACTGGAAAATTAAGCAAATAAAAATGACGGAGGGAAGATATGTCTCAAGGAAATGAAAATTTAAAAATATACGATAACGACGAAAATTTCTGGAAGCTTAAAATAATGTCTTTTTTGCACGACCCGCCTAACAAAGCCTTTTTGATTTCCGGTAGTAAAGGACATGAGGATTTTGTTAAAGAAATACTGAAAAGTCTCAATATTGATGTTAATAACAATGATAAAGATAAAGAACTTTGGAAAATAGCAAAAGATGCCGACCATATATCATCGGCGGAAGATAGATTTTCAAATCTTAGAAATGATGCTGAAAAGAAAATAGAGGTTGATTGGGACAAATCTCCCGTTTTAAAACATCCTTTGGAAGCTGATGAAAAAGAAAAAGATAATAAAGGGAAATTTGATTTGGGTTCTTTAAAAAGATTTGACATAAAAAAATTGGACGATAGTATAAATGCCGCTATAAATGAAATTGTGAAAACATCCAAAGAAAATGGAAAGATTAATTACAAAAGAGCTTTTTTTCTTTTATGGAGAAATTTTAATTCTTGGTTAAAAAAACAGGGCGACGGTATGGGAGCGTTATGGGATTTGCTTCCGGCCGAAACAAGAATGCCAAATCACTCTATTTGGCATCATAACAGAATGGTATCCGCTATCGCCGGTTCTTTGTACGGTAAAGGGGAAAACTCTTTGGTATTGATGACCATAGGTCCCGTTCAGGATTTTATAAACACAGCAAGAAGCACAGCGGATTATTGGGCCGGAAGCTACTTGCTTTCGTATCTTTCTTTTGAAGGCATGAAAACATTTACTTATGAGCTTGGGCCCGATTCAATAATATTTCCGGATTTAAAAGAACAGCCGATAATGGACGATTCGCTTAGAAAAACCTTTGGGAATGAATTTACGGACAAACCTCATAGAGGAGATTTGTCGTCTCCCTCTCTTCCAAACAGATGGCTTGTAATATGTCCTAAAGAACATGCTCAAGATTTGGCGAAAAAAGCCGAAGAAAAAATAAGAAAAAAATGGAAAGAAGTAAAATTAAACTGCGCAAAGAAACTTGGTTTGGAAAATGAATTTAATTTGCTTGAAAAACAGGATTCGTTTTTGGAGGTTTATTGGGTTGTTTTGGACTTACCTAAATATATTAAGGAAGAAGAAGAAAAATTCGTAGAAGAATTACAAAAAGATAATAATAGTGAGTTTTATAAATTTTATTCAAACTTTTCTTCAAATTTTGAAATTCCGGATAATTTCAAAACTTTTTTTGAAGAGGCTAAAAAAGTATATAAGCCTAATCAAGGAAGTTATTATATGCTATATGTAACTTTAATAGAAAAGATAATGGGAGCAAGAAAGGCTATAAGAAACGCCAAACAATCCGAGGAAAAGGGTTATAAATGTACCCTTTGCGGCGAGCGAGAAGTAGTTCATAGTAATGGAACTGATGGAGTAGTTTGTGAAGATCATAATAAAATAAGAAATTATTGGGAAAAATTGTCTAGCAAAATAAATGAGAAAGCCGGATTTAATACGGTAAAAGATAATGAAATGCTATGTTCCGTATGTTTGACTAAAAGAGCGATAAATAAATCGCCGGAAGATATTTTGGGTATAAATTTAAATAAGGATTTTCCTTCAGTTACGGAGATAGCCGTAGCCGATTTTAAGTATAAGATAGCCGAAAAATGTAAAACCGACAATAGTTTAAAAAACATAGTCAATGAGTTTTCTGGTTTAATACCTAAATCTTATCGTATTTCTTCTACTCTACCCAAAGTTCACGGAATATGTAAAGATAATGGTATATCTACTTTTGCCGAAATAGAAGGTTCTTTGTTTTTTGAGGAGACATACGACAATTTAAAAAATGAAGAACTTGAAGGTAAAAAGAAAGAAATAGAGAATAAATTAAAAGAATTGTTAAAAAAGGCGAAGGAGTTGGGAATTTCAAAGCCTTCTCCTTATTTAGGTTTTTTATATTTCGATGGCGATAAAATGGGGGAATGGATAAGCGGAACTCACGAAGGATATCCGACAATAAAAAGCGTGTTGCATCCTAATGCAGAAAATCAACTCAATGATGATACTTGGAAAAATATAAAAAATTGCAAGCTCCCTTTAATGCCTTCGACACAATCTGCCATAAGTTCCATACTTTTAAGGTTTTCTTTGGATGTGGCAAGAGTTGTCTCCGAAGTAAATCACATAGGAAAATTGGTTTATGCTGGCGGAGACGACGCGGTTATAATGGCGCCGTTATCTGAGATAATGGATATAGCAAGAGAAATAAGAGAATGTTTTTCTAAAGTTGGGGTAATTGAGAAAAAACAAACCGCGAAAATGGTAAAGTTTGATTACAATACTATTATAAATGATCAAAGCCAAAGAAAAGAGAAAACCATATATTTTTCTATGGGAAAAAACGCTACGGGAAGCGCAGGAATTAGTATAGCCCATTATCATAACTCGCTCAAAGATTCACTAAATCACGCAAGACAAGCTGAAAAATTTGCCAAAAATGTAGTGGGAAGAGATGGATTTGGAATAGCTTTGCTTAAAAGGTCCGGCGAGCATTCTTTATTTGGTGCGAAATGGGAGTTATTAAGAAAAGAAGAAAAAATAAATAATCAAACAATCGAACATAAAACTTTATCTGAAATCATAAACATGATAGTTTCCGGCATTTTATCCAATCAGTTTATAACTCAGCTCTATGCTGAGCTTGAAACATATTTTGGTTTTAACGAGCCATTGAGAAAAGAGATAATAATGACAAGAGCAAAATATCTTGCTAAGAGACACATACACTGTAAAAAAGAAGAAAAAGAAAAAAAGATTAATCGGTTGTTAGAGTCCTTTAACATTTTATATGAAACATCTTCTCAAATAAAAGTAAATAGAGATAGAAATATGACGGATAAAGAGTATGAAGAAAATGTTAATAGAGCTAAACTTGAAAACCTTAGAAACTTTTTGAGCTTCATATCTTTTTATTCGAGAAACATTAAATCCGATAAATTAAACATAAGGGAGGAAGCAAATGCCAATTCTTGAAATAATACCAAAAGATCCTTTGCTATTTAGAGACGGAAAACCTTTTACAGCCGGCTCTTCTCATGCCGCAGATTCTATATTTCCGCCTAAACCTTCGGTTTTTGCCGGCTTTATAAGAAGCAAGATATTCATAGATAACTGGTCTGGAGATGAAACAAGAACTTGGGAAAAAGTTAAAAATCAAATAGGAAATAAAAACAGCGATTATGGAAAGCTTCAAATAAAAGCTATTTTTTTAAAAAAGGAAAACGAATATTATTTACCGGCACCGCTTGATTTGGTAAAAGAAAAAAGAGGTGAAAAAGTCGGAACCCTTATTCCTCAAGATTATTCGGATAGATTTTCTTATTCAGCAAACATAGAGCTAAAAACATTTCCTTTTATACCAAAAGACATAAAATTTGCCGAAAATGTCTCGGGATTTATCTCTTGGGAAAAGTTTAAAGATTATCTTTGCGGTAAGATGATTTCAAAAGAGGACATAAAAGAGAAAAAAGATTTTGTGGAATCCGAGCCGAGAGTTGGTATAGAGATAAATAATGGAACATATAATATAAAAAAAGGAAGATTATATTCCGTAAATTTTTTAAGATTTCAAAAAGACTGCGGTTTTGCCGTTTTATATGACGGAGTTGAACTTTCCAGCAGTAATGGCGACTATTGCCTGGGCGGAGAAAAAAGACAGGTTTATTTTGAAAAAAAGGAAGATATTAATTTTAAATATAATATAAAAGAAGCGATCTGTACAAATAAAAAATTTAAAATAGTACTAACAACTCTGCTTGAAATGGAAGACGGCATAGAACCTTCAGTTTTAAAAGAGAAATTAAACGGCAAAGCGCAGTTTATAACGGCTGCATACAAGACCGAAAGCATAGGTGGTTGGGATATAGCCGAAAATAAGCCAAAACCTATAAAAAAGTATTATACTGCGGGTTCCGTTTTCTATTATGAACTTAAAGATGTTTCAAAAGTCGATGAGATTTTGAAACTTAACTTTGAATCTGTTTCAAAAAACCATCAAGGCCAAATAGGTTTTGGAAGAGTTTTGATAGGGATATGGTAAATAAAAATAACAAGGAGGATAAGATGGTTAAAAAAACACTTACTATAAGAGCGTTGACTTCGCTTCACCCGGGTTCCGGAACGGGAATAGGAGTTATAGATATGCCGGTTCAAAGAGAAAGGCATACGGGATATCCTACAATTCCAGGTTCGTCTATAAAAGGCGTATTAAGACAGGTTTCGACTGTTAGTGGTATAAATAAAGAAGTAATTTTTGGACCTGAAAACAAGGAAGGTGAACAAGGAAAATATGCCTCTTCCGCAAGTTTTTCGGATGCGAGGATATTCGCTTTCCCTGTGAGATCGTTAAAAGGGGTTTTTGCTTGGGTAACCTGTCCCGAGGTTATAAGAAGATTAAAAAACGAAGGATTGATTAGTATAGCAAATATCCCAAGCGTTCAAGACCAGGAAATTATATGCTCATCTCAAAACTATCTTGTTGTGAGTGGTCTAAATAAGGTTGTTCTTGAAGAGTATGATTTTGTAGTTATAGGCCAAACAATAGATAGAGCTATTTTAGATTTCGGTATAAAGTTTTTTAACGATCAAAACGATCAAACCGCATTTGTTCAGAGGTTTGCCATAATCTCGGACAATGACTTTGCTCATTTTGTGAGATATGCGACCGAAGTAAACGCAAGAATAGCCTTAGTGCCAGAGACAAAAAATGCGAAAGACGGAGCTTTGTTTTATGAAGAGTTCTTGCCGTCCGAAACTCTTTTTTATTCTACGGTTATTTTTGAAAACTCAAGAAAAGAAAAAGATAACACTACGGCGGAGCAAATAGTTTCTGCTTTACAGATACCAAATCCCGTTCAGTTTGGCGGGGACGAGACAATCGGCAAAGGTTTTTGCGAAGTCCATTTAATATAAGGAGGGATTATGTCTCAAACAATAGACCAACAGTGCGCTAAAAGCGCTTATGATGCTTATAATACTTTAAGAAACAATACGGATAAAGAAAAAATTTTTAGTTATGCAAAAAAACTTCCTATGATGATAATACATTCGGGCTTGCCCAATGCTCTTATGTTTAAATTAAAAGACCATGGAGTTTTTGTTAAAGTTTTGTTGGAATGGTTAGTCGGTAGTAATATACCAGAAACTGAAATAGAAAACAAAATAAATTCGGAACTTCTTTCCGACGCTACAAAACTTAGGTATCATACTGTAAAAGCGATGAGATGGCTTGAGTGGTTTAATAGATTTGCGGATACCGAAAATTAAATTTGATAAAAGGAGTAAGATATGAAAGCCAAATTATTGCCTAATGTAAAGACGGTTTTAAATCAAAACCAAAATACGATAAATCCTTCGCTTTATCTCGATAAATACACGGGTTATCTCGAGCAATCGGAAGTAAAGAATGTTTTGAAGAATGTTACTACTTTGACAAATTATCAAAAAAATATCGACTCATTGATAAATTCATTAAAAAAATTGCCGGGTACTGAGATTAAAACTTTTGAATGTCTTACTCCTTTCACCATACACCTATCAAGAGCAACGGTTTTGGAAAATACCGGTATTTGCTTTCATCCGATATATGGTTTTGTATATATCCCCGGTTCTGGAATAAAAGGTCTTGCAAGAGCATATGCGAGAGACATACTTAGAGTAGATGAAAAGTTAATTATTGAAATTTTTGGAAATGAAAATACTGAAAAAGATAAGGAAAAACTCAGAGCCGGTAAAGTAGTATTTCATGATGCATTTCCGGTTTTAGATGATTCTTATAAATTAAATGTCGAAATTAATAATTGCCATCATCAAGAATACTATAACGGTAATGGCCAAAAAGAACCGGGCGATTGGGAAAACCCCAACCCCACATATTTTCTTTCCGTAAAACCCGGAGCGAAATTTAATTTTATACTTTCATTAAGGCAAGATTTAAAAGATAAATTAGAAGAAGAAACTAATATTGAAGTAGCAATAGAAAATGGATCAAAAAGAAGGTTAAAAAACAAAGAACTTGTTTCAAAAACATTTGAAATTTTATCCGGCGCTTTGGCTCATCTCGGACTTGGTGCAAAAACCGCCGCAGGGTTTGGAACAATGGCGGAAGTAAAAGATAATGGACATGTAGTCCCGGATATTCCCGAATCTTTAAAAAAATATAAACTTGAGACGACTTTACAATTCATAACCCCTGCATTTTTGGCGGGAGCATTTCAAGAAAAAGAAGATTGCGATATATTTGTTAATACTTTGAAAGGTCAATTAAGATGGTGGTGGAGAAAAATTTATGAAAAAACTCTCGATACTTCACGACTCTGGCAACTTGAAAAACTTGTTTGGGGTTCTACGGAAAACTCAAGTCCTGTTAGAATAGAAGTTTCAAACATAGAGGAGGGTAAAAAAAAGATTATTCCTTATAGAACCCAAGAGAATAGAAACCAAGAGATGAAATATATATCTTTTGGAATGTGGAAAATGGGCGATAATCGTGATAGATGGATGGTTAATAGCGGAATCGAATTTAACATTTCAATAGTATGCAGAGATTCTTACGTAAAAAATGAAAATACTGGAAGATATGAAAACAGATTAAATGCTTCTAAAGTTTATGAACAAGTTTTATTTGCGCTTTATCTTTTAACTAACTTTGGCGGTTTAGGTGCAAAATCAAGAAAAGGTTTTGGTTCAGTTAGATGTTTAGATGTGCTAAACTTAGAAGAGGGTAATACTAAATTGGAAATTAACGAAGATTTAATAAAAACAAGAGCTACTGAATTAGCTCGTAATTTCTTTGATGATCAAAAAATCACGATAAATAATTTGTTTCACCATGATTCGATAGACATAACTATAAACCAAAACGAAAATCATCTTCAAAAATTGGCTAAGGTGTATTTGGCTTTCGCTCAATCGAAAGCTCATGATCCTCATAAAGGATATTTAGGTTTGCCTCATAAATTTGATAGACCGGCACAAGATATAAAAATATGTGAGAATCTAAAAAATTATGAAAGATATGCATCTCCGATTTTATTTCATCTGGAGCCTATTAATAATGCACAGGGATGGAAATTAAATATTTCCATTTTTCCAAAAAATTTTCTAAATCAAAATCAACCTAACAATAGAGAAATAAGAACAAATTGTGAAGAATTTTTAAGTGAATTTATAAAATACATTAGACAAAACATAAATAATAATA
>Ga0116166_1001981_pt1 | contig 17670 bp, 13 predicted proteins | sample AD_JPNMR2_MetaG_FD_89884 | JGI IMG/M metagenome (GOLD analysis project Ga0116166, IMG submission 89884) | Active sludge microbial communities of municipal wastewater-treating anaerobic digesters from Japan - AD_JPNMR2_MetaG | ecosystem: Engineered > Bioreactor > Anaerobic > Digestate | place...
CAGTAGTTCAACTGATTCCAGTAGTTGCTCAGTGTCGTCTCGAGGTCGAGCGTGTACTGCCCGGCCGCGATCGCCTGCCCCGTGATCGCTACCCGACGCGCCCCTTCCGAGAAACCCGCGGCATCATCGAGCCAGATCTCATTGCCCGAAAGCGAGTACCCCTTGGCGATGTACTGATTGGCGCTCAGCGGCGCGCTAGTGGTCGCGGTCCATGTGTTCGCGATGGCGAGCCCCACCGACGGGGCGCTCGGCGCACCGCCCCCCCCGCCGGGACCGACCGAAGGCGTGACGTTGCTCCCGAACTGGCCGGTCGCGGGGTCGTAGGCGTACGTCTGCCCCGAGGGACCGATGTACGTGTAAGCGTCGGCGCCCTTGCTCCACTGCTGAGTCACGCCCGGGTTGAGCACGTTGACGAAGAGCGCGTTCACCGCCGACGCCGTCGCCCCCGCGGGCACGTCGTCCAACTTGGCGGGCGGGGTCGACGATCCGCCAACCGCCTGGCTCATCATCGAGTGCGCGATGCCGTCCCGCACCGCTCCCACGACCGCCTGCTCGGCGGAGTCCTTGGCGCGCGTGCTGTGATCGAAATAGTGCTGGATCGCCACCCCCGACAGGATCGCGAGCACGACGATCATGACGACGAGTTCCACGAGGGTGAAAGCGCCCCGTCGGTTTCCCGTGGTTCCTTCCATGCTCCGGCGGCTCCTTGCGTGGTCTGCTTGGCCGCGCCGGGGCTTGCGCGGGCACCGGCGGCGGCGCTCGCACATATCGGCTGATTCGGCGCTCCGCGCCGGTCGGCTTCGGGCCCGATAAATCGAGCCCGCTCCCCGCGCGTATGCTCGCCGGTGATCGAACGGTTCACACAACTCCCGCAGAGTCTCCGCGAGCGCTCGCGGTTTCATCGTCTGGGAACGCCCGGGGTGCCGGCGCTGCTGACGCACCCGGACTGGATCTCGCCGGCCCCGGTCGTGATCTGGATGCACGGGCGCACGGCGCACAAGGAACTCGACGCCGGGCGCTACCTGCGCTGGTTGCGTGCCTCGGGCCCGCGCGGCCAGGGCATCGCCGCGTGCGCCGTCGATCTGCCCGGCCACGGCGAGCGGTACGACCGCGAACTCCAGCACCCTCGTGCCACGATCCGCGTGCTTCGGCAGATGCTCGGAGAGATCGACCAGGTGCTCGAAGCGCTCGCCGACCCTGTGTGGCAGGGCGTTTTCGACCTCGACCGCGTGGCAATCGGCGGCATGAGCGCCGGGGGAATGGTCTCGCTTCGCCGGCTCTGTGAACCTCACCCCTTCAAGTGCTGCGCGATCGAGGGGACCACGGGCTGGGTCGAGGCGCTCTATGCCGATGGCGGACCGTGGAGCGTCGAGCACGACCGCACGTCGCTCGAAGCCATGGACAGCGTCAGGAATATGGGCCGGTTCCAGCCGCTCCCGCTGCTGGCGCTGCACGCGCAGGAGGACCGGGTGGTCCCGCTGAGACTGCAGGAGCAGTTCCTGGAAAAACTCCGCGCGCACTACCTCCGCGCGGGCGCCGACCCGGGCCTGATCCGGCTCGTGACCTACCCGCACACCGGCGCGCCGCAGGAGCACGCGGGCTTTGGCAAGTTCGGGAACGACGCCAAGAACGAGCAGGCCGCGTTCCTCGCCGCGCAACTGTTGAACTGAGCGGCTCCCGCTTGCCGGGGCGACGCGCCGATAGCGCGGCGTGCCGTCACCGCGCGAGCATCGAGGAACGACGCTCGCGCTGGGGCGAGGTCAACGCGTCGTCGGAGATCCGGGCGAGCTTCTCGCGCAGGGAGCCGAGTGCTGCCTCGTCGAGAAGCTTGCGCTCCCGGAGTTCCCACGCGGCGTCGATCGCCGCGCCTGTGATCGCCGACCCCGCCTCCAGGCGCGCCAACACCGGTTCCACGCACGCGCCGCACGCGACGCGCGGGACGCACTGCAGCAGCGCAAGGGTTGCGGCGTCGTCGGTCTCCCGCTTGAGCGCCTCGGCGACCTGCGGCCCGTGGTCCGGACCCGCGATCAGCCGCAGCAGCGAGGCCGCGGCCGTCCGGATCTGCGGCGAACGATCCTGCAATGCCTCGGCAGCGGCGCCGGCGACCGGCTCGGCCAACTGCCTCGCGTTGGCGAGTTCCTGCGTCGCCAGCGATAGCCCCAGTTCGCGGACCGGCGCCAGGTCATCACGGATGTACGAGGCGATGATCGCCGAGCGCTGGCCGACGGACTCGACGTCCTGGCACCGCGCGCGGAGTGATTCCAGCAGGCGATCGGAGACACCCCTCGACTCGCGGCTCAACTGGTCGGCCCGCCGCGCAAGCGCGTTCGTGAGGCGCTCGCGCCACTGAGCCTCGGTCAGCCACTGCACGCGCGCGTACCACTGCGACCACCTCGCCGGATCGTTGCCAAGCCCCGTTTCGCCGGCGAGACGCGCGAGCGCCGCGTAGGCCTCAGACGCCACAGGCTCGGCGCTCGAAGTCAGGTCGATCAGGGCACGCGCGCTCTCCCGCGATCGCACGGAACCCATCGCACGCACCGCCCAGACCGCGATCGATCCGTCTAGGCCGTCCACCCGGCGCGCGCTCCCGGCCTCGCCCGACGGCTCCGGGCGCTTCGCCAGTTCGGTCAGCGGCTTGGTCAGCCAGTATGGAGCGCTCGGCGACGCGGCGAGGCGTTCGAGCAGCAGCGCAACCGCGGTCGGATCGCTCGCCGTGCCTGAAAGCGTTTCGCGGACTGCGCGCGTCGCAACGGCAAACCGGCGGCTCGTGTCGTTGCCGGGTTCGATCGATGTGACAACAGCCACCAGGTCGGCCGCGGCCTCACGCCGGGCTTCGATCGAGGCGTCGGCATCCGCGAGCACCGAAGCCGAGTCCGAATCCGTTGTCGAGCGTTCCGGGCCGGCCGGTGTTGGCGAAGTACCGATCGCGGCGGGCTCAGAGCCTGGATTCCGGTCGTGGGTCGTCCCGCCCGGCGCCGGAGTCGGGCTCTGCATGTCGGCCGCTCCCGACTCGCCCGATCCCGCGGCGGCTTCGCTCGGGCCGGCGCGGGGAGGCTGCTCCGGCGAAGCCGGTACTTCAGAGGGACGCGAGCCGGGCGGGCTCGGTTCGCTCGCGGTCGGCGATTCACGCCGCACGCCCGGTTCTGGCGGAATGCCCTGACTGGTCGAGCGCCCGGCCCGTGAACCGCAGGCGCCTAATAGCAGAGCCGCGGGGAGCCCCAGAACCACGAACCCACGCCAAATGCGCTCACGCCCCTTTTGGCGATGCCGAGTCGCGAGTTGGCTCCTGTGTGGGTTCGTCATGCCGCGTCCGGTCCCGCCCGTCGGCCTTGGCGGCCTGGAGGTCACACCGACGTTCTCGGGCGTGGACCCCTCGATCGCCGATGTTCCTGTCCTATCGGCGGTTGCGCGGCGTGGACGGCAAAACACGCGGGATACCGACCCGACGCCGACCGATCGCCCGCGCGGCACCTCTATACTTCCTCGTCCCCCGACCGGAAGGCACGATGAACGACTGGTTCGAAGCCGAACAACTCATCGAGCGTGCCCATGAGCACTACGAGCATGGGCGCTGGGAGGAAGCCGAGACGGCCCTCCGCGAAGCCCTTGCGCTCAACCCGTACCGGCCGGAGTGGCACTTCAACCTGGGACTGACCCTGGAGGCCGCCGGGCGCTACGCCGAGGCGGCGCGGGCGTTCAAGGATTGTTACGCACTGGAGTCCGACGATCCGCAGGTGCTCCTGGCGATCGGGTTGAACCTGTTGCGCTGCGACGAAGTCCGCGAGTCCATCGAGTGGTTCGAGAAGGCCCACAAGGCCGACCCGAGGAACACGCAGTCGTTGGTCCGCCGCATCGAGGCGTACACGCTCCTGGGGGAGCACGAGCAGGCGGAGGTCATGTTCTACCTCAGCCAGCAGCAGGACCCGCACAACGCGGAAGCGCTGGCGGCGATGGCCGACAGCCTGCTGGCGCGGAAACTGACGGACAAGGCGGTGTGGTGTCTGCGAGAGGCCGCGGGCTACGACCCCTCGCTCCCCGGGATTCACTCGAAACTGGCGCACGCGTACGCCGCGACGGGCCGGCTCGAGCGTGCGCGGCAGTTGTACCTGCGCGAACTGCGTTCGGACCCGGGGGATATCGACACGCTGCTGGACCTGGGCGAACTGCTGGCGGAGATGAACCGCCTGGGCGAGGCCGGTGAGAAGTTCCGACGCGTGCTCGAACTTGAGCCCGACAACATCGACGCCCATTTCCAGCTCGCCGAACTCGCGCGGCGCGAGAACAACCTGACGGAGGCGCTCGAGCACTTCGACATCGTGCTGCGCCTCGACGCGACGTTCCCCGGCGCCCGCAGGCGTCTGGCGATGATGCTGCTGAGCGCCCCCGACGCGGGTGTGCGCGAGCAGTCGTCGCTGCGCGTGCGTGAACTCCTCGACGCCGAACTCAAAGACGTCGAACAGGAGTGGGAGCATGCTGCGGGCGCCCGCGATCAGGGCCGACCGGGCGAGCGGGGCGTTCCCGCCGTGAGGGCCGCCGAAGACCTGCACGAACTGGCGCAGGTGCTCCTCGATGCCGGGCGCGCCGCGGACGCCAAGCGCGTGCTCTCGCGCCTGCTCCAGACGTCCACGACCGACATCGAGGCGATGCACCTCTTCGCCGTTGCATGCTTTGCGCTGGGGACCGCGAACGACCGTGCCGCGGGCATCGAGGCGTGCCGGGGCGTGCTGCGCCTGGATCCGCGCTTCGTCCCGGCGATCCACAACATGGCGGTGGCCTACACGCAGATGCGTCAGTGGAACCGCGCCCGGTACTGGGTGCGCCAGGGCCTCCGGCTGGAACCGGACGACGCGGCGCTCAAGCGCCTCCGCATGCGTCTGCGTCTGTGCGTCTTCGCGGACCTGTGGGCCGGGGCCGTGTTCATCGCGCGGGCGCTGAACCCGATGCGCCCCGAGCGTCCGATGCACACCTGAGATTCAGGCGGCTTGCATCGGTTCCGAGACCGAGACTGCCGCGATCCCCTCGCGCTCTTTGACCAGGTACAACAGCAAGGCGCCGAGCACGAAGAACGAGCACATGATGGTGAGCGCGGCCGTCGCGCCGACCTTGGACCACACCCAGGCGAAAATGAACGGCCCCGCGACGCCCGCGCCCTTGTAGATCATGCCCCAGAGGCCGAAGAACTCGGCGCTCTTCTCCGGCGGCGTGAAACAGCCGACGAGCGCCCGGCTCGCCGTGCCAATGCCGCCGAAACCGATGCCGATACCCGCCGCGGGAATCCACAGGGCCGCCTTGGGCGCATGCCAGTAGTACAGCGCGGCGATGGACCCGATGGTCACAAACCAGACCGCCAGCACGCCGCGCAGCGTGGGAACGCTTCCCCAGCGATCCTGGTACTTCGCGAGCACCACGGACGTCGCGCCGGCGCTGAGCGACAGCAGCAGCGTCATCAGGAAGAGTTCCTGGGTGCTGAAACCGAAGTCGGTCGCGATCGAGCCGGCAAAGTAGACCGCCGTCTGGGTGCCCAGGCTGTACACGAAGAACACGAGCAGGAACGTCTTCAACTGGCGATAGCGCACCGCCTCCCGGATGGTTTGGCCCAGGCGCCGGAACGCCGCGGCGATGATCCACTCCCGGGTGTCCGCGCCGACGCCACGCGGACGATCGCGGAGAAAGAGCATCGACGGGATGACGCCCAGGGCGAACCACACGCCGCTGAACACAAACAGCGGGCGCCATTGCTCGGGCGTCTTCCAGTCGAAGACCGCGACACCCAGCAGCACCGCCAACTGAAGGACGATCGCGCCGACGTAACTCATGGTCCAGCCCAGCGCCGAAACGAAGCCCATGTTGCGCGGGCTGGCGAGATCGGGCAGGAACGCGGCGAGCACGTTTTCACCAAGCCCGACCAGGATCGCGGCGGGGATATACAACGCCGCGGCCAACCACAACTGGTCCTTGCCCACCAGCGCCAAGCAAGCGGTCAGGATCGACGCCGCCAGGCCGCTCAGAACCAGCAGCCTCGCTTTGCAAGACTTTGCATCGACCATCGCCCCGATCACCGGGGACAGCACCACCACGACGATGAGTGAACCTGAGACCAGGTACGACCAGAATCGGCGCCCGTCGTCCTCCGACCTCGCAACGACCTTCTGCAGGTACACACCGAAGAGCAGCGTGTTGATGACGAGCTGAAACGACTGGTTCGCCAGGTCGTACATGGCCCACGCCCACACCGCCTTGGGATTGTCGAGCTTGGCGAAAGGATTGAACTTTGGCACGCCGGTAGCCTAGCAGGCACTAGCCTGCGGCACATGGCGGCTCTATCTCATTGATTTCATTGAGTTTACAGATTCCAACCGCAAGCGCCGTGGACCCCGGAAGATATTATTGATACGCTTGTCTTTTATTGAACACCCCTCTCTGGCGAGTCCACCATGATCCGGTACGTCCAAGGCGACATCCTGCTCTCCACATCCCCCGTCATCGCACATGGCGTGGCGCCCAACGACGACTTCCACACCGGTTTGGCCCTGCAACTGCGCGAGCAATTCCCCGCGATGTACAAGGATTTTCGGCACTACTCGCACGTCGGCCATCCCAAACCCGGCGACTTCTGGGTGTGGTCGGGCGCGGGGCCCCGCGGCTCGGTGCGCATCGCATCGCTTTTTACCCAGGAGGGCTCGTACGAACACGGGGGCAAACCAGGGCGAGCCCACACCGAGCACGTCAACCACGCGCTCAAGAAGCTGGCCAAGTGGGTGGCGTCGGAGCGCCCGGCTTCGATCGCCCTGCCGCGCTTGGCAACCGGCGTCGGCGGGTTGGAATGGGCCGCCGTCGAGCCGCTCATCCAGCAGCACCTCGCCAACGCGGGCGCGCCCGTATTCGTGTACACCACCTACGCCAAGGGCGTCGCGGCGCCAGAACTGGGCGGCGCGAAGTCCGGCTCGCGCTAGGCCGGCGATCGGGCTCGATCCGAGAACTGCACACTGGCGGGGTCTGTCGCGTGCGCCCTAGGGTTGGCGCATGACGACGTACAAGCGCCTCGTGGTAGCGGCACTGATCCTGTTCTTGACCTCAGCCGCGGCGTTGATCTTCGTCGCGTCGCGCGATCGAACCGTGAAGATCGATCCTGCGCAGCCCGACGAGCGCGTGCTGGGGCTTTCGATCGCGCCGTTCAGCGCGGTCGATCAGGACGGCCATCCCGTCACCCGCGAAGACCTGAACGGACAGGTCACGGTCATGAACTTCATCTTCACCCACTGTGTTCTGGTGTGCCCCGCGATGACCGACACGCTGTCCAAGGTCGTCGACCGCCTGAAGGGCACGCGGACGCGCTTCCTCTCGCTCTCGATCGACCCTCGGCACGACACGCCCGAGACACTCAAGAAGTTCGCGGCCAACTACGACGCCGACCACACCCGTTGGCGGTTCGCCGTCGCGCCGGAGGGGCAGATCGAGACGCTCCTCCGCGATGGGCTGAAGTTCGCGCTGCGCGAGGACCCGGACCCCGCGAACCGGATCAAACTGCCCGGCGATGACGCCGGTGAGATGTCGAACATCATCCACCCCTCGTGGTTCGTCCTCGTGGGGCGCGACGGGAAGGTGCTGGGCGTTTACTCGTCGACTTCGTTCGAGGAGATTGACGCGCTGGTCGAGCGGGCGCGGGCGCTGGACAAGCCGTGACCGCACGAACCTCGCTCGCCGTGACCCGGACGTCGAGCCCGGGCAACTGGAAGCGGCGCGGTTCCGTGGAGTCATCGCGGATCGCCGCGATGACCGGCTGCAGCACGCGCCCCGTCAGGCGATCGATCCCCTCCGCTGCCGCCCCCCCCACCACCACCACGCCCATTGACAACGCGTCTGCGTCGCGGTCCGCCGCTTGAGGCGAGCGCGGCGGACTCCGTCCTCGATCGGCCGCGGCCTGTCGCAGCGTTTCACCGATGACCAGCGCACTCCGGCGGCGCAGGGCATTCCGAGGCCAGCGGTACACCGCTTCAACGTCGTCGACGCGAACGTCCGCTCGCTCGACCACGCGTTGGGCCGCGGACTTGGCCAATCGATCGGCGTCCCGGAGCAGTTCGGCGCAGCGGACCGATGCCTCCAGGCACGCGGGGCGCAGACGCTTGAGTTCGGGCAGAACGCGCCCACGGATCGCGGCCCGCAGACGCGTCGTGTCGGAGTTGGTCCGGTCTTCTGCCCATTCAAATCCCGCGGCGCGGCAGACAAGCTCCGAATCGGCCCGTCCCGCGCCCGCCGCGAGAAGCGGACGGATCAGTGCAAGCCGCTGCGTGACGCCCCGATCGCCCGGTCCGGCGCTATCGACGCGGCTTTCAGCCCAAGCGCCGCGACTCAGCCGGGTCGGCAGGGCGCGGCTGGGGGCAATGCCCGCAAGCCCGCGCAGGCCCGAGCCCCGGAGCAGGTGCATCAGCACCGTTTCGAGGTGATCGTCAGCATGGTGCGCTGTCGCGATGAACCGTGCGCCGCGCACCACCGCTTCGTCCGCCAGGGCTCGGTACCGCAGCCGTCGCGCGACCGCCTCGATGTTCCGTGTGGGAGGCCGTCCCTCGGCCAACCCGCCCCGGATGGCTCCGTGAACCGAGACCTCACGCTCGACAAACTCGACACCCAGGCCGTCGCACAGCGCGCGGGCGCGATCCCGGTCTCCCAGCGCCTGGTCTCGCGGGCGCAAGTCGTGCAGGACATGCACCGCGATCAACCGCTTGCGGATCGACACCGGTCCGGCGCAGAGCGCTAGCAGCAGCGCCGACGAATCGGCGCCCCCGCTGAGCCCGATGATCGTGAGTTCACCCGGCCCCGACCGCCTCGACCGCGCCGGAGAAGTCAGCCGTCTCCACGCGGCGATGATCCTGCCCGCCTGCGGCAGCCGGCGAACGCCGGCCGGGTCGGGGCGCGGCGAACGGCCCGCCCCGGGTCTCCGCGTCCGCGTTGGGCGGCTCGACCGGCTCATACACCGATGGTACGTTGGACGATACACTGCTGTTGAAGTCGGACCGGACCGCCGCGGTTCAAGGATGAACCAACCCATGGGGATCGCCATTCAGCAAACGCTCCTTGTCGTCGCCCAATCGGCGAGCGATCCACTCGCGCCCTTCCCCGATTCGTCCCGGTCGACGTCCTCGTTGTGGATTGCCGGGATTATGCTCGTCGCCGGCGCCGCGATTCTGGCCGCCGTTTTCCTCTTCTTCCGTCGGAGCGGCGCGAGCGGGCCCGGTCGCGTCAGTCTTCGGCGGGCGTGGGCCGGCCTGAGAGGGCTCCTCACCGGGGGTGCCGACAGGCACCGTGCGACCCCAATGGATCACGCCGATCTCGCGCCGGCGGTGCTCGCCGCCGACCAGTCGTATCGGCGCCTGTTCGACCTGAAACGCGATGTCGAGGAACTGGCGCAGCGCCTGGCGATCGAGATGGACGCCCGCGCCGCGCGCCTGGAGGAACTGATCGCCAAGAGCGAGGATCGGATCTCGCGGCTGGAACGGCTCTCGCCGACGACCGCCGCCGCCGCGGGCTGGGGTGCGCCCTCGCCGGTTTCGCCCCCGCCTCCCCCGCGCGTGGAAGTCGTCCCTCGCGGCGTGCCGACAACTCTCGGCGCCGGCGTTTCCGCGGGCGCAGCGCGTTCGACAAGCGGTTCAGCCGCGGAGTCTCCCGTCGCCGGCGCGTTGTCCACGCGCCCGGCCATGGCGCCCGGCACGCCGGGGCTCGACGGCCTGTCCGCCCAGATCTATCGCCTCGCCGACGAAGGAATGTCGGCGGTGGAGATCGCTCAGAGGCTCGGTCAGCCGACCGGCAAGGTCGAACTGATCGTCGCGCTACGCCGCTGATACCCCGCCGCGGGCTCGCGCACGGGTCGATCGTTACGAGACGGTTGTCAGGCAGATGATCTCGAAGGCGATGTGCGCCGCGAGCAGCGCGGTGATCCCCGCGTGATCGCGGTCGGGCAGAACCTCGACCACGTCGCCGCCGACGACATTCGCCCCCGCGCACGACCGGACAAGCTCGAGAGCCTGCGCCGACGTCAATCCGCCGACGCTGGGCGTGCCGGTGCCCGGCGCGAAGGCCGGATCGACGCAGTCGATGTCGAACGAGACGTACGCCGGTGCGCCGCCGAGTTTGCGGACAAACGCCCGGAGCCCTCGCTCGCCGTTGCGCGCCGCTTCTTCTCCGGGGATGATCGTCACGCCATGGTCGCGGGCGAACGCGAGATCGTCAGCGGAGTTGAGCGGCCCCTTGATCCCGACCGAGATCATCCGGCGCGGGTTGACGATTCCTTCCTCGATCGCGCGACGGAACGGGCTCGCGTGCCCCCACTTCTCGCCCCAGACCGCGTCGACCGTGTCGAGGTGGGAATCAAAGTGCAGGAAGGCCAGGCCGCCTTTGGGTGACCCCGCGCGCTCGTGCGCCGCCCTGATGCACGCGTACGCGATCGAGTGGTCGCCGCCCAGGGCGAGCAGCCGCGCGCGCCGATCCTCGAAGCCGCGAGCGAACTCGTACACCCGCTTCGCGTTGGCCTCACAGTCGTAAGGCGCCACCGGCGCATCGCCCGCGTCGCACAGCGACAGCCGCTCACAGACATCTACGTTGTGCGCCAGCGAATACCTCTTGAGGTACTGCGATTCCTCACGGATCGCCCGCGGCCCGAACCTTGCGCCGGGGCGGTACGTCACGCCGCCATCGAACGGCACGCCGAACACCGCCCAATCTACCGGCCGGTTCTCCGGGGACACGTCCTCGAACCGCGGATAGCGTCCGAACGTCACGAGTCCGGCGAACCGCGGCGAGATGCGCGGGTCGGGGAGAATCGTGCGTGCCCCACCGCCGCGGCCGCGCCGGTTCTTCGCGGACGAGACCCTCTGGGCGGACGCCGGGCTCGAGACTCGTGGCTTGCTCATGCGGATCGCGCCTTGCGGGAGTTGCTGGTGCGGGGAACGCGCCGCGCGATCACGCGGGCGCTCGGGAACGGCCTGCTCGCCGCGTCGGCCGCGGTCCGACCGCTCTCACTTCCGACCTGCGGCATGATCTTCTGCGGCAGGTGGGGGTCGTCCGGGTCGTAGGGAATGGGGTCGTACTCGAAGGCCGGCTTGGCGAACGTGGCCTGGCGCCTCATCGCGACCGACACGACCAGACCGGTCATGAGCCACGACGAGAGCATCGACGAACCCCCGTAGGACACGAAGGGGAGCGAAACACCGATGACCGGGAGGATGCCGATCGTCATCGCGATGTTCACGAACGCCTGCCCGGCGATGAAGGTCATGAAGCCTACGACGAGCAGACGCGCGAAGGGGTCCTTGCTGAACGCGGCGGTCAGGTAAGCCCCCAGGAACCACACGCCGTACAGTCCACCGACCAGCACGCCGCCGAGCAGGCCGAACCGGCACACGATAATCGGGAAGATCATGTCGTTGTGCCGCTCGGGGAGGCGGTTGAAGCGGATGAGGGAGCGTGCGCGCCCGTCGGACTGACCGAAGACCTCGCCGCTGCCCGCGAGCGTCTTGGCGGTGACCATCTGGTAGTTGATGTCGTTGGCCCCGCGCCGGGGGTCCTTCATGATGAGCAGCAGGCCCTCGATGCGTTTCTTCTGGTGCGGCTTGAGGAGCGGGTAGGCCGCGGGCGCGGCGAGCATGGCGCACACGACGACGATCGCCAGGTGCTTGGTCTTGGCGCCCGAGACAAAGAGCATGGCGAAGAGCACGGGGACGAAGAGCAGCACCGTTCCCATGTCCGGCTGGAGCAGGATGAGGCCCATGGGCACGCCCGCGAGCAGGCCGTACAGCACCAGCCCCAGGAACTTGCGGTGCGTCTGGCGATAGCGGAGCGTGTGCGCCGCGACGAGCACGAACGCGATCTTCGCGAGTTCCGCGGGCTGAAGGTCCACCGGTCCCAGGTCGATCCACGCGCGCGCGCCGTTGCGCGGGCGCACGATGCTCGTGGGCACGAACGGAATCAGCAGGAACGCGAGCAACCCCAGCACCACGATCATCGACGGCCACGCGAGGGACCGAACGATCTTGTAGTGCGGGAGCGCCGCCAGGGTCGCGGCCATGAGCCCGGCGCACAAGAACAGAATCTGCTTGAACACCACGCCCTCGATCGTGACCGGCAGCGAGCCCGAGGGCGGATCGTGCGCCCCCAGATCGATGGCGTAAAGCCCCAGCAGGCTCAGCCCCAGCCCCGAAGCAATGCACAACCACGCGCCGTGCTTGAGCGTCGTGTTCGATCCGATGATGTTCCGGAAGAGCACGATCATTCGCGGTGCGCGTCCGCTCCCTGGGCGTGAACCAACGCCGGATCGCTCACCCTCGGAAGGGGCGTCACACCGGCATCCTCGTCGTTGTCGCCCGACCCGGACGGAGTGTGATGATTTGCGAGGTCGGGCAGGTATCCCTCGGCGACGAGCGCGGCGATGATGTTGTTCACCACCGGCCCGGCGCACTTGCCTCCCGAGCCGCCGTGATCCATGACCGTCGCGATCGCGTATTCAGGCCGCCCGACGCCCACGAGCGCTACGCACCAGGCGTGGTCGCCGTCGTACACCGCCGGACCGCCGGGAAGCCCCAGGTCGGCTTTGAAGGGCGCAACGTCGGCGGTGCCCGACTTGGCCCACACCGTGATGCCGGGGATGGTGAAGATGCGCTCGTAATGCTCTTCGCCGGAGGCGCTCGGGACCTTCACCGTGTAGGTCGTGCCGTCCTTGGTGTTGGCGCTGCCGAAAAGACCGTCCAGTGCCTGGTGTGTCGCGAACGAACTCAGGTGCAGGTCCTCCGAGCGAACCGGATCATCTACCCGGATGCGCGGGATCAGGCGGGTCCCGCCGCGGGCGAGCGTCGCGTACGCGTCCGCCGCGTGCAGCGGCGTCCACGCGACGGGCCCCTGCCCGATGCCCATGAGAATCGCCTCGTCGAGCGAACTCTTCAGCGGGTCCCGCGGGATCGCGCCCGGCGACTCCTGCCCGATGCCGAGGTTCCAACGCTCCGCGCGCGGCCCGACGCCGTACTTGGTGTACCACTCGTTGACACCCTGCGTCCCGAGCCGCCGGCCCATCTCGAAGAAGAAGATGTTGCACGACCCCGTGATCGCTTCCGCGCCGTTGGGTTCGTGTCCCAATCGATCGGTGTGCGTCGTGTGGAACTGCTTGTAGATCCAGCAGCGGTACTTCGTGGGCTTGTCGGGGAAGAAGTGGCCCGTGCAGTCGACTCTTTCGCCGTGCGCGAGTTTGCCCGATGCATCCGCGGCGCACAACATCAGCGGCTTGACGATCGAGCCCGGCGTGTACCACTTGAACGTCGCGCGGTTGATCAGCGGCGTGCGGTACTTGTCCTCCCAGAACGCCCGCGGCTGCTGCTTCAGATCAGCCCGCGTGAACGACGGCTCCGAGACCATCGCCAGGATGTGCCCGGTGGCGATGTCGATCACGACCGATGCGCCGTTCAACGGCGTCCCCAGCGGGATGTCCTGCGGGTGGTCGGGTTCCTGTTCATCGTGCCGCGCTTGATGCCACGGCTGCGCGATTGCGAGCCCGACCGACGGATCGAACAGGGCCTGGATGCGGGCCTGCAAGGCGATGTCGAGCGTGAGCGTGACGTCGCGCCCGTGCTTGGGGTCAGCGACTTCCACGGCCTCGGTGTCGAGGTGACGCGTCCGCACGCCGCGCGTGCCGCGCAGGTCAAACTCGCCCGCATACTCGATGCCTGAGGCTCCGACGGGATCGGTCGCGAAGTACTGCCCGGCGTCCGAAGGGAGGTCGCGAATCAGTTCGGCGATCCGGGCGTTCACCGCCCGCTCCGCCGCGGCCCGGTCTTCGCCCCGAAGGCCGTCGGGCACGCTCGGGACCTCGATCCCCGCGCGCCGGAGGCGTTCGGCATTTCGCCGGGTGATATCGTCCGCCGTGATCCGCTCGCGCACCCACCCCAGCACGTGCGTCGCCACGCCCTCGACGCGGACCGTCTGCTTCCCGCTGCGACGCAGCGGCCCCGGGAGGTAGCGCGTATCCACGTCCACGTCCATCGTCTCGAGCGGGTACTCGCGCCGGACCGAATCCAGCACACGCACACCGGGCAGGAGCGCCGAAGCGTCGCTCGCATCGCCGGGCGTGCCATCGGCCTCCGCCAACTGGCGCAACCGGAATCCGATGGCGTCAGGAACATCCGCGAGAACCGTGTGGTACGTCGCTTCCTCGGCGATCTGTCGCTTGACCTCGTTGGTCCGCACCTCGATGCGCTTCGACGGGTCGACCTCGCTGGCGCTGAGTTCTTCGCCCTTGTTGAGTTCTTCTTCCAGCGCTTTGCGTTGCGCCTCGGTCACGCTCGCCGCCAGCGCCCGCACCTGATCGATGATCTGCAGCCGTTTCAACTCCAGGTCCGATCGCGGCACGCCCGAGACCATCGACAGCGTCTCCCACATGCGGTCGATGCGCTCCTGGAACTCGGGCAGGTACTTGTTGACCAGTTCCTCACGCTGCTCGGGCGCGAGTTCGTTCCAGTGCGGGTTGAACCTCCGCGCCCTCGCCGCGGCCTGCGTGTACGCCCACTTGCCCGTCAGCACGGGGTAATCGACCGCGATGTCGAACGACGCCCGGTCCACCGCCAGCACACGACCCTTGCGGTCGACAATCTGCCCCCGGATGGTGCGGATCCAGCGCTGGTTTACCAGCCGCTTCTCCGCCTCGGCCCGCAGTTCGCCTCCCTTGGCGACCGTCAGGTTCAAGACCTGTAGCGCGGGCAAGGTGAACATCAGCACGGTCCCGCCGGCCACCAGCAGCAGCCGCCGCTGATACATGCTCGGTATGATCTTCCAGGGGCGAATGGGCATCGGGAGCATCCTGCTTCACGACACGACGCGGCGGATTCCATCCATCGGTCAACCGCCCGCGGGAAGGCCCATCGAAGCCCGGGCCGCCCGGTCGTTTGTAAGCGTAGTGACGGTCGAGTTATCGGGCTGATTCAGGCCGGTCTGGAGTCGACCCGGCCTGGACCTGTCCCTCTGCACGCAGAACGGAAAAACGCGCAAACTCCCCTCGCCAACCGCCCGAAAGCGGTTCCCAGGCCCGGCTTAAGGCAATGAGCGGCGATCCCGGGCGTTTGGCTTCGTGAATATGAATCGGTGATCGGCACGTTCTGGAGCCTGATGGTTTGAGTCCGACCTCCCATCCCTCGCTCAGCCGTTCAGGCGGCTCGGCTTCGGCCCAGGCCGGCCCGGTCGATGTGGCGGCGCGTCCAGCGGGGAGTGTGTCAGGGGCCGGGGCTGACCCGGCGATGGTGGCCGACCTGCTCTCCCGCGCCGCCGCGGGGGACAGCGAGGCCTGGAGAGGCATCGTGAACTTGTACGCGCGAAGGGTCTACGCACTTGCCCGGTCCCGCCTCGGCGGGCCGAGCGGGGGCGGCTCGCGCGGCTTCGGACACGCCAGGACCCGATCCGCCGATGGCGTCCTGCAACTGATGCCCGGCCAAGGTGGCGGCGACGACGCGGCGGAGGAGATCACGCAGTCCGTCTTCGTGACCGTCGCGGCCAAACTCGGACGGGGCGAGTACACCGAGACCGGCCGGTTCGAGGCGTGGCTCTTCCGCATCGCGATGAACCGGGTGCGAGACGAGGCCCGCCGACGCAAGCGGCACGCGACGCTGACCGACGACGACCGGACGTTCGACGAGGCGCGGAGACCCGGCGCCGGGCAGAGTGCCAGCGCCGGATTCTCAGACGGCGCAGGCACGGCCGTCGATCAGCGCGAGCTATTCGCGGCACTCCGAGAGGGGATGGATCAACTCGTCGACGCCGACCGCGAGATCATCGAGCTGCGCCACCACGCCGGCATGTCGTTCAAGGACATCGCCGATCTGTTGAACGAACCGGTCGGCACGCTCTTGGCCCGCCACCACCGCGCGCTCCGCAAACTCAGAGAACTACTGCCCGATTCGCTGCGGCGGGGTTTCGAGGGCCGAGACGGACCGACCGACGACACTCAGAAAGGGGGCGCCCGATGAGCGCCGAGAAGACCGGAAACAACTCGAACCCGCCGCTGGACCGCGAGATGGAAGCGCGGCTCAACGCCCTCGCCGCGAACGAGCGAGCCGCCGCGCCTTCCTCGCTGGAAACTGTGGCGCATGCGCTCAGCGCCGCCGAACTGGCGACGGACGCCGACCTGGCGTCGATTTCCGCGGCTGTGGACGCGCTCGCCGCCGTCGGCGAAGCGGCGCCGGAGGGCCTCGAAGACCGCGTCCTCGCGTCCTCGCTGGCCTCGCTCGGATCCGCGAAGGCCCCGGCACAGACTCATGGCGCTTCGGGCCGCACGCCCGGCGCTGCGCCCCACAGACGCCCCACCCGCGTCTGGTGGCGCTCGCGGAGCGTGGGCCTGGCGTTCGCGGCGTGCCTGACCGTCGCCGCCGGCCTGGCATGGCTGGGCGTTGACCGCGCCATTCGGCAAGCCGCGCAGAGCGAACTGGCTCGAGCGCAGGAGGCGAGAATGCTCGCGGCGCAGGTCGATTCGTCGATCGACCAGATGTGGGAGTCCTTCAGCCTGACCACCGATCCCTCCGGCGAGTCGGCCACCGACACTTCGAAGAGTTACGACCCTGACGCGCTTGACCAGTTCCTGCGCGGGGAGGAGGTTTCATCGTGACGCGTCCGACGACCATGATCGGCGTGCTGCTCTGCGTGGCCTCTGCGCTACCGATCGCGCAGGGCTGGGGCGTGCAGCCTCCGCCGCCCGCCGACGCCTCCGCAGACGGTCGCGACGCGCCCCCGCCGCGTGCCGAGAACGACACGGGCGGGCGCCCGGCGCCCGGCCGCGAGCGTGGAGTCGAGATCGGCCGAGATCGGCTCGAAAAGGCCGTGCAGGTGCGTCTGGAGCAGATCGAGCGCGAGCTCGCCCAGTTGCACAAAGTCAAAGAGCAACTCTCCGGCGGTGCGTTGCCGCGCGATGTGCTCCGCGACTTTCCGCTGCTGCACCGGCTGCTGGAGCGGGACCGGTCCGGCCCGGGCGGGGAGGTCGGACCCGGCGTGCGCCGCGGACCCCAGCGCGAGCCCGGGCCGCGCCCGGACGGTCCGCCGGGACGGGGCGATCGGCGTGACATGGCCCCCCCACCGCCGCCGATGGAGCCTTTCGCCGAGATCGATCACCTTGTGCGCCGTCCGGGGGACGAACGATTGCCGCCGCTCGACCGCGACCTCTCGCCCGAGGAGCGGACCGCGGTCAACGAGTTCCTGTCGGCGGCGATGCCCGGACTGGCCGCGGACCTCCAGCGTCTGAGCGAGCGCGACGAGCCCGCCGCGGCCGAGCGTTACCGCCGGGTCTTCCCCCGCTTGCAGCGTGCGCTCGAACTGCGCGAACGTAATCCCGAGCTCTATCAACTCGTGCTCGGCGGCCTGACCGCGCGCCGGGCGATGTTGGATCAGGCACGAGGGCTCTCTCGCATGAACAAGGACGCGCCCGATTACGGCGCGAAACGCCGCGAACTGCTCGACACAGTCGACCACCTGCTGTCCGTCTCCCAACAGGTGCAGCAGATCATCGCGGCGGAAAAGGTCAAGGACCGCGCCGCACTGGTCGAACGCATCGCGGACTGGGCGGTGCAGCACGAGCGCGACTTGAGTGAACGCCGGAACGACGAACGCGAAGGAATCGACCGCCCCGAGCGGCGCCGCGAGCGGGGGGAACCTCGC
>Ga0116166_1001984_pt1 | contig 17627 bp, 15 predicted proteins | sample AD_JPNMR2_MetaG_FD_89884 | JGI IMG/M metagenome (GOLD analysis project Ga0116166, IMG submission 89884) | Active sludge microbial communities of municipal wastewater-treating anaerobic digesters from Japan - AD_JPNMR2_MetaG | ecosystem: Engineered > Bioreactor > Anaerobic > Digestate | place...
GTCCACGAGATCCTGGTTTATTCGAGCAATATCGGAACGATCAAGGTTGCCCAGCGGTTGGGGGCGCATCCGGACGATTTCCGCGGCCAGGCCCAGGTGTTGTATGACTATTTGACGCGGTTTGGATTCCGGCACGGGGGAGGAAATCCCATCACCCTGCTGCCCGGCGACAGCGGCGGGATTTTACGGCCGCCGAATCGATGGATGCCCTCGTCGATCGGTTCGATCCCCTACGGGCAGGAGATCGCCACCAACACCCTCATCCTGGCGGCGGCCTATGGGGCGCTGGCAAACCGGGGGATGTATCAGAAACCCTCGATTTTGCGGGGGTACAAAGTCATGGATCACTATTTTTATCCCCGGGAACCGGTGGCGCCTTACCGGATCATTTCCGAGAAAGCCGCGGAAGAGGTGGTCCGGATGATGATCGATGTGACGGAGAATCCGCAGGGGACAGGGCGGTATGTGCGGATCCCCGGTTTTCACATCGCCGGCAAGACCGGCACGGCTCAGAAGGCCGATCCCCGGACCGGGGCGTATGCCCGGGGGAAACGCATAGCCTCGTTCGCGGGTTTTTTCCCGGCGGAGGATCCCGAAGCGGTGATCGTGGTGGTAGTCGATGAGCCGAAGAAGAAGAAATACGGCGGCGAAACCGCCGGGCCGGTGTGGAAGGCCATTGCCGAAGAGATCATCGCGTATTGGGGCTTAAGCCCCACGTTTAAGGATGATCCGTTGCTGGCGCAAGCGGCGGTCAAATCCCAGAAGTGGATGAAGTCCGCCCCGCCGGCGGCCGATGTGGGCATCCAGAAGCCGTTTTCCCCGTTTGGCGTGACCAAGCAACTCCCGATCCGTCCTATTCCCGAGTGGCCCACGGAAGCCGGGGTGATGCCTGATCTGGTGGGATGGCCCATCCGCGAAGCGTATGTGTGGCTGGCGGTAAACGGATTGAAGGCCGACATCCGGGGAACGGGCAAGGTGGTGAAGCAGCCGGTTCCTCCCGGCACGCCCTTGCAGGGGTTGCAGGAGATCGGGGTGGTGGAATGCGAGCCGGCGTTGACCGATCCAGGCTTATCGCCCGGGCCGGAGGTGTTGGTGGCGCGGTAGTGCCGCCGGGAGCGGTGGGAGCCGGGAGCGGACCGGTTTTCCGGACCGCGAAGTAAAATCAATAGGGAATGTGTCGCAGCGGGGCCTCGTGATGAGGAGAGGAAGGATGGCCGAGAGCAGCCGGATTTTTCAGGATGTGCCCGTACTCGAGACGCGGGGGCGATTGCCGGGCGTATTCGGGCAACTGACCTGCGATTCGCGCGAGGCGGGGGCGGGCGGGCTGTTCGTGGCGCTGCGGGGAACCGCCTATGATGGGCACGATTTTGTGGAAGACGCGGCGGCGCGGGGGGCGGGCGCGGCGGTGGTGGAGCGGTGGGTGGAGCCGTCCCGGCTGCCTCAGATCCGGGTGGCTGACACCCTGGCGGTGCTGCCTCGCATCGCGGCCAATTTTTATGCGCATCCGGCCCGGGAGTTGGGAATCACCGGGGTGACCGGCTCGAGCGGCAAGACGACGTTCACCTATCTGCGCGAATCCATCTGGAAGGCGGAAGGGATCGAGGCGGCGGTGATCGGCACGATCGAATACCGTTTTGCCGGGCAGATCCGCGAATCCCCCAACACCACTCCGCTGCCGCACGACCTGCAGCGGTTGTTGCGGGAGATTGCCGACCGGGGAATCCGGCACGTGGTGATGGAGGTTTCGTCTCATGGATTGGCCTTGCACCGGGTGGATGAAGTCGCGTTTGACATCGCCGTGTTTACCAATCTGACGCCGGAACATTTGGATTTTCACCCCCACATGGATCATTACCGCGAGACAAAAAAGCGGTTGTTTACCGAGTATCTCAAGCCGGAAGGGACGGCGGTGTTGAACGTGGATGATGAGACCGGCCGCCGGTACCGGGATGAGCTCGCCGGGCGGAGGATCGTGACATACGCGGTGGAGGGGGCGGCAGATGTCCGCGCCCGGGATATTGAAATGAGTTTGGACGGCCTCCGGTTCGGTCTGGAGTTTCCTGAAGGCTCACAATGCGCCGTGCATAGCCGGATGATCGGCCGGCACAATATTTACAACCTGCTGGCGGCCGGCGCGGCGGCCTGGGCGGCGGGCGCCCCGGTGGAGGTCATCCGGCGGGGATTGGAAGCATGCCATGGCGTGCCGGGCCGGTTGGAGCCGGTCCCCAACACCATCGGCGCGCAAGTGGTGGTTGACTACAGCCACAAACCGGACGCGCTGGAAAAGTGCCTGCAGGCGCTGAGGGCGATCCCGCATCAGCGGATCATCACCTTATTCGGCTGCGGCGGCGACCGGGACAAGAGCAAGCGGCCCACGATGGGAGCCATCGCGTTGCGGTACAGTGACCGGGTGATCGTAACGTCCGACAATCCCCGCACGGAGGATCCGGAGCGGATCATTCAGGATATCGTGGCGGGGATGGCCGGCGGAGGCGGCCGCTACCGGGTGATCGTGGACCGCCGGGAGGCGTTGCGGGCCGGCGTGGCCGAACTGCGGCCGGGGGACATCTTTCTGATCGCGGGCAAAGGGCATGAGACATATCAGATTATCGGCCGTCAAAAATTTCCCTTCGATGACCGGGAGATCACGCGGCAGCTCTTAATCGAGGCGGGCAAAGGGGAGGAGAACGGCTCATGGCGTTGATGTTTTTGTTTCCTCTTTCCCGGACGTATCCCGACCTGCTGGGCGTGCTCAATGTGTTGGGGTACATTTCGTTCCGCTCGGCGATGGCCGCGGTGACGGCCATGGTCATCGGAGTATTGATCGGCCCCTATTTCATCCAGTGGCTGACGCGGATGAAGATCGGGCAAACCATCCGGGGTGAGGGAGTCAAGGCGTTGTACGAACGCCACAAGGAGAAGTCAGGGACGCCGACGATGGGGGGGACGTTGATCCTGGCGTCGGTGACGGTCTCTATCCTGATCTGGGGCAATTTGACCAACCCCCTGGTGTTGGCCAGCCTGGTGGTGACGTTGGCCCTGGGGGCGTTGGGTTTTCTGGATGATTACACCAAACTGACGGAGAAGAAATACCTGGGCGTGAAGGCGCGGCAGAAGTTGGTGGTGCAGTTCGCCATCGGCCTGGCGGTGGGATGTTCCCTGTATTTTCTGCATCCCTTGATTCCCGACCGGCCGTTCGATTTGCCGTTGCCGTTTTTCAAAAACGCCTTTATTCCCCTCGGGATTTTCTACATTTTTTTCGTGGCGCTGGTTATTACCGGATCGAGCAACGCGGTGAACCTGACGGACGGGCTGGACGGCCTGGCGAGCGGGTGCGTGATCATCGCTTCGTTGGCCTTCGCGGCGCTGGCCTATATCGTAGGGCGGGTGGATTATAGCACTTATTTGGGGATTTTGCACGTGCCCTACAGTGGCGAGTTGGCGGTATTCGCGATGGCGCTGGCGGGAGCCACGATGGCCTTCCTGTGGTTCAACGCCCATCCCGCGGCGGTTTTTATGGGAGACACGGGCTCGTTGGCGCTGGGGGGCGCGTTGGGGACGCTGGCGGTGTTCATCAAGCAGGAATTGCTGCTGTTCATCATTGGGGGAGTGTTCGTGATGGAAGCGGTGTCGGTGATCCTGCAGGTGGCGTCGTACAAATACCGGAATAAAAAGCGGGTGTTTTTGATGGCCCCGCTGCATCATCATTTCGAAATGAAAGGGTGGTCAGAAACCACCATCGTGGTCCGGTTCTGGATTCTGGCGGCGGTGTTTGCCTTCCTGGGCCTGGCCACCTTGAAAGTGCGCTAACCATGGCCAATCCGGGCATCGATTCCATAGGTCCCGCGTTTTGGGAGACGGCTGATTCGCCGGTCCGGCAGCGGTTGGCGCCTCCCCGTCCCCAGCTGGCCGGCCTGCGGGTGCTGGTGGCCGGGATGGGCGAAAGCGGGCAGGGCGCCGCCGATTTGCTTTGCCGGGAGGGGGCCGAGGTGACCGCGCATGATAGCGACGCTCAAAGGCCGAGGCCTTGCGGACAGAGTGGGAAGCGCGCGGCGTGCGGATGCTGACGGGCCGGCTGGAACCGATGGAGCGTCTCGATTTTTGCGTGGTCAGCCCGGGGGTTCCGCCGTTTGGTCCGTTTTTCACCTGGCTGCGGCAGGCGCGTATTCCGCTGTTGGGGGAATTGGAATTGGCGTGCCGGTTTCTGGAGCGTCCCATCTTGGCGGTAACGGGGACCAACGGCAAGACCACCGTGACCCATATGATCCAGCACATCCTCAACCGGTGCGGCATCCCGGCGGAGGCGGTGGGCAACGTGGGGTATCCGGTGTCCCGGGTGGCGGCGGAGGGCCGGCGGACCGGGGAGGTTCCGCTGGTGATGGAAGTGAGCAGTTATCAGTGTGAGACCATGGAGTATTTTCACCCGGTGGTGGCGGTGGTGACCAATCTGGCGCCCGACCATCTCGACCGGTACAACTCCATACGCGAGTATTACGAAGTCAAGTTCCGGATGTGTATCCATCAGGCGCCTGGGGAGGCACTATGGTTGGGCCCCATGGTTGAGGGGAACTGTCCCCGGTGGGTCCGTTCCAAAAGAATGTCCTTTGCCGTGGATTCGTTGGGATCCCAGGGACTCTTTTACCGGAACGGCACCGTGGTGTACCGGGACGGTTCGAGGGAAGAGAGCCACGCGTGGCCCTCTTTCGCTAAATATCCGGCCCAGCAGGGGATTAACGCGCTGGCGGCGGCCGGCGCGTCGGTGTCGTATGGCATCCCCCTGGCCGAGGCGTTACAAGCCATAGAGTCGTTTACCGCTTTGCCGCACCGGTTGGAATTCGTCAAGGAGGTCAAGGGGATCCGTTGTTACAACGATTCCAAGGCCACCAACGTGCACGCGGTGGAGGCCGCCCTGCAATCGCTGCCCGGACCCATCCGGCTGATCGCCGGGGGGCAGGCCAAGGGCGACAGTCTGGACCCCCTGACGCCGCTGATCCGGGAGAAGGTCCGCGCGGTGTATCTGATCGGGGAGGCCGCGGAGACGTTCGCGGAGGCATGGCAGCCCCTGACGGAAATCCACCTTGAGGCCACCTTGGAGGCGGCGGTGGATCATGCTTTGCGGGAGGGCAAGGCGGGAGAAGTGTTGCTGCTGTCCCCCGCCTGCGCCAGCTGGGACATGTTCAAGAACTACGCGGAGCGGGGCGACCGGTTCAAACGCGCGGTGGAGGAATGGAAGCCATGAACCGCACCGGACCGTTCATTATCGGATCGCTGTTCGTGTTGACCGCCGGGTTGGTGTTGTTGGGCATCATCATGGTGCTCAGCACCAGCCAGTTTGTGTTTTCGTCGGCGAATCCGAACCGGAATGTGTATCAGTACATGGGGAAACAATTGATCTCTTTCAGCCTGGGCCTGGGTTGTCTGGGATTCTTCAGCACGCGGGATTACAACCTATGGGACCGGTGGTCCCGGTATATCATGCTGCTGGTGATCGGCCTGCTGGTGTACGTGCTCTATTTCGGGCCGGTGGTGAATGGCGCGCGGCGGTGGATCGTGGTTTTCGGATTTCAGTTTCAGCCGTCGGAGGCCGCGAAACTGGCGGTGATTCTGTATTTGTCGTCGGTGTGGGCCGACCGGTACGAGCGGTTGGGATCGTTGTTCCAAGGCGTGCTGTTTCCCATGTCGCTGGTGGTGGTGGCGCTGGGACTGATCCTGATGGAGCCGAGCCACAGCGCCACGATGTTCATCGGGCTGCTCGCCATGACGATTTGGTACGTGGCCGGGGGCCGGATGCGCCATTTGATTCCCTTTTTCGTGGTGTTGTGCGTGGCGGTGGCGGTGGCTTTGTATCAAAAACCCTATCTCCTGGAGCGGGTGTATGCTTATTTCCAGCCGGAGAAATACGCCGACAAAGCGTTGCATGTCCGGCAGGCAGGGATTGGATTCGCGCATGGGGGGATGTGGGGCGTCGGATTGGGCGAAGGGCAACAGACGCTGGGATTCATCCCGTTCGTGCATACGGATTTCATCTTCGCGGCGATGGGGGAGGAGCTGGGTTTCGTAAAATGTTCGCTGGTGCTTCTGGCCTTTCTGGCCTTTTTGTGGCTGGGATTCACCATCGCGATCCGCTGCCAGAATCCTTTCGGCCGGCTGTTGGCGGCGGGATGCACCATGGCGCTGGGATTGCAATCCGCCATCAATGTGGCCGTAGTGACGGGCTGCATCCCCACGACGGGGATCTCGCTGCCGTTCATCTCGTATGGTGGATCCTCCTTGTGCGTCAGTATGTCGATGACCGGATTGTTGATCAGCGTCGCCAAGGAGACCTTTGAGGCGGATCCGGTACGGTCCCGGCCGTGATCCGGGCGGCCGGACCGTGCGCGCGGCGCGAAAGGCGGGCGGCGTGAACGAGAGCCGAACAGACGAAGCCAGCCGGCGGCGAATGATCATCCTGACCGGGGGGGGGACCGGAGGCCATTTGTATCCGGCGCTGGCGGTGGCCGAGGCCTTGCGCGCCGCGGATCCGGAGGTTCCCCTGGTTTACCTGGGCAAGGACGCCCCGCGGGACCGGGAGGCTGTTTTGGAACGGGGCCTTCCCTTTCAGGGGTATTCCGTGGAGGGAATGCGGAGAAAGTGGACTTGGACCAATGCGCGTGGGTTGTGGCGGATGGCGGCCGCCGCCTGGCAATGCCGGCGCTGGATGAAGCCTTACCCGCCGGGGGTGGTGTTCGGGGTGGGGGGGTACGTTTCGGCGCCGGCCATGCTCGCGGGCCGCTGGGGCGGTTGGAAGTTGGCCTTGCACGAGCAAAACGCGCGGCCCGGCGCGGTGAACCGGATCATGGCGCGCTGGTGCCACCGGATCTACGTGACGTATCCCGCCACGCGGGAGTTCTGGAAAAACTTTCCCTGCCAGGTGACCGGGTTTCCCCTGCGCCGGGAATTGATCGAAGAACGGGACCGGGCTATTTCCGGTCCCCCCAGGGCGGTCCCCGGGGTGCTGGTCACCGGGGGAAGCCAGGGAGCCCGGCGGCTGGTGGAGGTCAGCCTGGAAGCGTTCCGCCGTTTGAGCGCGAGGGGAGTCGCGTACCAGGCGGTGGTGCAGACCGGCGAACGGAATTACGACTGGGCGCAAACCTTGCCCCGGCCTTCCACCGTGGAACTGGTTCCGTACATCCAGGACATGGCGGCGGCTTACCGGAACGCGGATGTGGTGGTGAGCCGCGCGGGTGCGGGCACCCTGTCGGAGATCGCGTTATGGGGTTTGCCCGCGATCCTCGTGCCGTATCCTTTCGCGAGCGGACAGCATCAATCCGTGAACGCGAGGGTGTTTCTGGAGGCGGGCGCGGCCCGGGTGGCGGAGGAGAGCGATCTCACGCCGGAGCGCCTGGCGGCCAGCCTCGCGGAGTTGCTGGAACAGGCTGACACGCGGCGGGAGATGAGCCGGAAAGCCGCGGCGCTGGCCTGCCGAAGCGCGGCGGAAGTCATTGCGAACGATTTATTGGCGTTGTTGAAGGGTTGAGGGAACTATGCCAACTCTGGAATCCCTGACGGGAATCACCCAGATCCACCTCGTGGGGATCGGCGGCATCGGAGTGAGCGCGCTGGCGCCGCTCTTGTGCCGGAAGGGGTTCACCGTGACCGGGTCGGATCCGGCGCGCAACGCCGTGACCGACCGCCTGGAAAAGCAGGGAATCCTGATTCATCACGACCACAAAGCGGAGAACATCGGGGGGGCTTCGCTGCTGGTCGTCACCTCGGCGGTCAAGGAAGACAATCCGGAACTGCAGGCGGCGCGCGCGAAGGGCATCCCGATCTGGCCGCGGGCCAAGATGCTGGGCTGTCTGCTGCGCGATTACCGGGCGGTGGTGATCACCGGCGCGCACGGCAAAACCACGGTCACGGGCATGTGCGTGGAGTGGATGCTGGACAGCGGGCTGGACCCCACCGCGTTTGTTGGTGGCGACCTGGAGCGGATCGGAGGCAACAGCCGGGTTGGGCAGGGCGAATGGGCCGTGGCCGAGGGGGACGAAAGCGACGGCTCGTTCGTCTATCTCCAGCCGGAGATCGCGGTCGTCAATAACATCGATGCCGATCATTTAGATTTTTACCCGGATTTGGATGCCATCATCGCCAGTTTCAACCGGTTCTTGGAAGGGGTGCGGGAGGGGGGATGGATCGTGACGTCGGCGGATTGCGTCCATTGCCGGCGGCTGACGGGGCGTCCGGGTGTCCCGCGATTGAGCTATGGTTTTGCCGGGGCGGATATCCAGGCCGTGAATTTTCAGCCCGACGCGCATGGTTCGCGCTGCGAGGTTTTGATTCACGGAAAGAGAGCCGGGAGCCTGCGGTTGCGCGTTAGCGGCCGCATGCATTGCCACAACGCGCTGGCCGCCCTGGCGGTGAGCCATCTGATCGGTGTTTCATTCGCGCAGGCGAGCGAATCCTTGTCCCGTTTCGAGGGAGTGCGCCGCCGCCTGGAGTGGATCGGCGAGGCAGAAGGCGTAACCGTGATCGATGATTACGCGCATCATCCCACGGAAATTCAAGCGACCATCCAGGCGTTGCGGGACCGGAGCCCTTCGCGCTTGATCGGCGTTTTTCAGCCGCATTTGTATTCCCGCACACTCAAATTGCTTGACGAATTCGGAGGCGCGTTCACCGGCCTGGACCTGCTCATCTTGACGGATATCTATCCCGCGCGGGAAAAACCGGTCCCCGGGGTGACCGGCGAGGTGTTGAAGGAGCCGGTCCAGCGCCATGGCGTGGAGGTGGCCTATGTGCCCCGCTTGGAGGATGCCGCAAGCGTGGCGGCGCCGCTGGCGAAAGCGGGGGATGTGATCGTCACCCTGGGAGCGGGAGACGTGTGGAAGGCCGGCCGTCTGATTTTGGAAGATCTCCGGAAGCGAAAAGCGGGGGAGGGAACATGACCGGTTTCGTTTCCCGCGGCGTGGACGCTTTGTTGTATCTGGTGCAGTACATCTGCCGGGTGCTGATCCTGGGGGTTTCCCTGGCCGGGTTGATTCTGCTGCTGTTGGACTTGGCGCTGAAGTTCTACCGGTCTCCTGATTTCACCGTTCAGGAGATCACCATCGAGGGCCATCACCGCGTGACCGGGGACGAAATCCGCGCGCTGGCCGCCATTCCCCCAGGGACGAATATTTGGCTGATCCGGTTGGAGGAATTGGGGGCGCGGTTGGAAACGCATCCGTATATCCGGACGGCGGCAGTGCGGCGGATTCCGCCGAAGCGGATCCACCTGAGCATTGTGGAGCGGGAGCCGGTGGCGTTTTTTTTACGGGAGGAAGATGGGGGATTGTACGGGTTGGCCTTGGACGGCATGGTGCTGCCTCCGCTGATTCCCCCCGCCGGGACTGCCGAGATGCCGCCCACCGCCGAGGCGATCCAGACCCTGCTTTCTCTTCCGCTGGTGGAGAGCCGCCTGCCCCTGCCGGCCCAGGCGGGTGAAACTGTCCAGGAGCCGCTGGTGCTCAGGGGGGTGGCGTTTTTGGATCAGTTGCGCCGTGAGGCGCCCGCGTATTACCGGGAGGTCGTGGAGATGGAAATCCAGAGGGACGGGAATTACACGTTGCATCTCCGCCGCCGGATCGGGGTGATGGTGATGCACGATTTGGATTCGCCGGACCTGATGCGAAAGATCGAAACCTTTTGGCGCATGATGGAGGAAGAAGACCTGCGGGCGGTGTACGTGGACGCGCGGTTTCCCGACAAGGGATTCGCCGTGCGGGGCGATGCGGCTCAGCAAGAGCGGTGGACGCGTCAATACCGTTCGGAAAAAACGTATCTCACACAAACCAGGCGCTTGGAGCCATGAGAAATCGAATGCACGACCGGGATCCCATGCTGGCCATTGACATCGGCACGACGAAAGTCTGCGCGGTGGTGGCGCGGCGCAACGAACGGCGGGTGATAGAAATCCTGGGGCATGGATTGCATCCCTGCTCCGGCCTGTCCGCCACCGGCATCGTGAATCTGGAAGAGATTGTCGCGTCGATATCCAATGCCTGCCACAAGGCCTTGAACCATGTTCCCGGTCTGGAAATTTCCCAAGCGGTGACGGCGGTGTCGGGCACATTTATCCAGAGCCAAAACACGACGGGTTCGCTGATCCTCTCCAAACACGGGCGCCCGGTGAACCCCGCCGACATCCAGCAGTGCACCGCGGCCGCCATCCGCAAATCGGTGCCCAGCGAGTTTGAGGTGATTCATTCTCTTCCCCGCTGGTTCCGGCTGGACGAGACGCCGTTCATCCGCGATCCCGTAGGGATGGTGGGCACGCTGTTGGAAGTGGACGTGCATTTGATCATCGGCCGGGTATCGATTCTCAAGAATCTGCGGCGGTGCGTGGCGAAGGCCGGCTTTGGGGTGGAAGAATTGGTGTATCAGCCGGTGGCCTCCAGCCACTCGGTGCTCAGCGAAGACGAGAAGAACATCGGGGTGGCGCTGGTGGATATCGGGGGGGAAACCACGTCGTTGCTGGTGTTCATCGAGGGCAGCATCTATCACAGCGAGACCCTGGGCATCGGCGGGGAGGATATCACGCGGGACATCAACCATTATTTCCAAACGCCGCTGGAAAGCGCAGAGCAATTGAAGAAGTACGCCGGTTCCGCCTGGCTGGAGGCCGTGGATCCCGAGGAACCGCTGGAGGTGGTGCGGTTCAAAAACCGGCGGACCATCACGGTCAAGCGGCGGCTCTTGTGCACGGTCATCGAGGCGCGGGTGGAGGAGATCATTGAGGAAGTGCTCCGTTCGCTGCGGTCCCGCGGCCTGATGGACTCCATATTCGGAGGGGTCGTGCTGACCGGGGGGAGCGCGTTGCTTGAGGGCATCCAGGAAAAAGCCCGCGATCAGTTGCAATGGGATGCGCATATCGGATTTCCAAACGGCGTGGCCGGGTACGAAGAAATTGTTTCGAGTCCGAGTTATGCCACGGTTATCGGATTGTTGCATTACGGATATGAACGGCGGGACGCGCGGGCGGCCGTGTATGGTCCGGGCTGGCCGGGGGCGTTCCGGCGGGCCTGGGAGTGGTTGCGGGAAACGTTTTAAGACGGCCGGAGCCGTATGCGGAAACGAAATCAATGCGCCGACAGGCAGAATTGACCTAGAAACCACGGGAGGGTTACGAACATGGGAATCGAGTTCAGCCAGGATCCGAATTACGGTGAAGAAAGGGAAGAGCGCGTGGAGTACCTGAACGCCCGGGAGAAACCGAAAATCCAGTTTGCTCCAGACCACGAGCGGGACACGTTCGGCGTGAACGGCGGGCCGAAGATCACGGTGGTGGGTGTCGGAGGCGGCGGCAGCAACGCGGTGGATTCGATGGGCGATGGGAGTCTGGAAGGTGTGGAATTCATAGTAATCAACACCGACCTGCAGGCGCTGCAGCGGGCGAAGACCATGCGGCGCATCCACATCGGCCGGAGCGTTACCAAAGGCCTGGGGACGGGCGCGAATCCCGTTCTTGGGGAACAGGCGGCCAACGAAGACCGGGATGTGATCCGGCAAAATCTGGAAGGCGCGGATTTGGTGTTCATTACCGCCGGGCTGGGCGGCGGGACGGGGACCGGCGCCTCGTCGGTCATCGCCGATGTGGTGAAGGAAATCGGCGCTTTGTCGGTGGCCATCACCACCAAGCCGTTTGATTTCGAAGGCTCGGTGCGGCGGAATCACGCGGAGAAGGGGCAACAGATCCTGCGCAAAAAAGTGGATACGCTGATCACGGTCCCCAATCAGCGGCTGATCAGTGTGGTGAATGAGAGCACCACGCTGATCGAAGCGTTCCGGGTGGCCGACGGCGTGTTGAAGCAATGCGTGCAGTCGATCGCGGACCTGATCACGCGGCCGGGGCTGATCAACCTCGATTTTGCCGACATCAAGGCCATTATGGATGCCGCGGGGGGGGCGGTCATGGGGGTTGGGTACGGCCATGGCAGCGAACGGGCCGACGAGGCCTTCAAACAGGCTTCCTGCAGCCCGCTCATGGAAGAACAAGTCATCGAAGGGGCCAAGGGGATCCTGATCAACATCACCAGCGGGCCGGATATCCGGCTCTTGGAAATCGACAAGGCGATCACCCGCCATGTCCGGGACAAGGCCGATCCCGATGCCAATGTGATCTTCGGGGTGGTGATCGATCCGGACATGGAAGAGGAGATGAAGGTCACCATTTTGGCCACGGGGTCGGCCCAGACCGAGAAGACGGAGACGCCCAGGATCAAGATGGAGGAAAACCGCGCCGGCGTTCATCCGCCGAAAAGCCCGCTGAAGGTTTCGTTGCCTTATACGAAAAAAGGCCTCGGTGCGACCATCGACGACGACCATCCCGAACAGGAGGAAATGGTCCTCGTGGATTCGTCCAAGAATTCCTCCGCGGTGCTGGATACGCGGCCGAAACCTGAAATTGGCAAGCGGTTGCCGCCGATGACCAAAACGTTATTCAGCATCCGGAAGGATCACTGAGCCCGGCCGGAGTGTTGGCCGGCTTCAGGGCTGAGTTGCCGCCCGGTTGGGTGTGTGTGCCGGATGGGGGATGTGTGGGGCCGTTGGGTCCCACACATCCCAACCGGAAGTCCCCCGGTGTTTGGGGGGGCCGCAATCCATGCCCCGAAAAGCAAAACATCCCTACCCAAGGATGTCCTGATTGTGACCGGTGGGAATTCATTTTCCCACCTTTTTTTTGTCTAGGCGGCTGGACGGGGATGTTCTTCGGCGAGTAAGCCAGCGGGAGGATGGCGGGTTTTGCCGGATTCGATCCACTCCGGATTTTGCGTATCCCCGGTTTAGGCAAATGCCATTTTCTCAACAAAGAGGTCCTGGAAACGGGGATCGGCGCTGAGCGGGACATGTTCCACCCGGTTGCGCACCGATTCCAGCAAGCCGCCGTCGTCCGGGCGTTGGAACAAGGCCATCTTGGTTCCCAGCAGCGCGGTGTTTCCGGCGGAGATGATCCGATCCGGCGGGCAATCCAGCAGCCCAATGCGCCGCGCGCTGGCGGGATTCATGTAATTGCCGAACGCACCCGCCAGGTAGAGGCGGGACAGATCGGCTTCCGTGGCGCCGAAGCGCTCCAGCAGAATCCGCAGTCCGCCGGCGATGGCCCCCTTGGCCAATTGCAATTGACGGATATCGTTTTGGGTGATCCGTACCGGTTCCAGAACGGGGATTATCTCACGTCCCCCCATTAGGCGGCCGCTGGCATCGATCCAGCCCAGGTCCAGCGCGGCGGCGGCCGCGTCTACCAGCCCGCTGCCGCAGATCCCGCGCGGCGGGCCATGGCCGATCACCCGGCCGGTGATCGCGCCGTTCTCGATCCAGGCTTCCGCGATGGCTCCCGTGGCCGCCCGCATGCCCATGGAGATCCGTCCTCCTTCGAAGGCCGGTCCGGCGGCGGTCGAGGCACAGAGGATCCGGTCCCGGTAGCCTACGATGATCTCGCCGTTGGTCCCCAAGTCGATCAGAGCCGTCAACACCGGGCTTTCGTAGAGCCGCGTGGCCAGGATGCCCGCCAGGAGGTCGCTGCCCACGAATCCTCCCAGGCAGGGGAGAAAGCGCACCGGCGGATTGCCCGGCAATGTCCAGCCCAGCCGCTCCGCTTGGAGGACTTGCGCGCCGCCATCCCGCGGTTCGAAGGGATAGCCGGCCAGCGGTTCGACATCGATCCCGCAGAAGAGATGATGCATCACCGTATTGCCGGCCATCACCACTTCCCGCAACGGCTCGATCACCCCGCAGGTGATTATCAGATCTTCGAGCAGGCGGCCCACGGCGTCGCGGATCAGGGTTTGCAGAATCTCCTGCCCCGGTCCGGCCAACGCGAAATGAATCCGGCTCATGATGTCGCTGCCGTGCTGCGCCTGGGGATTGAGGGCCGATTGCACTCCCAGAACCTGCCCGTGGCGGCGGTCCACCAATTGCGCCACGAGGGTGGTGGTTCCCAGGTCCACGGCCGCGGCGAGGCCCTCGCCGGGAAGGAAATCAAAAGGGGTATCGTCCGCGAGAATGACCGCTTCCCATTGGGCCAGTTCCAAAACCAGCGAATCTTCGGCCTGCGCTTGGCAGGCCAGCCGCCAGCCTTCCGCCAGTTCCGCGGGAGTCAATACGCGGGCTTGTTCGGGTGTAACGGGGAGTGATCCTCGCAGCACCTTGACCCGGCAGCCCCGGCAACGTCCCCGCCCGCCGCAGGGGAACTCGACGCCATACTCGAACAAAGCCTCCCGCAACGGCGTTCCCCGTTCGACGTTGAGAATCTTGCCGAGGGGACGGAGTTCGATTTGGACCCGGTCACTCATGCGGGAGTTCCACGTACGCGTCCGGCGCGTGGGTGAAGGCGTACTCGCACATGGCCCGGACGTTGGCTTCCGGGGTGTCGCGGGGCACTTCGCAGCCCGCGCCCACGATGTACCGCGGCCCGGCCTGGCGGTGGCATTCGGCGATCCCATTGGTGACGTCCTGCGGCGTGCCTTCCCGGAGAATCTTGACGGGATCGATGTTGCCCAGCAGGAGTTGTTCCGGCCCCATCGCCTTGCGCGCCTCGTCCATGGGATTCATCCAGTCGAGGTCGATGATGTCGCTGCCGGTGCGTCCGAGCGGTTCGTATAGTTTGCGGGTTTTTCCGCAGATGTGGAGGCGGACGCGGGTTCCCAGGGCATGCAGGGCGTCCACCAGTTTTTTCTGATAGGGCCAAACGAACTCGGTGTAGAGGGCGGGGCCCACCAGGGAGGAGGCCGCGTCGCCGACGCCGATGAGGTCCACGCCGGCTTCCACCTGGGCGCGGGCGAAGGCGATTTCCATTTCGATCACGAATTCGAACAGGTCGCGCACGAAGGCGGGATCGTCGTGGAAATCCAGCATGAGCGTGTTGATCCCGCGCAGATCGGCCGCTTCGGCGCAAGGGCCTTCCACCCAGCCTTCGATGAACTTGTCTTTGCCCACTTTTTCTTGGAACAAAGCCGCCGCTTGCACGCGGTCGAACATGCGTCCTCCGCTGAGCGGATCGGGGATCTTGAGGGATGCCAGGGCGGTCTTGTCTTTGAGGCGCGCGTTGTCTTCGTTGATGGCGGGCGGCTGATTTTCGTAAAATTGCACATCGGCGCCCAGGTCGGCGGCTTCGCGCGCGGGATCGGAAATGCAGGAGACGTAATCGAAACCGAATTTTTCCGCCACATGGATCTGGGCTTCCACCAGCACGCGGTGGTCGGTGACGTAATCGCCGTACATCACGCCGAGTTGATCCGCGGCGAACATCATGGTGATCGGCATCAAGGGCAGATGATCCACCGGCCGGTTTTCCAACATGGCGAGCAACCGCTCTCGGCTGTTCATGAGGGTACCTCCTCCCGGGTTAAGATTTGATCGCTGTATTCGGCCGCCACGCGCCAACCGGGCGGAACCACCAGAAACTCCGCTTCGTCCCAGGGGCCATCCATCAGGCGCTGGATCAGCCCCATGTCCCCTTGGATTTTTTCAAAAGCCCAACCGCGTCCGGCCGCCATGTGCCTGGCTTGGTCCTCGAACCGGCCGTCCGGTTCCAGCCCCATTTCGATGAACGTGATCTGCTTGTAGTTGCGGGTCATGCCGCCCAGTTGTTCATGCAAATAACGGGCGTTCTCTTCCCCGTACCGGGCCACGAGTTCTTCGTAGGTCTGATCCAGCCCCTGGATTTTCTGGATGGAGAGTTGATGCAGTTCGCCGTTGTCCCGCCCCCGTTCCAACCAGCCGGTGGTTTCGAAGAAGACGCCGCCGTGTGATTCGAAATAGCGCTGGTAGCGCTCCTTGCTTCCCAGAAAAAGGGTGATGCAATCGTGCGCGCGGGGGATCACGAGGGGAATGGAAGGGGCCCGCAATCCCACGAGGCCGTTGTTGCACAGCCCGTAGCCGAGCAAAACGGCCTCGTAGCGGGCCGTGTCCACGCGCGCGAGCGCCTCGTTCAGCCGGGCGAGCATCTTTTCGCAACCGATATCGTGCAAGCCCTTGGGCAGGAATTCGATATCCACCTGGTTGCGCGACCGGGCCGCCGCGGCGCACATCTCCCGGTAGAAGATCTCACAGCTGATCAGTTTCAGACGCATCAAGCCACATACTCCCGGGATGGAATGGAGGAAGAGCGGGGGCGATCCATGTCATCCCTTGTGATCATTATATCAGCGCCCATGACGCTATTCCGGCATCGATTGCTAGGGAATACCGGGGCGATGCACGCCCGCCTCAGGATTTTCTCCCGCACATATTAACTCGAAGGCAGAGCAAAGAGAAATTTTGTCCTTTCAGGGCTGCCCTCACCCTGTCCCTCTCCTCGAAGGAGAGGGAATCAGTTCCCATTGCCATCCATCCTCTACCAACGAATGAAGCGCAGAGAAAGAACTGCATTCAAGCCAATAGGGGCTTGCTTTCAACCAGAGATTACCTTCCCCGCACGGCGGTTTTCAGCGCCCGGATGAACTCCGGACCGGTGCCGCAGCAGCCGCCGAGGAATGACGCGCCGGCTTGCACGAGAAGCGGTCCGTACGAGGCGAATTCCTCCGGAGTGGTGCGGTAGACGATCCGGCCGTCCACGATTTCCGGTTTCCCCGCGTTGGCCTTGATCCATATTGGCAAACCGCACGCGGCCTTGAGGCGCATGCAGAGGGGCACGAAGCCGGCGATGCCCTGGCCGCAGTTCGCGCCGACGACGTCTGCTCCGGCGGCCGCCAAGATCTCCGCTGCTTGCTCAGGGGTGGTTCCCATCATGGTGCGGTCCTGGTTTTTACCGCTGTCGAAGACCATGCACCCTACCACCGGCAAGCGCGTGGCCTTGGCGGCCTGGACGGCGAGCCGGGCCTCCACCGGGTCGGACATGGTTTCGATCACGATCCCGTCCGCGCCTCCTTCCGCCAAGGCGGTCGCTTGTTCTTGAAACGCGGCGGCCATTTCGGCCTCGGTGGTCTCCCCGCTCAGCAACAGTTTGCCCGTGGGGCCCATCGAGGCGAAGACCAAAGATTTCCCCTGGGCCGCGCGCTTGGAAATCGCCGCCCCGGCGCGGTTGATCTCCGCCACCCGGTCCGCGAAGCCGTAGCGTTCCTGTCCCAGGCGGGTGGCCCCGAAAGTGTTGGTGAGAATGACACGGCTGCCCGCCTCAACATAAGCCCGGGCGACCTCTTCCACAATCTCCGGATGCGTCAGGTTCCAGCTGTCCGGTGACAAGCCCGGTTCGAGCCCACGGGTTTGCAATTGGGTGCCCCACGCGCCGTCCAGGATGACGGGCGCTTCGTGAAGCAGCTTTTCCAGAACAGGGTGCATCATGGTTTGCCTTTGTTCCAACTATCCCGGATTGGTCAATTTTCTGTTGTCTGGAATCCAGAACATTCCGTCCCGGGGGGAATTCGAGCCGCATAAGAATGCTCCGGTGTTGGGGAGGCCGGTGGTGACGTGCCTCTGCTTCAAAGATCCATTCGGAATTCTCTCCCTCTGGGAAAGGATTCAGGGGAGGGAAATCCGGGGGAATGCCTGTCACCCCGCCACCAGTTGGCGGGCCAGCATAACCGCCGCGCGGGCGTTTTCGCCGTAGGCGTCCGCGCCGATTTCTTCCGCGAAGCGCTGGGTGACCGGGGCGCCGCCGATCATGACTTTGA
>Ga0116166_1001986_pt1 | contig 17620 bp, 16 predicted proteins | sample AD_JPNMR2_MetaG_FD_89884 | JGI IMG/M metagenome (GOLD analysis project Ga0116166, IMG submission 89884) | Active sludge microbial communities of municipal wastewater-treating anaerobic digesters from Japan - AD_JPNMR2_MetaG | ecosystem: Engineered > Bioreactor > Anaerobic > Digestate | place...
AAAAGGTTATTCCCTTAGCAACAGCAAAAGCGTTTCAGTTCCCTTCTTATCGGGATCGCAACTCCTACATTATTAGGTGCAGATTTACCAGCTATAAAAGGACTTTTCAGTTCCCTTCTTATCGGGATCGCAACTCCTACCGCAGGAGTTTATACTTATAATATAACACTTTTTTTTCTTTCTGTCAAGCCTTTTTTTCTCATATCGAAAAATTGTTCGTACCCCCGGGGGGATTTGAGAAAAATTGCGACTTATCCACATTTTGTCAACAGGTTATAAACAACTTATCAACATGCAGTTTTTATATAAAAATTAAGTTTTTCCGGTTATTTTAAAAAGTTTCTTGAATAAAAACTTTATTATCGCTTTTTAATTTAATAAAATAATTAAAATAAAGGAGTTTTTATGAATTCTAAGGAAATAAGAAAAAGATTTTTGGATTTTTTCGCTAAAAACGGCCATCCCGTAATAGAATCGAGTCCTTTGATACCTTACGGAGATTCATCTCTTCTTTTTACAAGCGCGGGTATGGTTCAGTTTAAACCTTATTACTTGGGTTTGAAAGACGATTTGAAAAGAGCGGCAAGTTGCCAGAAATGTTTTAGAACTACGGACATAGACAATGTGGGAAAAACCATAAGGCATCTTACTTTTTTTGAGATGCTCGGAAATTTTTCTTTCGGCGATTATTTCAAAGAAGAGTCTCTTAAATGGGGTTACGAGTTTTTGACAAAAGAAATGGGAATAGACCCGAATAGGCTTTATTTTTCGGTTTATAAAGGGGGAGTCGCTCCGAAGGACGAGGAAGCGGTTTCGATATGGAAAAAGATTTTACCAAAAGAGCTTCATTCCCATATATTCGAGATGGGAGAGGATAATTTTTGGTCTATGGGGGATACGGGGCCGAGCGGTCCTTGTTCCGAGATATACTACGATAGAGGCGAGGAGTTTTCGCATAAAGGTTGTTCCGGGCCTTCATGCGGTTGCGACAGATACATAGAGATATGGAACCATGTTTTTACTCAGTTCGATAGGCAAACGGACGGCAGTTTTAATCCTCTTCCAAAAAAGAACATAGATACGGGCATGGGGCTTGAAAGATTGACTTTTGTTGTGGAAAATAAGTTTTCCCCGTTTGAAACGTCGCTTTTCTATCCCATGGCCAAAAAACTTATATCCGATAACTACCGAATATTTACGCCGGAGTTTAAAGAGATATCGGATATTGTTAACTCAAACCTTGATTATAGAGATTATTACGAAAAGATAAAAAACAAAAACGGGTTTGAGCTTTTCATCCCCGCATTAAGAGTCATATCCGACCACATAAGAGGAGCGAGCTTCTTGATATCCGAAGGAGTTCTTCCTTCAAACGAAGGGAGAGGTTATATTTTGAGAAGGCTTATAAGAAGAGCTGTAAGATACTCTATGCTTTTAGGGATAAAAGATACTTACGTTTACAAACTTGCGGATTCCGTTAACGAGATATACCTCGGAGTTTACGACCAGATAGCGGAAAATTTAAATAGGATAAAAGATACTATAAAGTATGAGGAGGAAGGTTTTTTGAAAACCATAGAAAACGGAGAAGTATATATAAAAGAGCTTATTTCAAAAGGGGAAATAACCGGTGAAGAGGCTTTTAAAATATACGAAACATACGGTTTTCCGTACGAACTTATAAAAGAAATAGCTTTGAAAAAAGGTATAAAGATAAACGACGAGGAGTTCGAAAAGGCAAAGAAAAAAGCGCAGGAGATATCCAGAAAATGGAAGGGAGAGGAAAAGGATTTGTCTATTTTCCACAAGATAAACTCTGAGTTTAAAGAAACCGATTTTTTGGGCTACGAAAATTACTCCGCCCAATCCAAGCTTATGGGCATAATAGACGAAAACGGGCGAAAGATTGAAAGGGCCGATAATGGGGAGTTTTGGCTTGTTTTTGAAAAGACCGTTTTTTATGCGGAAAGCGGAGGCCAGGTTTCAGACACGGGAGTCATATATAAAAACGATAGGCCCGTAGCCGAGGTTTTGGATGTCCAAAAGCCTATGGGAAATGTTTTTTATCATAGGTGCAAGATTAACGAAACGATTTTAGTCGGAGAGGAGTATGAGATTAAAATAGATGTTTACAGAAGAAAAAAAATAGCCGCAAATCATACGGCCACTCACCTAATAAACTCGGCTTTAAAGAAAATTTTCGGTCCCAATACGGTTCAGGCGGGTTCTTTGGTAAACGATGAAAAGTTTAGATTCGACTATACAATAAATAAGACCCCTTCTTACGAGGAAATTCTTGAGGTGGAGAAAATAGCAAACGATGCGATAATTGAAGGATACAAGGTTCATAAACAGACAAGGCCTCTTTCGGACGCTAAAAAATTGGGCGCGGTGGTTTTGCCGGGCGAAAAATATTCGGATCCCGCGAGATTCGTTTTAATTAATCACGGCGGATTTGAGGATAGCCGAAAATATAGCTTGGAGTTATGCGGCGGAACTCATGTAGACGAGCTTAAAGAAGTTTTTAAAATAAAAATATTAAAAGATTCTTCGTTATCCAGAGGCGTGAGAAGAATAGAGGGGACGGCGGGTTATTCGCTTATCGAATGGCTTGAGAAGAGAAACGGGGTAGTGGAAAGATTGACCGGCGAGTTCGGGTGTTCGGAGAGCGAAATATTCGATAGAATATCCAAACTGAACAACGAAATAAAGTCGCTTAAAAATAAAATTCAAAATTTCTCGGTTTCGGACTCCGAGGATTTCATATCTTTAAACGAAGGGCTAAAATTGGTTTTTGTTAAGATTCCCGACTCGGACATAAAGCTTATAAGAAACATATCCGATAAAAAGAAATCATCTTATTCCAGGGCTTTTCTTTTCGTTTATTCTTTAAACGAAGAGAGCGGAAAAATCAACTTTGTCGTTTCAAAAACGGAGGATAATCCCAAATCGGTTTTGGAAGTATTTGAAAAGATGAAAAAGTTGGGATTTAAAGCGGGAGGAAGGGAAGATTTCATTCAGGGAGGCGGAAGCGCTACAAGCGACAGGGAGCTAAAAGAAAAAATATCCTCGGTTTTGAAATAAAATATGGATAACATAGAAAAACTCGAAAAGCTTGAAAAACAGATAGACAAGATGGTCGGGATAATAGAGGAGCTTAACAAAGAAAATTCCAAGCTTAAAGAAGAGCTCTGGATATTAAAAGAAAAAGAAAAGGCATTATCCGAAAAATTGAAAGAAAAAAATGAAGATAAAAAAGTTAAGGATGCGCTGATAAAACGGCTTGAGAAAATATCCAGGATAATAGACAAGGAGATTGAAAATAGATGAAAAATACCATAAAAATAAAAGACAAAAGCATAATAGTGGAATCCGACGAGCTCTCGCCTTTTGAGATAACCGACATAGAATCCAAAATAGAAGAGGATTTCAATAAACTTGAAAATAAAAACATAATAAATCACATAACCCAATTATATACTTTAGTCGCAAAGTATGCCGTAGAAAGCTACCTTTCTTCCAAAAAGGCTAAAATGGAAAAAGAAAAACTGAGCTCGAAGATAGACGGGTTAATAGAAAAAACCAAAATATTGTCCAGTAAATCGCTTTTTTAATTTATGAAGTCTTTGACAAATATAGTCGCCCCGAAAGGAGTCGAAGAATTCGTGGGCCAGAAACATCTTCTTTCCGAAGGAAAGTTTTTAAGAAAATCCATCGATAGCGGTATTATCAAATCATGCTTGTTTTTCGGGCCGAGCGGCTCGGGGAAAACGGTTCTGGCAAACATAATAGCCGATAAAATAAAAGCCAAGGTTTTTCGTTTAAACGCAGTAACTTCCGGCGTGGCCGAGTTTAAAAAAATAACGGATTACGCGAAATCTCTTTTTGAGAAAGAAACGGTTCTCGTCATATTGGACGAGATACATCATTTCAACAAAACTCAACAGGACGTTCTTCTTCCTTCCATAGAAAAAGACGAGTTGATAGTAATAGGGATTACCACCGAAAATCCTTTTTTCTACATTAATAAAGCCCTTCTTTCTCGATTTTTAATATTCGAGTTTAAAAAACATACGAAAGAAGACCTTTCAAAGATACTGGACAACTCCATAAAAAAAGCCTACGGCGGTAAAATCGAATTGACCGACAAAGCGCGCGAAATAATAATAAATTATTCGGACGGGGACGCGAGAAGGCTTTTAAATTTCTTAGAATCCTGCGTTTTGATTTCAAAAAACAACCTCATAGACGAAGATTTGATAAAAGATTTTTTGCAAAACAGATACGTTTATTACGATAAAAAAGACGATAATCACTACGATATAATCTCTGCTTTCATAAAATCCATGAGAGGCTCGGACCCGGACGCCGCGCTTTATTGGCTTGCTAAAATGCTTTATGCCGGAGAAGACCCGCTTTTTATTGCCAGAAGAATTCTAATCGCCGCAAGCGAGGACGTGGGGCTTGCAAATTCCATGGCTTTGGTGGTGGCGCAGTCCGCGTTTGAAGCGGTCAAAAACATAGGTATGCCCGAGGCGAGAATAATACTTTCTCATGCGGCTTTGTATGTGGCGCTATCTCCCAAATCCAACTCCGCATATCTCGCTATAGACAGAGCCATGGATGAGGTAAAAAACGGGAAAGAAAGAGATGTCCCTATCCATTTGAAAGATTCTCACTTAGACTCGGATTTTTTAGGAGACGGAAAAGGGTACAAATATCCGCACGATTATCCGCATCATTATGTGGAGCAGGTTTATATGACGGAGCCCAAAAAATTCTATGAGCCGTCTGAAGAGGGTCTTGAGCCGAAACTTAACGAATATTTGAAGAAAGTTAAAAATGAAAAAAAGACTTGACCTAAAGTGCGTGGAATTGGGGTTGTTCGATTCGAGAGAAAAAGCCAAAAGGCACATAATGGCCGGAGAGGTTTCGGTTAACGGAAGAATAGTATGCGACTCAAGTTATTCCGTAAAAGACGGAGAGAGTATAGAGGTTATACAAAAAATTCCTTACGTTTCAAGAGGCGGGCTTAAACTTAAAGCGGCCATAGATTATTTTAAAATAAACCTGACGGATAAAATCTGTCTGGATGTGGGGGTGGCGACCGGCGGATTTTCCGATTGCATGTTATCGGAAGGGGCTAAAAAGGTTTACGGCGTGGATGTGGGGAAGGGGCAAATAGACCGGAAATTGCTAAAAAACGATAGGTTTGTTTTTATTCCTAATACCAACGCCAGATATTTAACTCCGGATATCTTTTCCGACAAAATAGATTTTGTCGCGGTTGACGTGAGTTTTATATCGCTTAAACTTATAATACCTTCTCTTTTAAAATCCATATCCGATACGGCCGAGATCGTTTTCCTCGTAAAACCTCAGTTTGAGCTTGAGCCCGGCGATTTGAAAAACGGAATAGTAAAAACCGAAGAACTCAGACTAAAAGCCCTTTTGGAAATAAAAAATTTTGTCGAAAATTTTCCCGTTGAAATAATAGGAAACATAGACTGCCCCATAAAAGGAATAAAGGGCAATAAAGAGTTTTTGTTATATGTTAAAAAAACATCAAAATAATATCTCGTTTATTTTTTGATATAAATCTTCCCTTTCTTTAAAAATATCGAAACATTCTCCGTTATCTAACTTCTCCATAACATCGGGATAGAAAGGTATTTTTATTATTTTTATGTTGTCGTTTTTTATTTTTTGATATAAATCTTCTTTGGAGTAGAAAAGTTTTGTGGGTTTTTGACAATGAGGGCACATAAATTCCGACATGTTTTCGACAACGGCGATTATTTTTATTTTTGTTTTCTCAAGAAAATCCATCGCTTTAGAAACGTCTATCATAGAAACCTTCTGAGGGGTGGTAACTATTACCGCTCCCGTTATATCTTTTATCTCCTGGCATATCGACAACGGCTCGTCCCCGGTGCCGGGGGGAAGGTCTATTATAAGATAATCCAGCTCTCCCCATTCGAAATCGGACAATAGTTGTTTTATTACCGTTATTTTAATCGGCCCTCTCCATATCAAGGCTTTGTCGGTTTCTTTTATTATGTTCCCCATAGAGACGATTTTTAAATTTTCTTTTTCTATGGGTTTTAAAATATCTTTTTCTTTTATTTCATAGTCGGCGTTTTCCGTTCCGGTCATTTTGGCTATCGAAGGGCCGTGAATGTCCGAGTCCAATAACCCGGTTTTAAATCCTTTTTTAGATAAAAATACCGCGAGAAGCGTTGATATGCTGCTTTTTCCCACGCCTCCTTTATTGCTCATAACTATAATCTTGTTTTTTATCTTACTCATCCTTTCTTTTATCAAAGCGTTTCTGTGGTCGATGTTTACGTTATGCATAAATCCTCCTAATTCTATTATATATCATCGCCGATAAAAATAAAGGGATAAATGTATGGATGGTGATGAATTAGATGTATAGATGCGTAGATGTATGGAAGTATAGATGTGTGGATGTATAGAGGAAACTTTAGACATTAAACATTGAACTTTGAACATTTAACTTTAAACTTGCGACTTTTCATTCCTCTCGTGCAACTTTAAACATGCAACATTGAACATTAAACATTATAAGCTTTTGTTCGTCGAAAGATTGTAAAATATAGGTATGGATAAGAAAGAAAAATTGAAGTTTGTTTCGATATTCATATTTTTGAATTTTATGTTTTCTTCTTTTATTTCGCTTTTTTATCTATTTATTTCAAAACATTCTTTTTTGGAGTATTTGTTTCTGCCGTTTGCTCTTTTTTCAAACACATTTATTATATATATACCGATAATTTTGGTTTCTTTTTTATTAATCTTTCTGCCTTTGGTTTATCTTATATTTATTTTTTCTTTCGTAAATCTTTATTTAATAGTCGATCTGGTTTTGTATAAGTTTTGGGATTTCCATATAAACTCCATGGTCATAAACCTGCTTTTAACTCCGGGGGGTATAGAAACTTTAAATCAAAGCTGGAATGTAAAAGCGTTTTTTTTCGCTCTGGTCGGCTTGTTATTCGCTTTTGAAATTTTTATATACCGTTTTGCCAAAAAAGTTTCTTTGAAAAAATACGATTTTAAATCTTTTTTTAAAAAAACTATTTTATTATTGTTTGTTTTTGTTTTGGTAGATAAATTGGGTTTTGCTTTGTTTTCTTTATACGATTTTACGGATATAATAAAAAACAGAGACCTTTTCCCTTTGTATCAACCGCTATCGATAAGAAGCTTTGCAAACAAATATTTGGGATTTAAACTTGAAAAGGTTTACGATAACATAGATACTTCAAAAGCAAACTTCGATTATCCCAAAAAAGAAATAAAATTTAAAAATCCCAAAAATAAATATAACATAGTGATTCTCGTGGTGGATTCGATGAGATACGATATGTTCGATAAGGATATAACTCCGTATCTCTGGGATTTTTCAAAAAAAGCGGTTGTTTTTAAAAACCATTATAGCGGAGGCAATTGCACTCGTTTCGGTATATTTTCAATCATATACGGAATTTACGGAAACTACTGGTTTAACGCTCTTTCCAATAGAAAAGGCCCGGTTTTGATAGACGTTTTAAAAAAACGGGGGTATGACATGAGAATAATAGCAAGCTCCAAACTGACATTCCCCGAGTTTACCAAAACATGTTTTATAAATGTCGAGAGAGAAAAGATTTTGGATAACCCGCCGCAGGGCAACGGAGCCGTTAGAGATATGGATAGCGTTAATAAGGCCGCGGATTATATTAAAAATAGGGATAAAAAAACGCCTTATTTCATGTTCGTTTTTTTCGACGCTTCTCACGGAAGCTTCGATTATACGCCCGAGTTTGAAAAATTCAAGCCGTCTTACGGAGTAAATTTGCTAACTTTAAATAAAGAGAATATACTTCCTCTTTTTAACAAATATAAAAATTCCATACATTTTAGCGATTGGCTTATAAACGAAATAATAAGCTCCATAAAGAAAAGCGGTGATTTGGAAAATACGATAATAATAGTTACCGGCGATCACGGCGAGGCTTTCCTTGAAAAGGGATATACCGGACACAACCACTCATATTCGAAAGAAGAGGTATCGGTTCCTTTAATATTTTATCATCCCGGGATTAAGCCTTCCGTTATCGATTATAATACCTCGCATTTCGATCTGGTTCCTACTTTGTTAACTATTTTGGGAGTTGAAAACGAATATTCGGATTATTCGCAGGGTTTTAATCTTTTCGAAAATAAAGAAAGGGATTATATGGCCGCTTTTAGCTGGAGCGACGCGGGTCTTATTTTTAAAGATTATACCATGGTAGTCCCTACTTCAAGCTACGGGGGGAGGCTTAAATTTTATAGAAACGCGGACTGGAAAGAGGTCGGGAAAGATAATAGTTTAATTCCGGTTTTGGCCGAGTTTAAAAGAGAACTTACGAGATTTATAAAAAAATGAAGATAGAAAATAAATTTAGAAATCTTATAGCGTTTATTTCCAATCTGATTTCTCCGGCTAAAAAAATTTCTTCTCAGGAAGTTTTAAACGAATGGAATTGCGGTAAAATAAAAAAAATCTTAATAATAAGACAAAACCAGGGGATAGGAGATCTTCTTCTTTTTACTCCGGTCATATCGGCTTTAAAAAAGAATAATCCAACATGCGAAATCGATTTTATGGCGAGTTCTCATAACGTAGTCGCCATAAAAACGAATCCCGATATAAACGAAATATACGTATGGCAGAAATCTTCTTTTTTTAAAAACGTAAAAATTATTTTAAATATGAGAAAGAAAAAATACGATTTGTGTTTTGTAGTTTCAAGCCATACCCCGTCTTTTACTTCGTTTTTATACGCAAAGCTTTCCGGTTCGAGAATAGTTGTCGGTTACGACAGCATCGGTTTTTACGGAGGGGCTTTGTGGAGCAGATATATGGCAAATATAGAACTTCCTCCTCCCGACAATCAAACTCCGGAGATTGAGAAATTCGCGGGCCTTTTGTCGCCTTTAAATATAAAATCCGATTCGGTCCCGCGGTTTTATGTCCCCGAATCTTATTTAAAAGAAACCGAAGAGATATATAAGGCCAAATCTTTCCCGGCGGTAGGAATTTTTTTGGGCGGAAACTCTAAAAGAACCGATAGAATGTGGAGCGCCGAAAACTGGGCGGAGGTTTATAAGGAATTGGAAAATAAAAAAATTAAAACCATAGCCATAGTTCCTCCTTCGGATATAAAAGCCGGCGGCGGAGAAAAAGAAAAGATATTTTACGAAGACGTATGCGAGATTTTGGGTAAAAAAATAGATTTTTTTTCGGACGGGGATATTGCAAAAACCGCAGGATTTTTAAAAAATTTATCGGTTTTCGTATGTCCGGACGGGGGAATTTTCCATTTGTCGGTCGCGGTCGGAGTTAAGACGGTAGGAATATTCGTAAAAACCGATCCCGAAAGATGGGCTCCCAAACTGGATTGGGTTTTTACTATTAAATCCTCAGACGGAACTCCTAACGGAGTAGCCGTAGAGGATGTGGTTAAAAAAGTAGTCGCGATTTTGGAGAAAAAATAATGAAAAGCTACGATTTGCTTTCCTGCGTTTGGGAGATTACGTTAAAATGCAATTTGAAATGCGTTCATTGCGGCTCGGCAGCCGGCAAAAACAGAGAAAACGAGTTAACGGACGAGGAATCGTTAAATCTATGCGAGGATATAAAAAAAACGGGTTGCAAATCCCTGGCGTTAATGGGAGGGGAGCCTCTTTTGAGGAGAAATTTCTGGGATATATCTAAAAAAATAAAAGATTTAAAAATGGACTTATGCGTTATTACGAACGGAACCATTTACGAAGAGGATTTTTTTAGAAGATTTAAAAGTTTAAACTTGCAGGCTCTGGCCACAAGCTTAGACGGCTCAAATTCGGATACTCACGACGGCATAAGAGGGGTTAAAGGAAGTTTCGATAAAACTTTAAAGTTTATGGAAAAAGCGCTTGGATACGATTTGCCTTTAAGCGTGATTACCACGGTATCCAAAAGAAACATATCGGAGTTAAACGAGATTAAAAAAATTATAAAAGGCCGGAAAATAGCATGGCAGATTCAGATAGCCGGAGCCGAGGGAAACAGATTCGATAGAAAAGAGGTTTTAAACGAAGAGGAGTTTTACTCGGTCGGATTGTTTATAGAAACCATGAGGCGAAATTACGGGGTAGAAGAACTCCCGGTAATCGGAGCCCACGATTTGGGTTATAACTCCTGTTTGATTAAAAATATATGGCTTTATGAAAAATGGCCGGGTTGTCAGGCGGGGACAAGCGTCGTCGGAATTAGAAGTAACGGAGACGTTCTGGGATGTCTTTCGATAAATAACGATAGTTTTATAGAAGGTAACATAAGAGATAAAAGTTTATACGAGATATGGAACTCGGAAAAAGCTTTTTCTTATACGAGAAACTTCAAAATGGAAGACGCCGGAGAAAATTGCAAAGAGTGTAAATTTATAGGCGAGTGTAAAGGCGGGTGCTCGGAGATGAGTTTGACATATACCGGTAAAATTCACAACGACCCTTACTGCTTTTATAAAATAGAAAAGAAAAATTTCGGTTTTTGGAAGAGGCTTTTTTATTCTTTCGGAACTTATCTCAATAAATCCCAAAAAGATAAAGCGATTTTAAACAAGTTGTTTTCAGGGGTAAGGAAATGAAGCTAAACGTAGGCTGCGGTTATAAAAAAATGCAGGGTTATTTAAACATAGACATAAATCCCCAAACAAAACCCGATTTCGTGATGCCCGCTTACGACTTAGATTTTCCAGACGAGCATTTTAACGAAATAACCGCAAGCCAAGTTATAGAGCATTTGGGTTTTTTTAAGACAAAATATTTTCTATCGGAGTGCTCTCGAGTTTTAAAAAAAGAAAAAATTTTAATAATTGAAACCCCTCATATAGAAAAGTCTTTCGAGCTTTTTTTAAATTCCCAAAAACCAGAAGAAAGAGAAAGGATATTAGGCTGGATATACGGAAGCGAAACCGAATTTATGAATCATGTTTACTGTTTCCCCGCGGAACTTATGGAAACGCTTTTAAAAGAATTCGGATTTGAAATTTATAAAAAAGAGTTTTACGACTACGAATATCTAAGGCCCGCGGTAAGATACGTTTGTATAAACAAAAATCCGGATATTCAAAAAGCGGTTTTAAGGAAAAATATGATTAAATACGGAGCTTTAAAATCATTTGATGAGATATATTTCGCGGAGTTTGAGAAAATAATATCCGATTTAAACTTGAGCGATTTTAACCCCTCGGATATATATGAATATGTTTTTCTCTCGCCGATAGTCGCGGTTTCGTTGGACTTATTGAAAGAAAAAGAAAACGCCGATAAGTTTGAAATTTTAATCGAAAACAATTTTACGGGCTGGATTTTCGAAGTTATGATTAAATATTATAAAGACTTTAGAGACGAGAAGAAGGCTTTTGAAGAGGTGAAAAAAATTTTTTTTGACAACCCGGATTCTTTTATATATAATTTTATTGATAACAAGAGAAAAAGCTCTATAAAGATTCCGGTTTTAAACGAATATACGTTTTTATACGAATTTAATAAAAGGGGGATAAGATGAATTTAAATAAAATATCTAAAATTTGCCGAATAGACGAAAAGGAAACAAAAAAAGCGTTTCGGATTTCATTAAGCGGTTTGCTGATTTTCGTATTGTCTTTTTTCGTATCCTCCTGCAATAAAAACGGGGTTAAAGAGGAAAAAGCTTCCGAGATCAATCAGGAGTCTTATAATATAGAAAAAACGACTTCTTCTCTAAAGCCCGCCGAAGATTTAAATATTAAAAAGAACTGCGGACCAACACCGGGTTATCCTTGCGGGACCAAGTATTATACGGTTTCCGTAAAAGATTTCGGTATTTGTTAAATCAAAATTAGCAATCGCCTATAGCTATTGACAATTTTAGTTATTTGTGGTATAATATTTTTAGCAATCAATGCAACAGATTGCTAAAAAAGGTGTGTTTATGAGAATATTAAAACCGGAAGTGGCGAAAGAGAGGAAAGATAAAATACTTAACTGGCTTATATATAACTATATTTCAAACGGAAAGCCGGTCAGTTCCAAAGAAATATTCGAATCCAAAATATTTAATATCTCCCCGGCAAGCATAAGAAATATTTTAAAAGAGTTAGATGAGGAGGGTTATCTGGAACAGGTTCATACTTCGGGGGGGAGAATCCCTACGGATAAGGCTTACAGGGCTTATGTGGATAACCTTTTAAATTTGCAAAATTTGGCCGAAATGGAAAAGGAAAGAGTGGAGCTTGATTACGAAAGAAGGATAGCGGATCTGGATTATTTTTTAAAGCATACCACCAAAATACTTTCGGACCTTACTAAAAAGATAGGTTTTTCTATGGTTACCGACATATCCAACGAAAGCATAAAAAGGATAGATATAGTTAAGGTTTCCTCTTTTAATTATATATTCATAATAGTCACTCAAAGCGGAATAATAAAACATTATCCCTTTACTTTTAAAGATTCCAAGATTAACGTAAAAAATATCGTTTCCGTTTTAAATAAAAGATTAAAAAACAACAGTATTATCGAGGCTAAGGAAATGATACTGAAAGATTTTATCGCAAAAGACAGTTCGGGAATTTACAAAATCATATACGATATTTTCGTTTCGGCGGCAAGAGAGGACGACGAGTTGTTTTTGGAAGGGCTTTCGAGCATTTACGACGATATGGAGGATTTCTCTCCGGAAGAGATAAGGAGCATGGCGAGGCTTTTGGAAGAGAAAGAAAGGTTTTCCCAAATTATAAAGGAAAGATTTAATGAAAGTTTGAATAAGGCCAAATTAATCGAAAGCGAAGGCAAAACATCGAAAAAACACATAATAAACGTAAGCGTCGGTAGCGAAAATAAGATAAAAGAATTAAACAACTTCAGCCTCATAACATCGTCTTATTGCGCGGGGGAAAAGAATTTGGGTCTTATAGGAATAATAGGACATAAAAGAATGGAGTATCCAAAAGTCATTTCGATAGTCGATTCCGTAAGCTCTATGATAGAGAGCATTTTATCCGAGTGGGAAGAGGAGAGCGAAGATTTATGAAAAAAGAAGAACAATGCGGAAAAAAACTGGAAGAAAAAAAAGAGAAGATAGAGGAATTGAAGGAAGAGATAAAAGAATGCGATAAAGATAAAAAAGAGATAGAGAAAGAGTTGGAAGATTATAAGAAAAAATCCGAAGAATATTACGAGCAGCTTTTAAGGTTAAAAGCGGAGTTTGAAAATTACAGAAAAAGAGGGGATAAAGAAAAACACGATCTCATAGCGTGGGGAAAATATGATTTTATGAAACATCTTCTTCCGCTTTACGAGATGATGAATATGGCTAAAAATCACCTGGAAAACTCTTCTTCTTACGAGGACATAAAAGTCGGGCTTAATATGATTTTTGCCGAGTTTGACAAGCTTTTTAAAAATCAGGGTGTAAGCGAAGTGGATGCTCTTAACAAAAAATACGACCCGATGACATGCGAGATTATCGGGACCGTTGAAGGAAACGACGAAAACGACGGAAACGTAGTCGAAGTGGTTCAGCCGGGTTATATGATAAACGGAAAACTTCTTAAGGCGGCGAGGGTAAAGGTCGCAAAGAAAAAAGAAGAAACCCAAGATAAATCTAAGGAAAACGATAAAAAAGAAGAAAGCGAAAAAAATAATTCTTAATTTTAAAGGAGGTAATTATGGCAAAGATAATAGGAATTGATTTAGGAACTTCGAATTCGGCGGCAGCGGTTATGGAGGGGGGTAAGGTCAGCCTTATACCGGCCGCGGAAGGAACCAGCATAGGAGGTAAAGCTTTTCCGTCTTACGTGGCTTTTACAAAAGACGGCCAGCTTTTGGTAGGAGAGCCAGCCAGAAGACAGGCGGTCGCAAACCCGGAAGGAACGGTAAGCGCTTTTAAGAGAAAAATGGGAACAACCCATAAATATAAGATATTCGAAAAAGAATTTACGCCTCAGCAGCTTTCCGCTTTTATACTTCAAAAAATAAAAAGAGACGCGGAAGCTTTTTTGGGAGATAAAGTGGAGAAAGCGGTAATAACGGTTCCCGCTTACTTTAACGATAACCAGAGGCAAGCCACAAAAGACGCCGGAATGATAGCGGGACTTGAGGTTGTAAGGCTTGTAAACGAGCCTACCGCGGCGGCTTTGGCTTACGGCCTTGATAAGTTGGGAAAGGAGCAAAAGGTTATGGTTTTCGACTTGGGCGGCGGAACTTTAGATGTGACCATAATGGAGATAGGAAAAGAAGGGACTTTCGAGGTTATAGCCACAAGCGGGGATACGCAACTCGGCGGAACGGACATGGATAACGCCATAATAGATTGGATAACTGGAGAGTTTAAAAAACAATACGGCATAGATTTGAAAAGCGATTCGACTGCGATGCAAAGGATAAAAGAAGCCGCGGAGAAAGCAAAAATAGAACTTTCCACGGTTTTGGAAACGGATATAAACCTTCCGTTTATAACAGCCGACTCCACCGGTCCCAAACATTTATCTATGAAGCTTTCCAGAGCCAAATTGGAATCGCTTGTGGAGCCCATAGTATCGAGATGCAAAACATCCATAGATACCGCTCTTTCCGACGCAAAATTAAAGACCTCGGATATACATAAAATAATACTTGTCGGAGGCCCGACCAGAATGCCGATAGTTCAAAAATTCGTGGAAGATTATGTAGGCAAAAAAGTAGAGAGAGGAATAGATCCTATGGAGTGCGTGGCTCACGGAGCCGCGATACAGGCCGCGATACTTACCGGAGAGGTTAAGGATGTTTTGTTGTTAGACGTAACTCCTCTTTCTTTAGGTATAGAGACTTTAGGCGGAGTAATGACCAGGCTTATAGAAAAAAATACCACAATACCGGTAAAGAAAACCCAGATATTTTCAACAGCTACCGATAATCAGCCCGCGGTCACCGTTCATGTGTTGCAGGGAGAAAGGCCGATGGCCAAAGATAACGTTTCGTTGGGAAAATTCGACTTGGACGGTATTCCGCCGGCCCCCAGAGGAGTTCCTCAGATAGAGGTTACTTTCGATATAGACGCAAACGGGATATTAAAAGTATCGGCTAAAGATTTAGGAACCGGAAAATCTCAGCACATAACCATATCCGCTCCTAATAAACTTAACAAAGAAGAGATAGAAAAATATATAAAAGAGGCGGAGAAGTTTGCCGAGCAGGATAAGAAGATGAAAGAGCTCATAGAAGCCAAAAACGAAGCCGATTCTTTGGTTTATTCTACCGAAAAAGCTCTTAAAGACTACGGCGATAAGATATCTAACGACGAGAGACTTAACATAGAAAGAGCCTTGAACGATCTTAAGGAAGCGGTTAAAGGAGAGGATATAGAAAAAATAAAGAGATTAAAAGACGAGCTTATAAAAGCGTCTCAGAAATTAGGAGAGGCGGTTTATAAGGCACAACAGCAATCCTCTCAAAATCAAACTTCATCTTCTCAAACATCTTCGGAACAGCCTAAAAAAGAAGACGTGGTGGACGCCGAGGTGGTAGACGATAAAAAATAAAATCTGATTTTAACCCCGCCCGATGAAAGGGCGGGGTTAAATAACGGAGAAAATCATATATGGCCGAAAAAGATTATTACAGGACTTTGGGCGTTTCAAGAAACGCGACCGAAGAAGAAATAAAGTCCGCTTTTAGAAAATTGGCGCTAAAATATCATCCCGATAGAAACCCGGACAACAAAGAGGCGGAGTCCAAATTTAAAGAGATAAACGAGGCTTACGAGGTTCTTTCCAATCCGGAAAAAAGAAGAATATACGACTCCTACGGAGAGGAGGGATTAAAAGGAGGATTCGGTCAGGGGGGATTTTCCGGGGGATTTGAAGGTTTTTCTGGAGATTTCGGCGATATATTCGGCGATGTTTTCGAAAGCTTTTTCGGCGATGCTTCTTCAAAATCGAGAAGAAGATCGAGAAGGGGCGAGGATTTGAAATTTTCGATAGAAATAACATTGGAAGAGGCTTTTTCCGGAATTAAGAAAGATTTTGAGTATGAAAGAATGGACATATGCGACAAATGCGGCGGAACCGGGGCCAGAAGCTCATCTTCCGTTAAAAAGTGTCCGACTTGCGGAGGAAGAGGAAGAGTTCAGTATTCTCAAGGTTTTTTCGCTTTTACCCAAACCTGTCCCAAATGCAGAGGAGAGGGAAAGGTGATAACCGATCCGTGTTCGGCATGTTCGGGAGCGGGGGTTGTAAACAAAAAAAATAAAATAACGGTAAAGATACCTCACGGGGTCGACGATGGAAACATATTGAGAGTAAGCGGAATGGGGGATATAAATAGAGACGGCGATGCGGGAGACCTTTATCTTGAAATAAAAATAAAACATCATAATCATTTTGAAAGAAATAATTCCGACCTGTTATACTCCGTAAATATAGACATAGCCGACGCGGTTTTGGGAACCGAGGCGGAGGTCCCATTGATAGAAGGAGGAAAGACCAGGATAAAAATACCGGCCGGAACTCAACACGGAAAGATAATGAGAATAAGCGAAAAAGGGATGAGCATAGCCAACTCCAAAAAAAGAGGGGACATGCTGGTTACGGTAAAAGTCAATATACCCACTCATCTTACCGAGGAACAAAAAGAGCTTTTCATAAAACTTAAGGAAAGTTTTAAAAAAGAAGAAGAAAAAAAACAAAAAGACGACGGCGGCTTTTTTAAGAAGATATTCAATTGAAAATGCAATTTATCGTTTCATCCGAGATATCGAACAAAGAATTTTTGTTAGACGAAGAAGAGTCTTTCCATTTGAAAAAAGTTTTAAGGCTGAAAATCGGGGATGAGGTAAAGGTTTTCGATGGGAAAAATAAATGGGTTTGCGAGATAATCGAATTTAAAAACGATAAAGTCTTTTTAAGGCCGATAATAAAAATCCAATCGGCCGTGAAAAAAATCAAATTAAATCTTTATTTTCCTTTCATAGAAAAAAAACATTTCGAATATGTTTTGAAAACCGCTACAGAAATCGGCGTCGATTCTTTTACGCCGATAATTTCGGAATATACTCAAAAACATTTCGTTTTCGATATCGAATCTAAAAAAGAAAGGCTCGAGGAGATAATAAAATCGGCGGTAAAACAAAGCGAAAGAGACTCGTTTCCCGAGATAAAAAATCCGATAAATTTTAAAGATATTTTTGAAAAAAATATAAAAATAATGGTAATGTCGAAAACCGAGATAAACGGTAAACTCTTTAAACTAACCGAGGCTTTGGAAAATTTTAAAGACGAGATTAACGTTTTAATAGGTCCCGAGGGGGGATTTTCCGAATCGGAGTTGTCTTACATGAAAGAAAATTTTTATCCCGTAAAAATTTCGGATAACGTGTTAAGGTCGGAAACGGCGGCTATCGGCGGTGTTTGCGCCATTATCGGAGTTATTGGCGAAAAATGAAGTTTTACATAAAAACATTCGGTTGCAGGGTAAATCAGATAGAAAGCGAAAGCGTAGCGGAAGAGCTTATAAAATGCGGGATTTATTACGACGAAAAAAACTTCGACATCCTTATAATAAA
>Ga0116166_1001991_pt1 | contig 17607 bp, 16 predicted proteins | sample AD_JPNMR2_MetaG_FD_89884 | JGI IMG/M metagenome (GOLD analysis project Ga0116166, IMG submission 89884) | Active sludge microbial communities of municipal wastewater-treating anaerobic digesters from Japan - AD_JPNMR2_MetaG | ecosystem: Engineered > Bioreactor > Anaerobic > Digestate | place...
CCGGCTGCTGGAACTGAAAGACTTCAAAGGCAAGCTGCAGACGACAGCCCTTTTGTACACCCGCGGGCAGCTCGGCGCTGAGCGTGTGCTGCTGGTTGGACTGGGAGAGAAGAAAAAGGCCGAAGCGGATACGCTCCGAAAGGCCGCGGCGGCAGCGGCTTCGGCGGCGGTCGATTTGAGGGTCTCTTCGCTGGCGGCAGCGGTGGACTGGAGTGAATGGGCAAACCATACGCCGCAGGAGCTGGCCCAGGCGTTTGCCGAAGGGATTCATTTCGGCGCCTATCGCTATCTCGAATACCGCAGTCCGGAGCCGTCGGAACCGCCGGTTTCTTCTCTGCAGGCGGTCCTGGCCGAACCGGATGAGCGGCGTCTTCGTCCGCTGCAGCAGGGCATTCGAATCGGCGGCATATTGGGAAAGGCCCAGAATTATGCCCGCACTATTGCGAATCGTCCGGCGAACGTGATGACGCCGGCGGCTTTGGCGGCCGAGGCGCAGAAGTTGGCCCGCAGAACCGCCGGGTTGCGATGCACGGTGCTGGATGAAAAGAAGCTGGCCGCCGAAAAGATGGGCGGCATTCTGGCCGTAGGAAAGGGCTCGGCCAATCCGCCGCGACTGATTGTCCTGCGGTACAGCCCGTCGGCGGCGTCTTCCAAGGCCGCCCCGATGGCCCTTATCGGCAAGGCGATCACCTTTGACAGCGGCGGTGTGAGCTTAAAACCCAGCGAGGGGCTGCACGATATGAAGTTTGACAAGTCCGGCGGGGCGGCTGTGCTGGCGGCGATGGCCGCTGTGGCCGCTCTCAAGCCGCGGCGCGTTATTTACGGCATCATTCCGGCCGCTGAAAATCTGCCCAGCGGAACCAGCTATCGACCCGGCGACATCGTCACCACCTACAGCGGCAAGACCGTCGAGATTCAGAATACCGATGCAGAAGGGCGGATGCTCTTGTGCGATGCGATCGCGTATGCAGTGAAGCTGGGCTGCAATCCGATTGTGGATACGGCGACGCTGACCGGCGCCTGCGTGGTGGCCCTCGGAACCAAACGCGCCGGCCTGATGGGCAATGATGCCGGACTGCTGGAGGCGATTGAGAAGGCCTCCAGGAAGACCGGTGAGCGTGTCTGGCGGCTTCCGTGCGATGATGAATATGTCGAAGCGATGAAGAGCCAGATTGCGGATTTGAAAAACGTCGGCGGCAAGTGGGGCGGCGCCTGCACAGCGGCGGCGTTTTTGAGCCAGTTCGTCGGAAAGGCCCGCTGGGCGCATCTGGATATTGCCGGTGTGGGCGTCTGGGGAGCCGGTGAGAAAGACACGCCCGGCTCTATTGGGTTCGGTGTGCGGCTGCTGACGACATTTGCAATGAATTCGGTTTTCTGAAAGAGGCGGCTATGAAACTGATTCTTTTGTTCTGGGCAATAGGTACGCTTTTCCTGGCAGCGGGTTGTCAGTGCGGCTGTGCCGTTCAGCAGCGACAAATGCCGACGGCTCGGGCGCAGGCGGATGCCCCCGTTCAAACTCAGCTGACGGTGGAGGTGCAAAGCGCATATGGGCGAAGCTTCTGAGAGGATTCCGAACCTGGACGTGGATACGGAACGGATTGAAAAGGCCGTGCGGGAGATTCTTCTGGCAGTGGGAGAGGACCCGGAGCGGGAAGGGCTGAAGGCCACGCCCCAGCGGGTTGCCCGGATGTATGCGGAACTGCTGGCGGGGATGCGGCAGAATGCCGCGGATCATCTGAAAAGCATCTTTCACGAACAATACGACGAAATTGTTCTGCTGCGGGAGATTCCTTTTTACAGCATCTGTGAACACCATCTGATGCCGTTTATCGGCAAGGCCCATGTGGCCTATCTGCCGGCCGGTCGGGTGTTAGGCGTCAGCAAGCTGGCGCGGATTGTGGACACCTTCGCCCGGCGGCTTCAGGTGCAGGAACGGCTGACGGACCAGATTGCGGATTTCCTGATGAAAAATCTCGAACCCATCGGCGTGGCGGTGGTCCTGGAGGCCAGTCACAGCTGTATGACAATTCGCGGAATCCAAAAGCCGGGTGCTGTGATGGTAACCAGCTCTCTTCGCGGCATCTTCAAACGCGACCCGCGCAGTCGTGCGGAAGTGCTTACGTTGATGCATACCAACCGAACCTGACCCTATGCATACACTCTGTCGGCAAGTGCGATTTTCTGTCAATCCGTTTGGACCGGCCTCCGAAGCAGGGTTTAATTCCTATGCGTCCAGGCCCTGCGGTGACGGTTTGGCTGTCTATCTGTGTTTGACGGCCGCCCTGAAAGGTCCTGTGGATGACCGGACCGGTTTTGTGGTCAATGTATCGGAGATTGACAGCGCCGTACGCCGGGCGGCGGTGCCGATTTTTGAGCGGAATATCCGGAGCCGTTTTCAGCAGGGACAGGGGGTAAGTCTGCGAGATTTGTTCCGCTGGCTCTGGGACAGCGCCGAGCGTTTGCAGCCCTTTTTTGAAGCGGCTCAGATATGTCGGCTCGAGCTTGCGCTGAATCCATTTCGTACCATTTCCATCCGGAGGGAGAAAAGCCCGATGCGGACGTACAGTGAACGATTTGAATTTGCGGCGATGCATCGCTTGTGGAACGATGCGTTCAGTCCTGAAGAAAACTTTCGCCGCTTCGGCAAGTGTGCCAATCCGGCCGGACACGGACACAACTATATTCTGGAGGTGACAGTGCAGGTTTCTGATGAGCCGGAACCGCACGGTTGGATTGGGGATTTTGAAAAAGTTATTCAGGAATATTTTTTATCCATTGTGGACCATAAAAATCTGAATGCGGATGTGCCTCATTTTTCCCATATAAATCCGACAGTCGAGAATATTGCTTCTTATGCCTGGCAATGTTTAAAAGGGAAATTTGGGGAAAATAGGTTGATAAGAATTACGGTCTGGGAAAACGACCGGACCTATTGTACTTTCCGGGAGGAATAGAAAAAACATACGGATTTTTAGGACGTTTTTAACTCGATGTTCAGGATAGACCGATATTTATATTGTCTTTCGATTGCGAAGAAATTCGTTTTTTCTCGGCTGAAGACGTAAGCGGGAAAACGGATTTGTTGTTCCGTAAGTATTTTATTTAGAATGTTTTAAGTCCTATCGGCTTTTGGTTTGCAGCCGACGGGGACGGAGTGTAGATTCAAGGGGCTTTCCAAGCGAAAATATTTCTTAATTATCTTTACAAAAAGGACTTAGTCTTATGAAGGTTTCTGTTGTCGGCGTCGGATATGTAGGTCTTGTGGCGGCGGCTTGTCTGGCGGACGGTGGAAACCATGTCATTTGTATCGACAAAGATAAAAAGAAGATAGACAATCTCAAGAAAGGAATTATTCCGATTTATGAACCTGGGTTGGAAGAGATTGTCCGACGAAATGAAAAGAGCGGCCGACTGACCTTTACGACAGACTTAAAGGAAGGGGTTGAGCAATCCCTCATTCTTATCCTCGGCGTCGGCACTCCCAGTGCGCCGGACGGCTCGGCGGATATTTCCGCGGTGCTTGCTGTGGCCGAAGAGATTGCCAGGTGGATGAAGGAATATCGGATTATTGTGGTCAAGAGCACTGTGCCGGTCGGTACCCACAAGATTGTCAGCGAGCTGATTGCCTCCAAAACTCAGGTGCCTTTTGATTATGTGAGCAACCCGGAGTTCCTGAAGGAAGGTTCGGCAGTTGAAGATTTTCTCAAACCCGACCGTGTCATTATCGGCACAACCAATCCGGCCGTGATGGAATGGATGAAGCATTTGTATGCCCCCTTTATGCGCAAGAGCAGCCGGATTTTCTTTATGGACCCGGCCAGCGCGGAGATGACCAAGTATGCGGCCAATGTGATGCTGGCTTCGCGCATCTCCTTTATGAATGAACTGAGCGCCTTATGTGAAGAATATGGTGCGGATATTGAGCAGGTGCGGGCGGGTATCGGCAGCGACAGCCGAATCGGCCCGGCCTTTCTGTTTCCGGGGGTCGGTTTCGGCGGCAGCTGTTTTCCCAAAGATGTACGCGCGCTGATTTATATGGGCCGCCAAAAAGGGGTGCCGATGACGATTGCCGAGGCCGTCCAGCAGGCCAATCTCCGGCAGCAGCAGCGGTTTGCCGACAAGGTGCTTCGGTATTATCAGGGACGGCGAGATGTTCGACTGGGGGTCTGGGGGTTGTCGTTCAAGGCACGGACGGATGATACGCGGGAATCCCCGGCGGTTTTCTGCATCCAGCGCTTTTTGGAGGCGGGTGTGCAGATTGCCGCCTATGACCCGGAGGCGGTTTGTCCGGAGCTGGACGGTCGAATTCAGCGTCTGGGGAATGCCTACGATGTGCTGGATGGAGCGGATGGACTGGTGATTTTTACAGACTGGCAGGAGTTTCGAACGCCGGATTTTGACCAGATCGCCCGTCGGCTGAAAAAACCGGTAATTTTTGACGGACGCAATCTTTACAGCCCTTCGTTTGTTCAGAAACAGGGAATTGAATATTACAGCATCGGCCGTTCAGTTGTGCGGCAGATGCCGGAGGGAAGATGAGGGTTCTCGTAACAGGGGCGGCCGGATTTATCGGGTCGCATTTGTGTCAGCGTCTGATTGCGGAAGGGTATTCCGTAGTCGGCGTGGATAACTTTGACCCGTTTTATGAACCGGCGGTCAAACGAAGAAATCTGGCTGACCTTTTGAAATCGAATCGGTTCGAGCTGAAAGAAGGCGATATTCGAGATGCGGCCTTTCTGGAAGCAGCGGCGGACGGTTCGGATGCCGTGGTTCATCTGGCGGCCAAGGCAGGCGTGCGGCCCTCCATCGAAGACCCCCTCGGCTATGCCGATGTGAATGTGCGGGGCACGGCGGCCGTACTCGAGTCGGCCCGGAAAAACAAGATTCGCACGGTGCTGTTCGCATCCAGTTCGAGTGTGTACGGCAACAGCAGCCGGATTCCTTTTTCCGAAGATGACCCGGTCAATGAACCGGTTTCTCCTTATGCCGCCACCAAAAAGGCGGGGGAAATGCTGTGTCGGACGTATCATCATTTATACGGAATGCATATCTTCTGTCTTCGGTTCTTCACTGTGTACGGCCCTCGACAGCGCCCGGACCTGGCGATTCACAAGTTTGCCCGGCTGATTGAGGCCGGCAGGCCGGTTCCGATTTATGGAGACGGTTCCGCCGAGAGGGATTTTACGTATATTGATGATATTATTGACGGGACGGTTTCGGCCCTGAAGGCCTGCCGCGGCTTTGCCGTTTACAATCTCGGGGATTCCTGCCCGGTTCGGCTGGATGATTTGGTTTCCGCTCTGGAGGAGGCACTGAACAAACGGGCTGAGCGTCGCTTTCTGCCGCCTCAGCCGGGCGATGTGATTCGCACCTGTGCGGATATTCGGAAAGCTGCGGAGGACCTCGGATATTGTCCCAAAACGTCTCTTAAAGAGGGATTAGCCCGTTTTGTTCAGTGGATGCGCAGGGAGGCCGTATGAGAAAGAAAAAAGCGCTCATTACCGGAATTACCGGACAGGATGGGTCTTATCTGACGGAACTGCTGCTGGAAAAGGGCTATGAGGTGTACGGTATTGTGCGGCGCAGTTCCTCCTTCAGCACGGAACGCATCGACCATTTGTACCAGGACCCGCATCATCAGCCGCCGCTGAAACTGATTTACGGCGACCTGACCGACGGCGGCAACCTGTCCACCATTCTCAATGAGATTCAGCCCGATGAAGTGTACAATCTGGGTGCTCAAAGTCATGTTCGGGTCAGTTTTGACCAGCCGATTTATACGGTCAACGTCGATGCACTGGGGACACTTCGGCTTTTGGAGGCGCTGCGGATGATGAAGAAGCCGCCGCGGTTTTATCAGGCCTCCAGCAGCGAAATGTACGGCAGGGTCGCTGAAATCCCCCAGACGGAAAAGACGCCGTTTTATCCCCGAAGTCCCTACGCCTGTGCTAAGGTATATGCCTTCTGGCAGACGGTCAATTATCGGGAGGCCTATGGGCTCTTCACCTGCAACGGGATTCTGTTTAACCATGAATCTCCGCGTCGGGGTGAAACGTTTGTGACCCGCAAAATTACCCGGGCGGCCGGACGAATCAAAATGGGCCTGCAGGACAAACTGTATCTGGGCAATCTGGATGCCAGACGAGACTGGGGATTTGCCGGCGATTATGTCGAGGCGATGTGGCGAATGCTTCAGCAGGACCAGCCGGACGATTACGTGGTGGCGACGGGGGAATCGCACTCCGTTCGCGAATTTCTGGATGAAGTCTTCGGCTATCTCGATTTGGATTGGCATCAGTATGTTGAAATTGATCCGCGGTATTTCCGCCCGACGGAGGTGGATGTCCTGCAGGGCGACGCCTCCAAGGCCCGTGCCAAACTCGGCTGGAAGCCGAAAGTGACCTTCAAACAGCTGGCTCGGATGATGACGGAGGCGGACTTAAAACTGGCGGAAGAAGAAAAGGTGCTCAAAGACCACAAAAACAATCGGCGATGAGCGGATTCTTTGAAACCAAGCGGGTAGTTGTCACCGGCGGAGCGGGCTTTCTGGGCCGCTATGTCGTGCAGGGCCTTCAGCAGCGGGGCTGCCGGCAGATTCTGGTGCCCCGAAGCGCCCAGTACAATCTGGTGCGGATGGACGATGTGGTGCGAATGTTTGAGCAGATGAAGCCGGATATTGTGATTCATCTGGCGGCGGTGGTCGGCGGCATCGGCGCCAACCGCAGGCACCCGGGGCGTTTCTTTTATGAAAATCTGATGATGGGGGTCCAGCTGATGGAGCAGGCCCGGCTGCACAGGGTCGAAAAGTTCGTCGCTGTCGGCACGATTTGCGCTTATCCGAAGTTTACGCCTGTGCCGTTTAAGGAAGATGATTTGTGGAGCGGCTATCCGGAGGAGACCAACGCCCCCTACGGTCTGGCCAAAAAGATGCTTCTGGTCCAGTCGCAGGCCTATCGGCAGGAATACGGCTTTCATTCGATTTATCTGCTGCCGGTGAATCTCTACGGCCCCGGTGATAATTTTGACCCGCAAACCAGCCATGTGATTCCGGCCCTGATTAAAAAGTGTGTGGACGCCGTCGAGGAAGGCCGGGATTGGATTGAGTGCTGGGGAACCGGACAGGTTTCGCGGGAGTTTCTCTATGCGGCCGATGCCGCCGAGGGCATCTTGCTGGCGACGGAATATTATGACAAGCCCGACCCTGTCAATCTGGGCACGGGCCGGGAAATCACCATTCGGGCCCTGGCGGAAACGATTGCCGAGCTGACGGGGTTTGACGGACAAATCCGATGGGATTTCTCCCAGCCCGACGGTCAGCCCCGCCGCTGTCTGGATACGAGCCGGGCGGAAAAAGAATTCGGCTTCCGCGCCCGCACAGACCTCCGGACCGGTCTGAAGGCGACGATTGACTGGTATCGAACCCACCGGAATCAATTGCAGTTTGCTCGAGGATAACCAAGCGATGACAGCCAAATCCTTTGCTCTGATCGGTGCCTGCGGATATATCGCGCCGCGGCATCTGCAGGCCATTCGGGATACCGGCAATACGCTGGTGGCGGCCCTGGACCGCAGCGATTCAGCAGGGGTGCTCGACTCCTATTTCCCCGATGCCCGTTTCTTTACGGAGTTCGAACGGTTTGACCGCCATCTGGAAAAACTGCGCCGCAAAGGGGAAGGGGTCCACTACGTTTCCATCTGCTCACCGAATTATCTGCACGACGCCCATGTGCGGTTTGCCCTGCGGATAGGGGCGGATGCGATTTGCGAAAAGCCGCTGGTGATTAATCCGTGGAATGCCGTTGCCCTGGGGGAACTGGAAAAAGAGTCAGGCCGCCGTATTCATACCATTATGCAGCTGCGGCTTCATCCGGCCATCCGCCGGCTCAAAGAACAGGTCGAACAGGGCCCGCCCGGCAAAATCTATGATGTGGAGGTGACCTATATTACCGCCCGTGGGCAATGGTATCTGGTCTCCTGGAAAGGCGATGAAAGCAAGTCCGGCGGCATCGCCGCCAACATCGGCATTCATTTTTTTGACATGCTCGCCTGGATTTTCGGGACGGTCAAGACCAATACTGTGCATTTGTATGAGCCGCAGCGGGCTGCCGGCTATCTGGAGCTGGAGCGGGCCCGGGTGCGGTGGTTTTTGTCCGTGAATCGAAACGACCTGCCTTTTGAATGGGTGCCGGGCAAAGCGGCGACCTTTCGGTCCATTCGTGTGGACGGCGGAGAAGTGGAGTTCTCCGGCGGCTTTACCGACCTGCATACGGAAAGCTACCGAAAAATCCTGGCCGGCGAAGGATTCGGCTGGCAGGAGGTGATGCCCTCACTGGAGATGGTTTACACCATTCGCCACAGTCAGCCCACCGGCTGCAAAGGCGATTATCACCCGATGCTGATCCGGCTGAAGACCGATTGATTCAATCGATGAGCGAACCGACAAAACCTTATTTTGTGCATCCGACGGCCGTGGTGGATGAGCCCTGCACGATCGGAGCAGGCACAAAAATCTGGCATTTTTGCCATATCTGCCGAGGGGCTGTGATCGGGTCAGGATGTATTCTCGGCCAGAATGTCTTTGTGGCCTCCGGCGCCGTCATCGGCAATCGCGTCAAAATTCAGAACAATGTCTCCGTGTACGAAGGAGTGACGCTGGAGGACGACGTCTTTTTGGGTCCCAGCTGTGTGCTGACCAATGTTTCTAATCCGCGTTCTCAGGTGCTTCGGCACGGACTGTATGAGAAGACGCTGATTCGCCGCGGGGCAACCGTCGGCGCCAATGCAACCATTGTCTGCGGCGTCACACTCGGACGATATGCCTTCGTTGCGGCCGGAGCAGTCGTCACAAAAGATGTGCCCGATTACGGCTTCGTAGCAGGTGTTCCGGCACGTCTGAAAGGGTGGATGAGCCGCCACGGCCATCTCTTGCGAAACCCTGACGCAAAGGGTATTCTGGTCTGTCCGGAGAGCGGCTATCGGTATCAGGAAGTGGAACCCGGCCGGCTGCGGTGTCTGGATTTGGACGAGGATTCTCCGCTGCCGCCGGAACTGTCCGTCGGACGCAGGCCGTATCGGGATTTCAAACCGTAAAACGAAGAAATTGAGGTGAACATGCAGGTTCCTTTGCTGGATTTAAAAGCCCAGTACCGCACGATTCGCCAAGAGGTGCTGGCTCAGATTAACGAAGTGCTCGATTCCCAGGTCTGCATCGGCGGACCGAAAGTGGAGCAGCTCGAAAAAGAAATTGCTCAGCTGTGCGGCTGCCGCTATGCCGTGGGGGTTTCCAGCGGCACGGATGCCATCTTAAACAGTCTGATGAGTCTGGGAATCGGTCCGGGGGATGAGGTGATTACAACGCCGTTTACCTTTTTTGCAACCGCCGGCTGCATTGCCCGGGTCGGCGCCAAACCCGTTTTTGTCGATATTGACCCGGACACCTTCAACATCAATCCGGCCCTGATTGAGCCGGCAATTACCCGGCACACCAAAGTCGTTATGCCGGTGCATCTCTTTGGACAGATGGCGGATATGGACCCGATTATGCAGATTGCCGGCCGGGCTTCGCTGGCGGTGATTGAAGATGCGGCTCAGGCGATTTCCGCAACCTACAAAGGGCGGCGGGCAGGCAGCATCGGCACCTGCGGCTGTTTTTCCTTCTTCCCGAGCAAGAATCTGGGCGGCATCGGCGACGGCGGGATGGTCGTGACGAATGACGAGGCCCTGTACCAGCGCTTGATGATTCTACGCAATCACGGCAGCCAGCCCAAATATTACCACAAATACATCGGCGGCAATTTTCGGCTGGACCCGATTCAGGCGGCCGCCCTGCTGGTCAAGCTGCCGTACCTGGAAAAATGGTCAAAGGCCCGCCGAAAAAATGCAGCCTATTACACAAAACGCTTTGAAGGAACACCTGTCCGCACACCGGTCATTTCGGAAGATTGTGTTTCCATCTTCAACCAGTATGTCATCCGTGTGCCGCGGCGGGATGAGCTGGTCGCTTATCTGAAGGAAAAGCAGATCGGCTGCGAGATTTATTATCCCGTCCCGCTGCATCTGCAGGAATGTTTTGCTTATTTGGGCGGCAAAGAAGGGGATTGCCCAGAGGCCGAAAAGGCCGCCAAAGAGGTTCTGGCTCTGCCGATTTATCCGGAACTGACGGATGAAATGAAAGAGTATGTTGTCCAGACCATTCTTGCTTTTTACAGCTGAGAATGCCCCAGTGATTTGTTAAAAATAGTGTTTGGCTGATCACGAAGGGCTTTTAGGAAGGATTCAATAAAGAAAGGAGGTCGTGATGAAGCGGTTTTGGACGGCGGTGATGGGGATTGGAATGTTGGCAGGATCGGCAGCGGCGGACTTGACAAGATTTCCTTTGTGTACAGCCGGGGGAATTCAGGATTATCCGGCTTTTGACGGAGCTGCGGCGGTCTGGCAGGATTTCAGAGACGGCAGTGTGAATGCCAATCTTTACGGCTACAGTTTTTCTGAGCCCAATGAACTGGTGATTTGCACGGCTCCTCAGGAACAGGCAGCGCCCTCCGTCAGCGGCCCTATCGTCGTCTGGCAGGATATGCGCAGCGGCAATTATGACATTTATGGTTTTGATTTGCGAACCCGTCAGGAGTTTGCAATCTGCACCAACAGCGCTGCTCAAATGAATCCCCGTGTGAGCGGTTCCATTGTTGTCTGGCAGGACTATCGGGCCGGAAATTGGGATGTATATGGGTACAATCTGGAAACCGGCGTGGAGTTTGTGATTTCCAACGGCTCGGCGTTTGAAGGGTATCCGGTGATTGACTGGCCGTGGGTAGTTTGGGTGGATTTGCGGAACGAAGGCAACTGGGATATTTACGCCAAACATCTTCAGTCCGGCCAGGAAACGGCCGTCTGTACGCATTCCGCCGTGCAGTTTCGTCCGTCTGTCAGCGGCGGAACAGTTGTCTGGCAGGAGGAGCGGAACAAAAATACAACCGGTGTGGATGTGTATGCCCGCCGCCTTCCGGATGGACCGGAATTTGCAGTTTGCCAGGCGGCCGGCGACCAGATTCTGCCGGTTATTCAGGGTTCTATGGTGGTCTGGGAGGATTATCGAAACGGCTCCTCTAACGCGGATATCTATGCGTGCAATCTGGCGACAGGGGCGTTTCTGGCGGTGGATACGCGGCCGGGACATCAGCTGCGTCCGACCGTCTGGGGCAGCCGGATAATCTGGCGAAGCGGAGATGACCTTTTTTATGCCGATGTGCCCGTGCCGACTGTTCTGACTATTCTTTCTCCAAACGGCGGAGAAATGTTTTTGGCGGGCACAGAGGCCCCGATATGCTGGCAGACCGAAGGGCCTTCGCCTGCGTACATCCGGATTGTCTATTCAGCGGATAACGGCAGCACCTGGAACCTGATTACTCCCGGTGTTCCTAATACGGGTGAATATCTGTGGAAGCCCCTGCCGCATTTGGATTCAACGGCATGTTTGATTCGCATCGGTGATTCGGCTGATTCGTTGATAACGGACACAAGCGATGCAGCTTTTACGATTTTTCAATGCGAAAGCTCTCTGACGGCGGATTTGGATGGGGACTGTTTAGTGGGTCTGTCCGATTTTTCTGTGTTGGCAAACCAATGGCTCCGCTGCGGCAATCCGTATGACCCGCAGTGGTGCTTGGATCATTTTTAAGGCAGAGGGATTGTGACAATCTGTCAGGACCGAAAGCAGTTAATCCGGTGTGAAAAAAACCGATAGACCATTGCTTACTGGTTCTTGTTCAGGAAACAGTTCGGTCGTTGAGGCCGAATGGAAAATGAAATAGGGAAAACGGCGGAAGATGGACAACAAAGCCGCGGAATGGATGAAGCAGGCTGATTATGATATGGAAACCGCAGAGTTTATGCACAGCGGCGGGAGATATTTTTACGCGGTTTTTCTGTGCCATTTGTCTCTGGAGAAGGCACTCAAAGGTCTTTATCTGGCGAAGCTGCGTGAGGTTCCGCCCAAAACGCATAACCTGATTTATTTGCTGGACAAGATGGGAATCAGGCCTGAAGAGAAAACAGGGACAATTATCGCTCGGCTTAATGAAGCTCATATTGCGACAAGGTATCCCGAAGATCTTGAACAATTGCAAAGCCATTATACAGATGTGATCTCTAAGCAGTTGATTATTCAGGCCAAGGAAGTTCTCCAATGGATAAAAAAACAGTTTTAGCCGTCATTTCTGATTTTCAAAAAGCCCTGCGGGAGGTCGGAATCAAACCCCAAAAAATTATTTTGTTCGGTTCTTATGCGACCGGGCAGCAGCAGCAAGACAGTGATATCGATTTGGTGGTGATTTCGGAGGATTTTGAGGAGAAGGGATACTGGGAGCGAATCGAATTATTGTCTGCGGCAATTTATAAGGTATTCAAACCGATTGAAGCGGTAGCGATGACTCCGCAGGAGTGGCAGTCTGGGAATTCTTTTATCGCGGATTATGCTCGTAACGGAGAAGTGGTGTACGGCTGAAAACAGCCCGCTGCGGCAATCCGTATGACCCGCAGTGGTGTTTGGAATAGGAAACGATAAGGAAGGATGACTATGGACAATCTCGAGAAAAAGATTGCGAGTAAAAAGGTTGTGGTGGGAGTTCTCGGCTTGGGCTATGTGGGGCTGCCGCTGGCCCGGGAATTTGCTTTGTCGGGGGTGAAGGTGCTCGGCTTTGATATTGATGAAAAAAAGGTCAAGATTCTCAATTCCGGCCGAAGCATCATTAAGAATGTACCCCATGAAGTCGTCCGCAAGATGGTCAAAAGCGGAAAGTTCACTGCCACATCCGATATGTCCCAGATTCGCAAGGCCGATGCGGTCCTGATTTGCGTGCCGACGCCGCTGACGCCCAATCGTGAACCGGATATGCAGTATGTCGAGGGCAGCTGCCGCACCATTGCCAAATATCTGCGAAAAGGCCATCTGATTTCTCTGGAAAGCACGACCTATCCGGGCACCACGCGGGAACTGATGAAGCCGATTCTGGAGGCAACGGGTCTGAAAGCTGGCAAGGATTTCTATCTGGCCTTTTCGCCGGAACGCGAGGACCCGGGCAATAAACAGTATACCACTCGCACGATTCCCAAAGTAGTCGGCGGTTTGACCCCCAAATGCCGGCAGCTGGCCCATCAATTGTACTCGTTGGCTATCCAGAAAATGGTGCCGGTTTCTTCCGTGGAGGCGGCGGAGGCGACCAAGATTCTCGAGAATGTCTATCGGTGCATCAATATTGCAATGGTTAACGAACTGAAAATGGTTTTCGACCGGATGGGCATTGATGTCTGGGAGGTCATACGGGCGGCCAGCACCAAGCCGTTCGGCTATCATCCGTTTTATCCGGGGCCCGGGCTGGGCGGCCACTGCATCCCGATCGACCCGTTCTATCTGACCTGGAAGGCCCGGCAGTACGGAATGGCCACGCGGTTTATCGAGCTGGCCGGCGAGATTAACACGAGTATGCCGCATTATGTAGTTCACAAGGTAATGGAGGCCCTTAACGACCGAAAGAAGAGCTTAAAGGGTTCCAAAATCCTTGTGCTCGGTCTGGCCTACAAGCCGGATATCGATGATGTGCGGGAATCGCCGTCGCTGGAGCTGATTGAGCTGCTTCAGGAGCGGGGGGCGAAAGTGGACTATAACGACCCGTATGTGCCGAAAACCCACAAGATGCGGGAGTATGATTTGAAGATGACCAGCCGGCCGCTGTCGGCGGCGATGCTTCGTTCCTATGACTGCGTGCTGATTTCCACCAACCACAGCTGCTATGATTACGCCTGGATTGTCAAACATGCCAAGCTGGTGGTGGATACCCGCAACGCCACCGCCGCCGTCAAATCCGGCCGCAGCAAAATCGTTAAGGCCTAAGAATAAAACAAGACAGGAAAGGTTAAAGAATCGTTTTCTTATCGGACTCAGTATCTTTTCGGAATCGGTGGCCCTTTAATTGTACCCTGAACAGGGATTATTACGTATTTTTTAAAGTGTGAAAACGATTTCGGGTACAAATTTAAGGCTCTGAAGTTCCTATGAAGCTATATCGGCTGTTCGATATCGCGGCAATCTTGCTGGTGGCGGGTTTTTTGGGCTATGCCGGTGTTTTTTATCTGAAGCCGGAGGCGGTGGTTGGCAGGCCGGCTTCAGCGGCGGATGTTTCCGGAGACAAAAAATCCGCTTATATGCCTGCTCAGCAAGATTCTCCGGATTCGGGGAAACTGGAGGCGGAACCTGCTGTTTTAGCGGCCAATGCCTGGGAGGTCTCCGAGACGATTTTGAGTGAACCGGAGACGATTTATATCAGCTCGCCTGACCTGACGCGGGTGCCGGAGTCTTCGCCTTCCAGCTCTGCGGTCTCCGAATCCGGCGGAGCCGTTTTATCAAACCCCTCCACCGGCGGCTCTTCTTCTGTTGCTGCTGCCATCAGCTCCTCCACAAGCTCCTCATCCTCCGGCTCTTCTTCCGCCGCTTCTTCTGCTTCGGGCTCGAACTCTGCCAAGGCGGATTCCTCTTCCGCTTCCTCTAAAACTTCTGAGGCTTCGCCGCAGCCCTCCACCGCCGGAAACGGTGCCGGAACCCTCCCGGTGAACATACAGGAAAAAGAAATTCCGGATTGGATTCGAAACGAGAAAATTCGGGCAGGGTATTTATTTTTCGACAGTCCGCCTGGCTATGCCCGAATGATCAAAGAGATGGGTTTGAATACAGTGATTGTTAAGGGCTATCAATTTTATGAAAGCCAGACACAAAAAACTCTCAATGCTTATCGAAAATGGGGTTTGGCCTGCCGTCAAGAGGGACTGCATATGTTTGCCGCTTACAATTGGCAACCGCAGGAATCTCATAAGAAGAATTTTCGTGCAGTTGTTTTTTCTGATGGGACAGAGGGGGTATTTCCCTGTCCTTTGGATGACAGATTCTGGGAAGGATATCTAAAATATATTGCAGAGCAAATAGCTGAAATATCCATGTACTACTCTGTTCCTGTGATTGATGGCATTTTTCTGGATTTGGAAATGTATGGAACAGAGAATCAGGAAAGTGGCAAAAGACATTACTCCTTGGAAACCTGCTTTTGCGACAATTGCTTTTCTGACTTTATTGCTCAAAAGACTCTCTACCGTTCTTTCCCTTACTTACAGAAAAGCAAGCGAAAGAGCTGGCTTCAGCAAAATGGTCTTTTGGGAACTTATTTTGTTTGGCAGCAAGAGCGGGCTGAAGGGTTTGCAGAAGAGCTGAAACAAACGGTTCATGCTGTAAACCCTCAACTGTTGTTTGGCGTCTATCCAGCCCTAAGCCAAACCAACCCGATTCAAAGAGCTGTGATGCGTGCCTTTGGAAGGCAATCGTATCCAGTGATTTCTTTTTCAACGGATACATACGGCTATATTCAGAAACCCTGGGGGTCCGATCGGATTCCTTCGGATTTAGCAGAGTATTTCTCTTCTTATGATATTCACGGGATTTATGTAGCGGGCTATTTGTTCCGGAAATATTCCAGTAACGAACTTCCTGCTCATCTGATGCAATCCTGTAAGAAATCTCAAGGGTACTGGCTATATACGCTGTGTCAGCTGTATTGGAATCAGCTGCCGGCAGGATACGAATTGGCCGATGGAACCCCGACGGATTATATTCGAGCTATACGAACCGCCAATGCCTATTTGGGTTATTGATAAAAAACGATAATGAGTTTTCCGAGGATGCCTTTTTTTCTTTGCGCCATCACAGGCTCTTTTTTTTCTTTTTGTATAGGAGTCCAGGGAGCAGATGTTTCTCCAGATTGTGCCTGGATAAAACAGGAAAAAATTCGAGCAGGATATCTGTATTATTACGATGACGTCCGATACGCCCGCTCCTTGCAAGAAGCAGGAATGAACACGGTTCTTGTCAAGGGCTGGCAGTTTGCGGACCGAAAACAGACGGAAAACACCCTTCTTTCTTATAAAAAATGGGCTCTTTCCTGCCGCCGAAACGGTCTTCATTTGTTTGCGGCGTACAATTGGCAGCCTCAGGAAACAGTTTTTCAGCGTTATCGCCCCGTCGTTTTTGCTGATGGGCGGGAAGGATTATTCGTCTGTCCGCTCGACAGAATGTTTTGGCAGGAGCATTTGATCTTGCATGGTATGGAAATTGCCCGTCTTTCTTTGGACCCCAATGGTTCTATAGATGGAATTCTGCTGGATCTGGAGATGTACAGGACAGAGAAGGAACACGCCGAACGAAAAAATTACAGTCCCAACGCCTGCTTTTGTGATTTCTGCTTTTCCACATTTCTTTTTGCAAAGGGGTATACGGGGTTTACGCTTCCCCCCGTGGACAAAAGAGACCGGAGCCAGTGGCTTGCACAAAAAGGATGGCTTGACCAATATCGGCGTTATTTGGAGCAGCAGGTATCTGTCTTGGCGCACGAATATTCTCGACAGGTTCGCTTGGTCAATCCTCGCCTGCTTTTGGCGGTTTATCCGCATCCAAGCGAGTCCAATTGGGTTTTAAGAGATCTGGCGAAAGAATTCGGCACCCCTGAGGTGCCGGTTGTGATTTTCGCGACTCATTCTTACTATGTCGGTGGCTACCAAAGCATCCCTTCAAACCAGCAGCAGTATTTGGAAGGAATGGGAATCGATGCAGTGTACGTTGCCGGTTATTTATTCCGAAAATACTCGAGCGGACAAATTGAAGAAAATCTGCTCGAATCTGCACGCCGGGCGGACGGGTATTGGCTTTTCAAGATGCCGCAATTATGGAAACAAGACTTGGTCGGTAAAAATGAACAATTGGCCGGAGGGTCTCAGGCAGACTATTGGAAGGCCATTCGTTCGGCCAATCAGAAAATTCAGCAGCAGCAAACAGCGAAGCAGACGGAGAGGTGACTGTGACGAGAACGCCCTATTCTCTTCGGCTGAACTTTCTCTGGGCGCTTGCAGGCAATGGCTTTGCCGCTTTCTGCATGTGGTTGCTGACGGTTATTTTGACCAAATTGGGGCGTCCGGAGGATGTGGGCTTGTATGCAGTAGCTTCCGCCATTGGACTTCCGGTGAGCATCCTGTTCAGCTTAAAACTGCAATTGGTGCAGATAACAGATGCCCGTCGAGAGTATCAGTTCGGCCACTATATGGCGCTTCGCCTGCTCACAACGGCGTTGGTTGCTTTAGTAACGGCTGTCATCGGCTTTCTCTTCTATCCTCCTCCGACGGCTCGCGTGATCGCTGTTTTTGGGGCAGGATACGGGCTGATGGCCTATCGGGAAATCTATATCGCTGTGATGCAGAAAAGTGAGCGAATGGACAAGGCCGCCGTCAGTCGGTTTCTTCAGAATATCCTTGTGGTGTTGTTCTTCTGGGCTTTATTTTACAGGGCAAGAAATCTGACTGCGGCGGCTCTCGGGATGATCGCGGCGCGACTGCTTAGTTTTGTTTTTTATGATATTCCGGTTTGCCGAAAACTTCTGCACACCGGCAGTGCTGAACAGGAACCGGAGCCGACAGGCCTGCGCCCCCGCTGGGAATGGAAAAAACTGCTGCATTTGGCATTCACGGCTTTACCGCTCGGACTGGTGGGATGGCTGGGAACCCTTTTTACGAGCATAC
>Ga0116166_1001999_pt1 | contig 17558 bp, 30 predicted proteins | sample AD_JPNMR2_MetaG_FD_89884 | JGI IMG/M metagenome (GOLD analysis project Ga0116166, IMG submission 89884) | Active sludge microbial communities of municipal wastewater-treating anaerobic digesters from Japan - AD_JPNMR2_MetaG | ecosystem: Engineered > Bioreactor > Anaerobic > Digestate | place...
AAATCAATCAGCGGTCACCATTTTGGCCGATAACCAAGCCGGAGAAGGATTCCTCCAGGAGCACGGGCTCTCGTTGTGGATCGAAACGCCCACCCGGCGGATTCTTTTTGACACGGGACAAGGAAAAGCACTGGAGTTCAATGCTCCCGCGATGGGCGTGGATTTGAGTCAAACCGACGTCCTGGTGCTGAGCCACGGGCATTACGACCACACCGGCGGGATTCTTCACGTCTTGAAACAAGCGCGCCCTATCGAGGTTTATGCCCATCCTGGCGTAATCCAAAACCGGTACAGCATCCGCGATGGCATTGCCAAACCGGTACAGATCCCCAGGGAAGCCCGGGCCGCCTTGGACCAATTGCCCGCACGGAACCTGCATTGGGTAACGGAAGCGGTTTGGCTGGATGAGGACATTGGCATCACCGGACCCATTCCACGCCAGACTCCGTATGAAGACCCAGGTGGGCCGTTTTACCTTGATCCGGAAGGCCAACACGCCGACCTTATCGAGGATGATTTGTCCCTTTGGATTCAAACCAGAAAAGGACTGGTGATCTGCGCGGGATGTTGCCACGCGGGCCTGGTGAATACTTTGAATCATATCCGCCGGTTGACTCAACATGACCACATTCACGCGGTGATCGGAGGTTTTCACCTGCTGAATGCCAATGCCCGCCGGCTCGAACAAACCTTGGCCGCCTTGCGCTCCTTCTCCCCCGAATGGGTGGTTCCCTGCCATTGCACCGGGGACCTGGCCATCGAGGCGTTGAAAACGGCCTTCAGCGGACGGATGACCACGGGACACGTGGGAGCCCGGTATGATATCTGAATTGAATCGGCTGTTTTATCGCGGATCTTTTCACGAAGGAAAAACTTACACAGGGCTTTGTTCGTGATATGAGCGTGGATAAGTACGCAAAAGCCTTCCCTGTCCCTCCGGCAAAGGATACGGCCATATGGCTCCGCTTGCCGGAACCGCTGCCGTACCGTCATGAATAAAACTAGCCACCCCCAAAAACAATAAAAAAGGCTTGCCATCTTTTTCAGGGCAAGCCTTCTTCTGAATTTCCATACCGGGACGCCCCTCCTATCCAGGGACATCCGATGTCCGGATTAGTCCTCCGGCGGCACGTAGCCAGTGAGCTGGATATACGCCATGGGCGCGCCGTCCGTGAGGCGGGTTTCCAAGCGAAAGATCTGGGTATACCCGCCAGGGCGGTCCTTCATATCCTGGGCGATTTCAGTGAACAATTTCTTGACAATGCCCTTATCCCGGATCACGCGGGCCACTTGGCGGCGGGCGTGCAACGTGTCGTCCTTGGCGAGGGTGATCAGCGGTTCGACAATCCGCCGCAATTCCTTGCTTTTGGCCAACGTGGTTTTGATGCGGCCGTGGCGGAACAGGGACGTGGCCTGGTTCGCCAGCATCGCCGAACGGTGGGCGGATTTGCGCCCGAGTTTGCGGAGTTTTCGTTTATGAATCATGGATCTATCGCTCCCTGCTGTAGGTTTTTCCCGGGTCAGGTTTCACTTTCTTCATCCACATCCCCTGCGGCCACGCTTTCTTCCAGGTCATCCTCCTCCTCGGAAAGCCGGGGAGGAAGGCTGGATTCCGAAGGGGAAGGCCCCTGTTTGAGTTGGGCGGGATCCATGCCCAGGTGAAGGCCAAATTTGGTAAGCACTTCCTTGATCTCATTAAGGGATTTTTTGCCGAAGTTCCGGTATTTGAGCATTTCGCTTTCGGTTTTGCTTACCAGTTCGCCGATCGTCTTGATATTGGCGGATTTGAGGCAGTTGTAGGCGCGTACCGAAAGTTCCAGCTCTTCCACTCCCTTGGCCAGATAGGGATTGAGGATCTCTTCTTTCTTCTCTTCCGGTTCCTGGGGCGACTCCTCATCCTCAGGAAAATGAATGAAGAGAAACAGGTGATCCTTGAGAATCTTGGCGGAATAAGCCAGGGCGTTCTGGGGAGTGATGGTGCCGTCAGTCCAGATTTCGAGAATCAGGCGGTCATAGTCGATGATATCGCCGACGCGCGCGTTCTCCACGATATACTTCACCCGTTCGATGGGAGTGAAAATGGCGTCCATCACAATGGTGTTGATCGGATAGGTGTCGGCTTGTTTGCTTTGCCGCTCGGCCGAGAGATACCCGCGTCCGACATCCACGTACAATTCCATTTCCAATTCGCCGTTTTTATCCAACGTGGCGATATGGAGATCCGGATTCATGATTTCGATATCCGGATTGGGTTCAATGGCGGAGGCTTTGACCTCCCCTTCCCCCTTGGCCTGCAAATAAAGGGTCACGGGACCGTTCCGGTGATTCTTGACCCGCAGGCCCTTCAGGTTGAGGACGATATCCGTGACGTCCTCCACCACGCCGGGGAGGTACGAAACCTCCTGGAGTACGCCGCTGATACGGACCGCCTTGACGGCAGCACCCTGAATGGAGGACAGAAGCACGCGGCGGAGCGAGTTGCCCAGGGTGGTGCCAAAGCCCCGCTCGAGGGGTTCGACGGTGAACTTACCGTAGCGGTCGGAAAGTGTGGCCGGGTCGATGCGAACGCGGCCCGGCATGATAACGGATTTGAACTTCATGGGATGTTATTCCCCCTTTGCCGCGGTGAGGCGGATCATGATATGAAAACCCGGCAACGCGGGAACGCACTGCCCGGGGGTAGAGCCAAACCGATCGGGAAACCGGGATGTTGTCTGGTTGTTCATGACCCCCATCCGATAGACAAAGCAGAAACCGGCTTACTTGGAATACAATTCCACAATCAGCTGTTCCTTGACCGGCACGGCCATCTCGTCAATATTCGGCAAGCGCAAGAGCCGGCCCGAACATTCCTCGTCGTTGCGTTCCAGCCAGGGATACCCCCCCATGGACTTGCGCAGATTCAGCGACTCCTGAATGCTCGTCAACTGGCGGCTGGCTTCGATCACCTGGACCGGCTCGCCGATCCGGACGAGATAGGACGGAATATTGACCCGCCGTCCGTTGACCAGCACGTGGTTGTGGCGCACGAGCTGCCGGGCCTGGGCGCGCGAGGCGGCGAATCCCAGCCGGTAGATCACGTTGTCGAGCCGCCGCTCCAACAAATGAAAGAGGTTGACGCCGGTGATGCCGGTCATGCGGGTGGCCTCGTGGTAATACCGGCGGAATTGGCGCTCGAGCACGCCGTAGGTGCGCTTGGCCTTTTGCTTTTCACGCAACTGGGCGGCATAGTCGGATTGTTTCCCGGTGCGGCGCTGGCCATGCATGCCGGGCGGGTAATTCCGCTTGTTGATGGGGCATTTGGCGGAAAGACATTTCTTGCCTTTGAGAAACAGTTTGATCCCATCCGCCCGGCAAAGCTTGCAGACAGGTCCACGATATCGGGCCACGGTGAATCCTCCTTTGATCTATCCGTGAATAATCCGTACCACCCCCTGACTCGCGGTCACACGCGCCGCCGCTGCGGAGGACGGCAACCGTTGTGGGGAATCGGAGTGGCATCTTTGATGAGCTTGATCTTCAACCCGGCGATCTGCAACGCGCGGATCGCGGCTTCCCGGCCGGAACCGGGCCCCTTCACGCGCACTTCCACTTCGTTGAGGCCATGCTCCTTGGCACGGTTGGCGGCTTCCTGCGCCGTCACCTGGGCGGCGTACGGCGTGCTTTTGCGGGAACCCTTGAACCCCGTGTTCCCGGCGGTCGCCCAGGAAATGGTGTTGCCTTCCATGTCCGTGATGGTGACGATGGTGTTGTTGAAGGTCGCCTGAATGTGAACAATTCCCCGGGGGACGTTCTTCTTGACTTTCTTCTTGCTTCGGCCGGCTCCGCGTGCTGATCGAGCCATAGGGCAATCTCCTTTGTCTGGTTCCCGCGGCGCGGGAAAATCCTGCGCTTATTTCTTGGATTTGACGCCGATGGTCCGGCGCGGCCCCTTGCGGGTGCGCGCGTTCGTGCGGGTGCGCTGGCCGCGGACCGGCAGGCCCCGGCGGTGGCGCAAGCCGCGGTAACATCCAATGTCCATCAGACGCTTGATGTTCATGTTCACTTCGCGCCGCAGATCCCCTTCCACCACGCACTCGTGCTGGATGATGGAAGTGATCCGGGTGATCTCGTCGTCGGTGAGGTCCCGGACCCGGGTGCTCTCGCCGACATTGGCCTTCTTGAGGATCCGTTCGGACAACGAACGGCCGATGCCGTAAATATACGTCAGTCCGATGATCACGCGTTTGTCTCTGGGCAGATCGACTCCGGCGATGCGGGCCACAATACGTTCTCCTTCTCTAATCCGTTCCTATCGGTTAGCCTTGCCGCTGCTTGTGGCGCGGATTTTTGCAGATCACGCGGACGACACCGCGGCGGCGGATGACCTTGCAGTGTTCGCAGATCGGTTTGACCGAGGCTTTGACTTTCATGGATCTTCTCCCAAAAATAACGGCCCGGCCCTCCCGGGCGGGAAACCCTTTTCCCGGCCGGATCAGGCCTGGCGGTAGGTGATACGCCCCCGGGTCAAATCGTAGGGGGACAGTTCGACGGTCACCGTATCGCCGGGCAAAATGCGGATGTAATGCATACGCATTTTCCCCGAGATATGGGCCAACACCTTATGCCCATTTTCCAGTTCGACGCGAAACATCGCGTTGGGCAGGGTCTCGATGATTTTGCCTTTCACTTCAATCACATTTTTTTTGGCCATAATCCATTTTTGATTACGACCGGCGGAGCCGGACTTTCGGTTGCGCCTGGGCCAGCATCCGGGTCACTTCTTCGATTTCCTCGGGGCCGGGCAGTTGCACGCCGCCGGCGGAGGTCAACACCTTGGGGCCTTCGGGAAGGAGGGCAACCATGTCCTCCACATGGACCGACAGGCGGCGGTCTTTCGTCACCACGGTCCACCGGTCACTGAGCACTTCGACCTCGTGGGTCCCCAGGTTGAACATGGGTTCAATGCAAATCACCAAGCCGTGTTTCAAGCGCGGTCCCGTTCCCGGTATGCCATAATTGGGAACCTGGGGATCCTCATGCATCTCGCGGCCGACTCCGTGGCCGACAAAGTCGCGCACTACGCCGTAGCCATAATGGTGCGCGATGGTTTCAACCGTATGGCACACATCCCCCAAGCGTTTCCCCGCTTGCACAGCCCGGCAGGCTTCCTGAAGGGCCAGATACGCGCGGCGGATAAGAAGTCCGGCTTCGGGGGAAACCTCGCCGATGGGGATCGTCCGGGCGCAATCTCCCACATACCCTTGATAGCGCACGCCCACATCCAGGCTCAGCACATCGCCTTCCCGCAACACCCGGGAAGAAGGGAATCCGTGCACCACCTGCTCATTGATGGACACGCAAACCGTGTAGGGAAATCCCCGGTACCCCTTGAACACCGGTTCGGCGCCATACCCCCGGATCAAGGACTCGGCCAGACGGTCCAGTTCGAGCGTCGGCAAGCCCGGTTCCGCGATGGCATGCATGCGGTTTTGCACCTCAGATACCAGATCCGCGCTTTCCTGAAGGCGTTGAATTTCCTGCGGAGATTTCAGCGTGATCATCAGGACCTGGTCCGCGGGACGTATTCCGGGCGCGGTGGTGTTACGAATCTCCGGGCGAAAGACCGGCCGGACTTGGCCGCCGGTCCAAAAGTGTCATTATATCCCCTCCGTTCCAAAAAAACACGGGTTCGAAACATGCGTCTACATTCCCGAGCGGCTGCGGATGCGTCCCCGGCGGCGGAAGCCTTCGTAATTGCGGACGCGCAGATGGTTTTCGATCTGGTTGACGGTGTCCAGGGCGACGCCCACGATGATGATGATCGAAGTGCCGCCCAGCAACCGGGTGATGCTGCGGTCGATCCCGAGATACACCGTCAACAAATCGGGGATGATGGCCACCAAGGCCAGGAAAATGCCTCCCGCCAGCGTAATGCGGTTGAGGATGCGGGTCAGGTATTCCTCGGTGCGCTTGCCATGGCTGTATCCAGGGATGGTGGATCCGTATTTCTGCAAATTTTCGGCCACGTCCTTCGGATTGAAGGTAATGGCGGTATAGAAATAACAGAAGAAAATGATCAAGGCCACATATAGAAGGGTGTAGATCACCCCGCCATGTTCAAGATAACGGGATATGGTCTCAAAGGCGTCATAGAGCCACCCGAACGTTTCGTTGTAAGCCAGCGGCGTCAGAAACTGCAGAAACGTGGCGGGAACCATGAGAATGGACGCCGCGAAGATGACGGGAATCACGCCGGCGGTGTTGACCCGGATGGGCAGGTACGAATTGCTCTGCGCGCCGTACATGCGCCCGCCCCGCACCATGCGCCCGCGTTTGATGGGCACCCGCCGTTGGCCGTATTGGATGTACACCACCCCGGCGATGACGATCACCAGCATGATGAACGTGGCCAGCGCCTTGAGCGGGGTGAACGTCGGCTCCTCCATGCGCAGCAGTTCGAAGGCGCGGGCGGTGACATCGGGAATGCGGGCGACAATGTTGGCGAAGATGATCAGCGAAATGCCGTTGCCGATGCCGCGCTCGGTGATGAGCTCGCCCATCCACATGATGATCATGACCCCAGTGGTCATGGCGATGGTGCACAAAATCCGGAACGACCACCCGGGGGAATACACGATATTGGCCCCCCACATGGCCGAGTTTTCGATCGAGAAGGAAATCATGAACGACTGGAAGGCGGTAATGGCCACCGTGAGGTAACGGGTGTACTGGTTGATCTTCTTGCGCCCTTCCTCGCCCTTCTTGGACAGTTCTTCCAAATAAGGAGAGGTGACCGTCAGCAGCTGCAAAATGATCGAGGCCGATATGTACGGCATGATCCCCAAGGCAAAAATCGAACACTGGCTGAAGGCCCCGCCGGCGAACAGGTCCACCAGGTTAAACAGGCCGCTGTCCTGCGCCCCGAAACGGATAAGGGACGGGTTGACTCCCGGGATGGGGATGTATTGCCCGATCTGCAGCGCGGCCAGAATGCCAAGCGTGAAGACGATGCGTCTCCGGAGATCGGGGATACGGAACATATTGGTTACGGCGTCAATCATGGTGCATCAACTTTCCTTTGCCGGACATACGGGCTGCCGGGATTCCAATTCATAAGACCTCCCGGGCCTCAGGCCGGCGGGGCGGCCGGTGCCTCGGCGGTGCCTCCCGCCTGCGTGATTTTTTCACGGGCGGATTGACTGAATCGGTCGGCCTGGACCGTCAGTTTCTTGGTCAGCGGACCGGTTCCCAGAATCTTGACCGGACGCTTCAGGCTTTTGATCAGGCCCCCGGCCTTGAGCGCCTGGGCGTCCACGGTCTGCCCGTCCTCGAACCGTTCGAGGTTCCGCACGTTGACCACTTGGTATTCGGTCTTGTCTAAAGGCCGGAAACCCCGCTTGGGGACCCGGCGCTGGAGCGGCATCTGCCCGCCCTCGAAGGTCGCCTTTCTTTTGTAACCGGAACGGGCCTTGTGGCCCTTCGTGCCGCGGCCGGCGGTTTTGCCATGGCCGGAGCCGGGCCCGCGGCCCAGGCGCTTGCGTTTTTTCTTGTGGGGGACGTTCAACTCGCTGATTTGCATGATCATTCACTCCCTTCCCCACGGGGGGAAGTTATTCTTCACATTCGCGCACACGGACCATGAATTCCACCGCCTTGATCATCCCGCGCACGGCGGGCGAATCGGGCAGCACCACGGTCTGGTGGATCCGCCGGAGCCCCAGGGCCTTGATGGTCCCGCGGTGGCGGGGAACCTTGCCGATGACGCTCCGGCGCAGAGTGATAGCTAGTTTCTTGCCCATGTTACAGGATCTCCTTGGGATCTTTGCCGCGCAGCTTGGCCACTGTTTCGAGATTCCGGAGGGATTGCAATCCCACGACGGTCGCCTTCGCGACATTGAGCAGGTTGCTGGTGCCCAGGGACTTGGCCAGAATGTCCTTCACGCCGGCCACTTCGAGGATGGCGCGGATCGCCCCGCCGGCAATGATGCCCGTCCCCCGGGTGGCTGGTTTCATGAGGACTTTGGCGGCGCCCTTCTCGATGAAAATCTCATGGGGAATGGTGTTTTCCGTCAAGGGCACCTGAAACAGATTCTTCTTGGCGCGTTCGATGGATTTCCGGATGGCGCTGGAGACCTCGCTGGCCTTCCCGTACCCCAGACCCACCGATCCGTTCCCGTCGCCGACCACCACCAGGGCGCTGAAACTGAAACGGCGGCCCCCCTTGACGACCTTGTCCACGCGGTTCACGTGAATCACGCGTTCCTTGAGTTCGGGCTCTTTCTCCCGCCGGGATTTTTCGACATTGTAGACTTCAACCATAGTTTTTGATCCTCGCGCGGTGGGGCGCGGTTAGATTTGCAGCCCGGCTTCCCGGGCCCCCTCGGCCAAACGGGCGACGCGGCCGTGATACAAGAATCCGCCGCGGTCAAAGACGGCGCGGGTGATCCCCCGTTCAAGCAATTTCTGGGCGATCAGGCGGCCCACGGCTTTGGCCGTCTTTTGCTTGGCCGTCAGGGCGTCCTCGACGGGCGGCAGATCTTTCGTGAGGCTCGAGGCGGCCGCCAGCGTCCGGCCCGCGCCATCGTCGATGGCCTGAACGTAAATATGCCGGGCGCTGCGAAACACGGCCAAGCGGGGCCGCGCCGCGGTGCCCTGAATGATCTTCCGGACACGGCGGTGTCTTTTGATGCGGCTAACGGATTTGCTTTTCATGATGCCAACCTATTCCACCGATCTCCCGCGGCGGGGGGATCAGACGTTTTTCTTGCCTACTTTGCGGCGGATTTGTTCTTCCGCGTACTTGATGCCCTTGCCTTTGTACGGCTCGGGCGGACGGAACGAGCGGATCTTGGCCGCGGTCTCGCCGAGCACGTGCTTGTCGCTGCCCATCAGGGTGATCAGCACATTCTTTTCCACTTCGGCGGTAACGCCGGCGGGCAGATCGTACTTCACGGGATGCGAATACCCCAGCTCCAGGGTCAGGGAAGAACCCTGGACCGCCGCCCGGTATCCCACCCCGTTGATTTCCAACTTGCGCACAAAGCCCTCCGAAACACCTTTCACCAGATTGGCGAGCAGCGCGCGGCTCGTGCCATGCAACGCGCGGTTGCCGCGGCTGTCGTTGGGGCGCTCGACCACCAACTGGTCACCGTCCCGGCGTACCGTGATGGGCGCGGGCACGCGGAATTGATGGTGCCCTTTCGGCCCCTTGACGGAAACCGCCTGGCCCTCGATCTGGACCTGGACCCCGGCGGGGATGGGTATGGGCTGTCGTCCGACTCGTGACATGATCTTCCTTCTCGCGTCCGGATCTCGTAACCGGGTAATATCAATAAATGCTGCAGAGGATCTCGCCTCCAATGCCCTGCTGCCGGGCCTCGCGGTCGGTCATCAGACCGCGCGAGGTGGACACGATCGCGATGCCCAGGCCGTTGATCACCTTGGGGAGGCTGTCCTTCCCGGCGTACCGCCGCACACTGGGCTTGCTGATGCGCTCCAGGTGCGTGATCACGCGCTCCTGCTTCGGGCCGTACTTCAAATAGATCCGCAGATTCTTGTGGCCTTTCTCATCCACAATGCGGTAACTGCGGATATACCCCTCGCGCTTGAGGATCTCCACGATGCCCTGCTTGATTTTCGACGCGGGGACATCCAGCTTTTCCTTTTTCGCCATATTGGCGTTGCGGATACGGGTCAGCAAATCCGCAATCGGATCGGTGGTCGGCATGGCGCCTGCTCCTTCTTCTTTTCTAGAATCCCGTCCAGGCTCCCGCGGACGCGGGCCTGACGGCCGTTTACCAACTGGCCTTGGTCATGCCCGGGATGTACCCCTGGAGGGCCAATTGGCGCAAACACACCCGGCACAGGTGGAACTTGCGGTAATAACCGCGGGCGCGTCCGCACCGCTGGCAGCGGGAATAATCACGCACCTTGAACTTGTGGGGCCGTGACGCCTTGACAATGAGGCTGGTCTTCGCCATGAAACAATTCTCCTCGTCTAGTTCCGGAACGGCATTCCAAACAACTTCAACAGGGACAGGGCTTCCTCGTCGGTTTTCGCGGTGGTGACGAACACGATGTCCATGCCCTGCACCTTGGGAATGTCATCGTAATGGATTTCGGGAAAGATCGATTGTTCGTCCACGCCCAGGGCGTAATTCCCCCGCCCGTCGAAGGACCGGGGCGACAGGCCCCGGAAATCCCGGATGCGGGGGATGCAGATGCTCACCAACCGGTCCAAAAAATCGTACATGCGGGCGTGCCGCAAGGAGACCATGCAACCCACCGGCATGCCTTCGCGGATCTTGAAATTGGCGATGGACTTCTTGGCTTTGGTGATGACCGGCTGCTGCCCCGCGATCGTGGCCAGGTTCATCTTCAACGCCTCCAACAACTTGGCGTCGCGGCTGGCCTCGCCGATCCCCATGTTCAACACGATCTTCACCAGCCGGGGGACCTGCATGACGTTCCGGTACCCGAATTGCTGCATCATTGCGGGCACGATCCGCTCCCGGTACTCAACCGCGAGGCGGGGTTTGTACCCCGGCACGTCGGCCAAGAGCGTCTGCCCGGCTTTCTTGGCCTTCTCTTTCTCTTTCTTGACGTCTTTCTTCTCCGCCATGGTCGCTTCTCTCTCGCGTTATTTCACCAGCCGCACGTTGGACGGATGAATGAACCCTTCGTGCTCGATGATGCCGCCGGGCTGATTGGCCTGCGGATTGCGCTTCTTGTGCTTCTTGATCATGTTGACGCCCTGCACCGTGATCCGTCCGCGCTGCCGGTCGATCCGCAGGATCTTCCCCGTCTTGCCGCGGTCATCCCCCGTGATCACTTCCACCAAGTCGCCTTTCTTCAACCGGATGCGTTCCATCACAGCACCTCCGGAGCCAGCGAGATGATCTTCATGAATTTCTTCTCGCGCAGTTCCCGGGCCACGGGACCGAAGATCCGGGTCCCCAACGGATCGCCCGCGTCGTTGATCAGCACGGCGGCATTGTTGTCAAAACGGATGGCCGACCCGTCGGGACGCTGGATCTCCTTCACCGTCCGCACGATCACCGCCTTGACCACCGAACCTTTCTTTACGTTGGATTCGGGGATGGCCTCCTTGACGCTGGCCACGATGATGTCCCCCACGGTGGCGTACCGCCGCTTGCTGCCGCCGAGAACCTTGAAACACATGATCTTGCGCGCGCCCGAATTATCGGCCACCGCCAACCAAGTATATTCCTGAATCACTTTTCACCTCCACCGCCGCCGGTCATACCACCACGGCTTTGCGGATCGTCTGGATGTAACGCCAGCGTTTCTCGCGGCTCAGCGGCCGGGTCTCCTCGATGCGGACCACGTCCCCCACGGCACACGCCCCGGTCTCGTCGTGGACCTTGACCCGTTTCAGGCGGCGGACGGTTTTCCCGTATTGGGGGTGGCGGACCAGCCGCTCGATTTGCACAACGACCGTCTTCTGCATGGCGGTGCTCACCACGATGCCTTCACGGATTTTGCGATGGGATAGCCTCGGTTCCGTCATGACTGCTTCTCCGCCGTTGGGGTTTTCTCCCGCCGCACCGTCAGGGCGCGGGCGATGTCGCGCTTCAAGAAGCGGATCTTGTTCGTGTTGGACAACTGATTGGAATGCAATTGCATCCGGTAATTGAACAACTCCCGCTTCATCTCCGAGAGCCGGGCGTCCAAATCTTCCACCGATAAGGAACGAAAATCGTCGGCCTTCATGGCGCCTCTCCTTACAAGGTCTCGTCCCGCGAGGTGAACCGCACCTGGATGGGGAGCTTGTACCCCGCCAGGCGGAACGCCTCCCGCGCGACGCTTTCCGGAACCCCGCCCAATTCGAACAAAACATGGCCGGGTTTGACCACCGCGATGTGCATCTCCGGCGCCCCCTTCCCGCCTCCCATCCGGGTCTCAGCGGGCTTGGCCGTCACCGGCTTGTGCGGAAACACACGGATCCACACCTTGCCGCGGCGCTTGACATAACGGTTCACGGTGACGCGGACGGCCTCAATCTGGCGCGCGGTGATCCACCCGCCCGTCACGGCCTTGAGCCCATAATCGCCGAAACTGACCTTGTTCCCCCGGCAGGCCACTCCCCGGCGGTTGCCGCGGTGGACCTTGCGGAATTTTTCCCGAGCGGGCATTAACATCAGGAAGCCACCTCCTGCTTCTCTTCCACGGGATGAAGCGACGACAGTTCACCCTTGTAAATCCACACCTTGACGCCGATGCGCCCATAGGTGGTCCGGGCTTCCGCGCAGCCGTAATCCACGTCGGCGCGCAACGTGTGCAGGGGAACACGTCCCTCACGGTACCATTCGGTGCGGGACATTTCCGCGCCCCCCAGACGGCCGGCCACCATGACCTTGACCCCCTGGGCGCCGGCCTGCATGGTAGCCTGCTGAGCCCGTTTCATGGCACGGCGGAACGACACCCGCCGCTCCAACTGCAAGGCGATGCTTTCGGCCTGGAGCTGCGCGTCCAACTCGGGGTGCTTGATCTCCCGGATGTTGATGTGAATCTGCCGGTCGGTCATGCTGTTGAGCAGCTTCTTGAGCCGCTCCACCTCGACCCCCTTCCGCCCGATAATGATCCCCGGACGGGCGGCGTAAATGTTGATGCGCATCCGCTGGGTGAACCGCTCGATCTCCACTTCACTGATGCCGGCGTGAAAGAGACGCTGCTTGATCGCCTCCCGGATCTTCAAATCCTCATGCAACAGCCCGGCATAGTCCTTTTCGGCGTACCAGCGTGATTTCCAATTCCGGAAGATTCCGACCCGGAAGCCATACGGATGAACTTTCTGTCCCACGTTCGTTCCTCGATTTCGTACAGGATTCGGGCTACCGCCCCGCGGGGAAGCCCAGTTCCAGGGTGATATGGCTCAGGCGCTTGCGGATCCGGTGCGCGCGGCCCATGGGAGCCGGCCGGAAGCGCTTGAGCATCCGGGCGCCGTCCACGAAGACCCGCCGGACCACCAACTCGTCCGGGGAGAATTCGGTCGTCTCCTCGGTGTTGGCCGCGGCGGATTGCAGCAACTTGCTGAATATATTGGCCGCCTTGCGCTTTGGAAGGCTCTGGAGGATCGCCAGCGCCTCCAGATAATTCTTCCCCCGAATGGTGTCCGCCACCAGGCGCAATTTGCGGGCGGACATCCGGCAATAACGAAGTTGGGCATGGGTAGCCATGTCGCTCGTTCTCCTATTTCAACCGCATGGTGCGCGCGGTTTTGCCCCCGTGGCTCTTGAAAGTGCGGGTGGGGGAAAACTCGCCCAACTTATGCCCGACCATATTTTCGGTCAGGAACACTGGCACGAACTTCTTCCCGTTGTGCACGGCAATGGTGTGGCCGATCATGCCGGGGACAATCGTGCAATCCCGCGACCATGTGCGGATGACCCTCTTCTCGTTGCGTTCGTTCATGATCTGGATGCGCCGCAAGAGGCGTTCGTCGACATAAGGCCCTTTTTTCAGCGACCGTCCCATAATCTTGACCTATCCTTCTTTGCGTTTTCCTGCTTACCGTTTCTTCGTCCGCCGCCGTTCGACGATCATCCGCCGGGTGCGCTTGTTGCGCCGCGTCTTGTATCCCTTGGTGGGGACACCCCAGGGCGTGCACGGATGACGGCCGCCGGACGATTTGCCTTCACCCCCTCCCAGGGGATGATCGACGGGGTTCATGGCCACGCCCCGCACATGCGGCCGCCGGCCCAGCCAGCGGCTCTTGCCCGCCTTGCCGATCACGATGTTTTCATGCTCGGGATTGGATGCCTGGCCGATCGTGGCCCGGCAATTCAGATGAATCAATCGGACTTCGGACGAGGGCATCTTGACCCGCGCGTAATCCCCTTCCCGGCCCATCACCTGAATCGCAGCTCCCGCGGAACGGGCGACCTGCGCGCCCTTCCCGATCTTCATCTCCAAGGCGTGCACCACGGTTCCGTCCAGGATCTCACTCAGCGGCAGGCAATTGCCCACCTTGTGCGGCGCGCCGGGGCCCGACATCACCTCCGCCCCCACTTCCAGGCCGTCGGGAGCAATGATGTACCGTTTTTCCCCGTCGGCATAGTTGAGCAGGGCGATGCGCGCCGACCGGTTGGGATCATACTCGATCGCCGCGACCCGGGCGGGAATCCCGTCCTTGTTGCGCTTGAAATCGATGATCCGGTACTTCCGCTTGGTGCCGCCGCCGTGATGGCGCACCGTGATGCGCCCCTGAACATTGCGCCCGCCGGTTTTGGGCAACGGTTCGGTCAGGCTCCGCTCCGGCCGGGTCTTGGTGATCTCGTCAAACGCGGATACCGTCTGGTACCGGCGCGTGGAAGTGGTTGGATTGTATTTCTTGATAGCCACTATCGTTTCTCCCTAGGCCCCTGGATCAGGCGAATTCGATCGAGTAGCCTTTGGCCAGCTTGACCATGGCTTTCTTGTAGCCGGGAGACCGGCCTACGATGCCGCGTTGACGGTCCACCTTGCGCTTGGGGTGCACATTCACGATGCGCACGTCCACCACTTTCACGTGAAACGCCGCTTCCACCGCCCGCTTCACCTCCACTTTGTTGGCGTGCGGGAGCACGCGGAAGGTATAGGTGTTTTCCTTCTCCGCCAAAACCGTCGAACGTTCGGTGAAGATGGTTTCCCGGATCACGTCGAATTTATGCATCATGGCGGGACCCTCCCTGCCGGGCATAACGCTGTTGATACAGTTCCGCCGCCGCCTGGGTGAGAAAAAGCCGGTCAGCCTGAAAAATATCCAAAGGAGAACACGATCCGACGGTCTGCAATTCGGCGTTGGCCAGATTCCGCATGGAAAGCCGCACGTTCTCCGGCGGCGCGACATCCACAAACAGCACCTTGCCCTCGGCCCCAAAGGCCTTCAATATCGCGGCCGCCTGCCGGGTTTGGATCGCGTCGAATTGCAAATTGTTCAGCACCACGAACTCGCCGCGGCTGGCCTTCAGCGACAAGCACTGGCGGAAGGCTTCCTGCTTCATTTTCTTGGTGATCGTTTTCCGGTACGACCGGGGCTGGGGGCCGAACTGGGTCGCCCCGCCGCGGTACTGCGGCGCTTGCGCGAATCCTTGCCGGGCGCGGCCGGTTCCCTTTTGCCGGAACGGCTTGCGGTGCGTGCCCGTCATGTCGCACCGGTTCTTGGTTTTGACGGTACCCTGCCGCTGGTTGGCCCGGTACCCCACCAGCACTTGATGGAGAAACACGGGATTGACCGGCGCGGCGAAAACGGAGTCGTCCAACTCGATGGTGCCCGTCACTTCGTTCTGGGTGTTATACAGGTCGAAAGCAGCCATGATTTTTTTCACTTCGCCACCGCTTTCTTGCGGTTGGTTTTGGCCGTCCCCTTGACGAAGACCAGCCCGCCGTCCGGACCGGGCACTCCGCCCCGGACATAGAGAATGTGGTTCTGTGTGTCCACCTTGACGATTTCCAGGTTTTGCAGGGTCACCCGCTCATGGCCCATGTGCCCCGGGAGGGTCTTCCCCTTGAACAGGCGGCTCTGCCCGGAACCCGGGCTGTTGGAACCGATGGCCCGGTGGAACATGGAACCGTGCGACATGCGCCCGCCCCGCCAGTTGTGGCGCCGGATGCCACCCTGAAACCCCCGCCCCTTGCTGACCCCCGTCACGTCCACGCGGTCGCCTTCCTGAAACAAGGTGCTATCGAGGGTTTGCCCCACCGTGAAGCCCTCCGCTGATTCCACCCGGATTTCACGGAGAACCCGCAACGGCTTGACGCCGGCGTTCGCGAAATGACCGGCCATTGGGCGGGTGAGATTCTGAGCCTTGGCCTCGCCATACCCGATCTGAAGGGCGGCGTACCCGTCCTTCGCCGGGGTTTTGATTTGCACGATGGGGCAGGGCCCGACCGCGATGGCGGTGAGGGGAATCTGCTTCCCGTCCTTGGTAAACATCTGCGTCATGCGCAGTTTCCGTCCCAATATTGATTTCACCATGATCACGCCCCCAGCAGGCCGCTGGATTTCCTTACAGTTTGATCTCCACATGGACGCCGGCCGGCAACTCCAGCTGGGTCAAGGCGTCCATGGTCTTGGGGCTCCAGTCGATAATATCCACCAACCGCTTATGGGAACGGATTTCGAATTGTTCCCGCGATTTCTTGTCCACGTGCGGCGAGCGCAATACCGTGTATTTCGAAATCTTGGTCGGCAAGGGAATGGGACCGATAATCTTGGCTCCCGTCCGTTTGGCGGTATCCACGATTTCCGCCGTGGAATTATCGAGCAAGCGGTAATCGTAGGCCTTGAGTCGAATCCGGATTTTATTCGGTCGTTCTGCTGCCATAATTTTATATCCACCTTCACCCGCGCGGGGATGAACACGTTGGCGCGAATGGTTATTCGAGAATTTCGGCGACGACGCCGGCGCCCACCGTGCGGCCGCCCTCGCGGATGGCGAAGCGCAACTCCTGCTCCATGGCGATCGGCGTGTGCAACTCGCCTTCCATCACCACGTTGTCCCCGGGCATCACCATCTCCACCCCCTCGGGCAACTTGATGCTCCCCGTCACGTCCGTGGTCCGGAAATAAAACTGCGGCCGGTACCCGTTGAAGAACGGCGTGTGCCGCCCCCCTTCCTCCTTGGTCAGCACATACACGTTCGCCTTGAACCGCTTGTGCGGCGTGATGCTCCCCGGTTTGGCTATGACCTGCCCCCGCTCCACCCCGTCCCGCTCGATCCCCCGCAACAGCAACCCCACGTTGTCGCCCGCCAGCCCCTCATCCAGCGACTTGCGGAACATCTCCACCCCCGTCACCACCGTCGGCACCGCGTCGTTGCGCAGCCCCACGATCTCCACCTTGTCCCCCACCGCCACCCGGCCGCGCTCGATCCGCCCCGTGGCCACCGTCCCCCGCCCGGTGATGCTGAACACGTCCTCCACCGCCATCAAGAACGGCTTGTCCACGTCCCGCTGCGGCAACGGTATGTACGTGTCCAACGCGTGCAGCAACTCCGCAATGCATTGCGTCGCTTCCTCGTCCTCCGGATGCTCCATGGCCCGCAACGCCGACCCCTTGATCACCGGCAGGTCATCCCCCGGAAATTCATACGACGACAGCAACTCCCGCACCTCCAACTCCACCAACTCCAGAAGCTCGGGATCGTCCACCATGTCCACCTTGTTCATGAACACCACGATGTACGGCACCCCCACCTGCCGCGCCAGCAAAATGTGCTCCCGCGTCTGCGGCATGGGCCCGTCCGCCGCCGACACCACCAGCACCGCCCCGTCCATCTGCGCCGCCCCCGTGATCATGTTCTTCACGTAGTCCGCGTGGCCCGGGCAGTCCACGTGCGCGTAATGCCGCGCCTCCGTCTCGTACTCCACGTGCGCCGTCGCGATGGTGATCCCCCGCTCCCGCTCCTCCGGCGCGTTGTCGATGCTGTCGAACGTCCGCACATCCGACAACCCCTTCCGCGCCTGCGTCATGGTGATCGCCGCCGTCAACGTCGTCTTCCCGTGATCCACGTGACCAATCGTTCCCACGTTCACATGGGGTTTCTTTCGCTCGAATTTCCCTTTGGCCATGG
>Ga0116166_1002002_pt1 | contig 17539 bp, 16 predicted proteins | sample AD_JPNMR2_MetaG_FD_89884 | JGI IMG/M metagenome (GOLD analysis project Ga0116166, IMG submission 89884) | Active sludge microbial communities of municipal wastewater-treating anaerobic digesters from Japan - AD_JPNMR2_MetaG | ecosystem: Engineered > Bioreactor > Anaerobic > Digestate | place...
TCTTCCTAATTTTTCTTAAAAATCTTGCGACTTACCTTAATAGATATTATACTCGTTGGGTTGGAACAAGAGTAATAGCTGATTTAAGAGAGCAAGTTTTTCAAAAACTCCTTTATCAATCGCTGAAATTTTATGGTAATAATGATATTGGTCAGTTAATAAGTCGCTCTACAGACGATACAGCGCAAATTGAAACAGCAATTGCTCATACTATAGCTGACGCCACAAGGTGTCCTATTGAGCTTATTGCGTGTATAGGTTATTTAATTTATTCAACAATCCATAATCAAAATTTTTATTTATTGATAATAATGATTTTCGGACTTCCGTTAACTATTCTTCCAATCATAATACTTGGCAGAAAGATAAGAAAAACTTATCGTAAAGCGTATAATAAAATAGCTGAAGTTGTGAGTAGAATGCACGAGGTTTTTACGAGTATAATAGTGGTAAAGTCTTATAATATGGAAGAAGAAGAATATAAACGATTTCGAGACATAAATAGAAATTACTTCAAAAAACTTGTAAAAGCCCTTAAGATTGAACTTGGAATGACTCCACTCATGGAATTTGTAGCTGTCACATGTACTATTGCATTTCTAATCATATGTTATATGCAAAAAATCTCCCTGAGTAGTATTGCCGAATTAATAGCGCCAGCAATTTTTGCTTATCCAGCAATAAAGAATTTAGCGAAAATTAATACATACCTTCAGCGAAGTATGGCTGCTGCAGACAGGTATTTTGAACTCATAGATACTCATACAGAATTGAGAGAAAAGGAAGATGCAGTAGAATTAAAAGAATTCAAAAATGAAATTAGATTTGATAATGTCAGCTTTTCGTATGGAGAAAAAAAGATTCTCGATAATTTTGATTTAGTAATACCAAAAGGAAAAATCATTGCAGTAGTAGGAGAAACTGGTTCCGGAAAAACGACAATAGCTAATCTTATTGCAAGGTTTTATGATGTTGATTCAGGAAGTGTAAAAATTGATGGAATTGATGTTAGAAATATAAAGATTTCATCCTTACGTTCATTGATAGGTATAGTTTCTCAACAAGCTATATTGTTTAATGATACAATTGCGAATAATATTGCGTATGGAAAGAAAGAAGTTAATAGACAAGAAATAGAAGAAGCGGCTAAAAAAGCGAATGCGTATCATTTCATAGTGGATGGACACCACAAGGACGCTTTTGATACCGTTGTTGGAGATAAAGGATTTAAATTAAGTGGAGGAGAAAAGCAGCGGATATGTATTGCCAGAGCAATATTAAAAAATCCACCTATTTTAATTCTTGATGAAGCGACAAGTTCTCTTGATACAGTGACAGAACGTTTGGTTCAGGATGCATTAAATAAAGCAATGGAAGGAAGAACAGTTTTTGCCATTGCTCATCGGCTTAGTACAATTCAACATGCTGATAAGATAATTGTTTTGTCTAAAGGAAAAATTATAGAATCAGGAACTCATCAGGAACTTTTGGAAAAAAACGGTGAGTACAAAAAATTATTTGACATGCAATTCATTAAGAGAGAAATCAAGTAATGAGATTTTCATGAAATATTCACCCCCCTAATGGATCATCATATTGAGAGTTATGTTCTTCAAACGTGGAAATATGATGATTTTTTTTTTATTTTGTCTGATGAAAGGTCAAGAAAACTTTTTGTGTTTATGAAATTACTTTTTTGAAATACGAGATAGTTTCTCTTAAGCCGTCTTCAAGCTGTATTTTAGGTTCCCAGGACAATATCTTTTTTGCTTTTGATATATCTGGTTTACGTTTTATCGGGTCGTCTTGTGGGAGCTCTTTATATATGATCTTTGATTTTGAACCAGTTAATCTTATAATCGTTTCAGCTAGTTCAAAGATAGTAAACTCCATTGGATTACCGAGGTTTATTGGACCGGTAATAGTATTTTCTGTGGCCATCATTTTTACAAAGGCTTCTATCATATCTGAAACATAACAGAAGCTTCTAGTTTGTTGTCCATCTCCATAGACTGTAATGTCTTTATTCTGAAGTGCCTGGACGATGAAGTTACTAACAACTCTACCATCATTGATTTGCATTCTAGGACCATAAGTATTGAATATTCGAACAACTTTTATGGGGATACCTAATTGTCTGTGATAGTCAAAAAATAGAGTCTCTGCACAGCGTTTTCCTTCGTCATAGCAACTACGTGGTCCTATTGGATTTACGTTTCCCCAATACTCTTCTACCTGTGGATGAACAAGAGGATCCCCGTAAATTTCTGAGGTTGAGGCTTGAAGAATTTTAATTTTCAATCTCTTAGCTAAACCGAGTAAATTTATTGCGCCGATCACGCTTGTTTTAGTTGTTTGAATAGGATCATGCTGATAATGAATAGGAGAAGCCGGGCAGGCTAAATTGTATATTTCATCTACTTCTACGTATAGGGGCCAGGTAATATCGTGTCTTATAAATTCGAATCTCGGATTTGACAACATATGTATTATATTTGCCTTTGAACCAGTGAAAAAATTATCTACACATATTACATAATTGCCATCATTCAGTAAGCGTTCGCAAAGGTGAGAGCCAAGAAAACCACCTCCACCCGTTACCAGAATAGTTTTATTCATTTTATTATCTCCAGGAGTTTATTTTCCTTAAAAACTAATTTTTTATATTTATCGATATCTGCCCAATATGTCCATGTATTATTTTCCTGCCAGTTTGGAGTTCTTGTCATAATTGGAGGGCCTAAGGCCATGAATATTTCTTCTTTTTTCATATCTTGTTTTATTTCTCCCATTAGAATAGCTTTTCTGGAGTTTTCATCAATTGATTCCAATGGATTGGTTAAAGAAAATATTAAATTTATATATTTTTCAACTGGCATCATAGTTCTTTCTTTTTTGTAAATTATTGTAAAGACTGAACCATATATATTTGAAAATTTTATCTCTTTCTCATTGTATGATATTATTTTTATTTCTGTACCAACGTTTAATAGGCGCCCCTTAGGATAATTTTCTACTGGTATTAATTTTGTTTCTGTAAACCACAAATTACAGGCTAAAAAAACTTTCGAATCCGCTCTTCCACCTAATAACTCGTAAGCTGGTTTTTGCGGTATTTCTGCGCACGCATATAATAAAAATAATAAAATAAAAGTATAAAGTTGTTTTAAAGGCATTTTCAATGATAAATTCTTTTTTTACATGGTAATTAAGCACATTGATTTTGCAAGACAAATAAAAAATATATAAAATTACTTAGTTTTTGGTGAAATATCTTTCTGAAATAGTAAATTAATAAATTATGAATAATTCTATCATTATATCCATAATAAGACTTTTTATCTTTGCCTTTATCCCATTTATACCTTCATACTTTTTGTCTATTTTATTGAAGCAACAGGGCGTAGATAAAATTATCTCTTCTTTTATTATATACCTGCTTACTATTTTCTATGCAATTTTATTCACTGCGTATTCCTTTTCTTCTAATCTGATAACAGTTTTTATTTTTGTAGTTTCCTTCTCCTTTCTTGTGTTCCTTAACGTGTCCCAACAAAAGATTGAGATGCGATTTTCTCAATTGAGTTTTAATTTTAAGGAAATTGCGAGAGAAAAAATCACTATTTTATTTTTGTTATTCGCAGGAGTATTATTTTTTCGTTATATTTTTCAACCAATGATTTCTCCTGATTCTGTTTTTAGATGGGAACATATGGCTGAGCTAATTTTTTTGAAAGGAAGAATATCATTTTACCCTCCGCAGTTTATAAATGATTTCATAATTTATCCTTACCCTGATGGTTTTCCTCCATTTGTTTCTTCCTTATATGCTTTTCTTTATATTTGTGCTGGCAGAATTTTGCCTGTATTATCTGTTTTCTTTGTAATTTTACAGTTCTTTCTCTGTTCATACTTTGTTTATAAAACATCTTTCATTTTATCAAGGAATAAAAATGCTGCTTTCTTATCATTTATTGCTTTACTTTCATCTTCGACATTCTTCTTTGCAATTTTTCTTGGTCAAGAGACTGGATGGATAGCTGCGGCTTTGTCAGGTTTTCTTTATTATCTAATCCTATTAAAAAGAGATAAGGAAAATCGAAATTTTCACATTCTGGCTGCTTTATGTTTGGGAATAGCTGGATTATGCAGAGAGTATGGTCCGGTTCTTCTTTTTACAGCTATTCCCGTTATGTTTTTTTGGGGAATAGATAAAAAGTATATTTTGAAGATAGTTTTATTGTCATTTTTAGTTATTTCACCATTCTATATTCGTAATTTCATTATTTTTGGTAATCCCTTTTATCCTCTTTATTTTTACGATAAGTATAATTATAATGTAGTCCATAGAGGAATTATGAATGAGTATTCAAAGCAATTTTCCTTATTTAATAATCCCAGTTTACTTCTTGATGCATTGAAATTCGCTTTACTTGGAATGCCTTTCCAACTGATAACATTTATCTTAATTTTTAAAGAAAAGAAACTTTATCCATTTGCATTTTTCTCAATAGTTATACTTGCTGTATGGGTTTTTTCTACTGGATATACCTGTGGAGGAATTTTTTATTCTATGCGCGTTTTAGCTCCGTTTATTGTGTGCCTTTCCATCCCATTCGGGATTATTTTTGCGAAAATCGCGAGTTTAACTTTGATGAAATTATGGTTTAGGATTGCTCTTAGTCTGATTATAATCTTTTCTTTTTTATCTTGTCTTACGACACCTTTGTTTTTTTTCAAGATAAAACCGAAATATTGGTTAAAAGTCGCTTTTAAACGCAGAGAAGGAATAGAGGCAAAAATCTTTAAATACACTGCTTCTTTGCCAAAAGGGGCACTTATTTTGACGGATAGTGCACTTTATTCAGCTTATCTTTACAGGAAAGGGGATGCTCAAGTAACTCTTATCCCGTTATGGTCTGAAGAACTTAAATTTCTCTTTGATGATAAAGAGAATTTTGAAGAGAAGATTGAAAAATTAAAAAATGCAGGGATTTTTTTATTATGCGAACAATAGATACAAAAAATAATGATTATTTTGAAAGATTTGAGTTTTTTAGATTATATCCAAAGAAACTACCAGAAATTGTAAGAGGAAGTGATTCGAGTATATATCAAATAAGATGAGTGAATTATATTTTTTTTCAGAATCTTGCAGCTTTATTTCTATTTACAAACGTTAAATACAAAATAGAGATTTTATATGGTTAAACAATAAATTATAGGTTGAATGCTTTGGATAACAAAGTATATTATAGCTTTATCATATTCCTTTTTTCGGGATGTAGCGCAGCCTGGTTAGCGCGTCAGACTGGGGGTCTGAAGGTCGTGAGTTCGAGTCTCACCATCCCGACCAACCTGAAGATTGTGAATTTTGTGAATATTTTTTTTTGTTTACCTCTTGTATAAAATCATAGTAGTTGCCTTGGATTTTGCTTAAAAAGGCTTTATGCTTTAATAGTGATTGTGGCAAATCCTGAACTAAAACTGTATTTTTAACTTTGAATCTGTGTTCTTCCCGAAATTGCTGCGCTTATAGTTGCAGGATCAGCATAACTTATATCTGAGCCTGCTGGTATTCCTCTTGCAATTCTAGAAATTTTTATATTGCATACTTTTAATATATCTGAAAGATAGATAGCCGTTGCCTGACCTTCAATATCCATACTCAAGGCTATTAATATTTCTTTTATTTCTCCACTCTCAATTCTGTGTTTTATTTTATCTATTACTTCTGTTGAGATTTCCCTATTATCGAGTGGGATAATTTTTCCATGCAGGACATGATATAGGCCTTTGTAGGCTTTCGCTTTTTCGATACTCTGGATTTGGGGGATATCTTCTACTATACAAATAATAGAATGATCCCTGTGTGGATCTGAGCATATTGAGCAAAGTTTTGAAGTTTCAGATAGGTTGCCACAATTATCGCAATAAGATAAGTTATTTTTTAATTCGGAAATCACTTTAGCAGCCTGGCTTAATTTTTCAGGACTCCATTTCATAATCTCAAAAGCCATTCTTTCAGCTGTGCGTTTTCCAATACCGGGAAAACTTTTAAAAAAGCTTATTAGATCTTCAAATGCCTGTGGATATTTTTCCATATTTTATATAATACCTTTAAAATAAAATCATTTGAGAACATTCTCAATTTCTTCTATAGTATCATCATCTAAAATTTTTACAGCTTCGACAGCTTTTAGATTTTCTTTCAATTGAGAAATTTTTGAAGCCCCCAGAATTACTGTGCTTACATTTTGATTTTTAAGACACCACGCTATTGCCATACAAGGCAGACTAATTCCAATTTTTTCTGCAATTTTTGCAAGTTTTTTTGTTTTTTCAATTTTTATCTTTCCCTCTTCTGAGAGAAGTCTTTCCTTTAGCCATTCATAACCGGGTAAGTTCATTCTTGAATCTTTTGGTATTCCATTATTATATTTTCCGCTCAGAATGCCGCTTGCTAAAGGTGACCATATGGTAGTTCCAAGTTTATATTCTTTAAAGATAGGCAAATACTCCTTTTCCATTCGCTCTCTGCAAAATAGATTATATTGAGGTTGTTCCATAGTTGGTGGGATAAGGTTCAGTTTTTCTGCGATTTTAAAAGCCTGTAGTATTTGGTAAGCTGACCATTCGCTTGTGCCCCAGTAAAATATTTTTCCTTGTTCAATAAGAGTATTCATTGCGCGAACAGTTTCTTCTATTGGTGTTTCTGGATCTGGTCTGTGACAGAAGTACAGATCTATGTAATCCGTTTGAAACCTTTGTAATGCTTGATTGCAGGCCTCAATGATGTGTTTTCTGGATAAACCTTTTTGAGTCGGAAGAGGATTATTTTTTGAGCCAAAGAACACTTTGCTTGAAATTATATAAGAATCTCTATCCCAGCTCAATTTTTTGAGGGCTTTTCCCATAATTTCTTCAGATTTACCTGCTGCATATGCTTCTGCATTATCAAAAAAATTTATACCTGCATCGTAAGCAGTTTTTAAGATTTTAGACGCTTCTGAAATGTCAATCTGATTACCGAAAGTTACCCACGAACCAAATGATAATTCACTTATTTTTAAACCAGAATTTCCAAGATTCCTATAATTCATCATTTTATTCTCCTCTATTAGTTAAAATTTAAAACCGACTTATCATAGTCTTCAGGAGGAACTAAGCCGAGAAGTTCCATACATGTTCCTGCTATTGAACTTATGCCAAGTCCTTCAATAAGAGTTTGTTGATATTCACCTTTATATTCGGGGTCATAGATAATAAATGGAACTGGATTTAAAGAATGACTTGTTTTTCTCTTTGGCTCTCCTGTTTTCTCGTCAATTAATATTTTTCCTGTTTTTTTATCATGTTCATACATATCATCTGCGTTTCCGTGATCTGCGGTTATGAGCAGGATACCACCGGTTTCTTTTATTGCATTTGTGATTCTTGCAATGCAGACGTCCAAACAAGAAATTGCTACCAGTGCAGCATGATAACTTCCAGTGTGTCCTACCATGTCTCCATTAGGATAGTTCAGGCGAATAAATTTATATTTTCCTTCTTTGATGGCTTGTATTACCTCATCTGTAATTTCTGCACATTTCATCCATGGCCTTTGTTCAAAAGGAACTTTATCCGATGGTATTTCAATATATTTTTCAAGAGATTCATTAATGTAACCGGATCTGTTACCATTGAAGAAGTATGTTACATGCCCATATTTTTGTGTTTCACTAATGGCCATTTGAGTTATACCATTTGCGCAAAGATATTCTCCGACTGTTCTATCGATTGCTGGTGGTTCTACGAGAAATTTTTTGGGCACGTGGAGGTCCCCATCATACTCCATCATACCGGCGTAACATACTTTTGGACGAGGCTCTCTATTGAATTTACTAAAATTGTCTTCCTCGAATGCAGCAGTTATTTCTATTGCCCTATCACCTCTGAAATTAAAGAAAATTACAGAATCTCCGTCTTTTATAGGACGTATTGGATTTATCCCATTGTCTGAAATAACGAATGGAGGTAAATCTTGATCAATAGCCTTTGTTTCGTTTCTTAATGTTTCTATGGCTTCATGTGCAGATTTAAAGAATCTGCCTTTCCATGGACGTGAGTTTTCCAGCCTCTCTTTATCATATCCCAATTTGCACCGTATCTATCCATAGTAATAAACATTCTCCCGCCTCCAGAAGCGATGCGAAAATCGCAACCTTCCGTATTGAGTTCTTTCAAAAAAATCTCAAAAGGATCTATGTAGTTGAGCGCTGAAGTTTCAGGAACATCTCTGCCATCGAGTAAAGTATGGATACCGCATTTTTTTATACCTTCTTCCTTTGCTTTTTTCAACATTGCCTTGAGATGGTCTATATGACTATGAACATTACCGTCAGAGAAAAGTCCTATAAAGTGAAGAGTACTGTTATTTTTCTTACAATTTTCGATTAACTCTCGCCATACTTTTCCTTCAAATAATTTACCTGATTCAATAGCATTGGTTACGAGTTTTGCTCCTTGCGCAAACACTCTTCCACAGCCTATTGCGTTATGTCCAACTTCGCTATTTCCCATGTCATCATCACTTGGTAATCCAACTGCTGTTCCATGAGCCTTTAATTTTGTATTTGGGCAAGTTTGAATGAGTTTGTCAAGGGTTGGCTTATATGCATTTTTTACGGCGTCACCATCTTGATATTTCCCATATCCGACGCCATCTAATATCATCAATACAAGTGGTCCCCTGCGACATTTGAATTTTTGTTTTTTTTGTAGAGAAAGACTCATTATTGTGTTTACTCCTTTTTTGTAAGAGGGATAATATTTCTGATTTAATCAAATTATCAAACGTTTTTTAGGAAAATTTTAATAAAAACAAAATTTTATTTTTATAAAATAGCCACTATATTTTATTTGTCTTAAAGAGAAAGAGGAGTTTTTTATAATTTATGAATAGGGCGATTGTATTTTTTCTGATTTTTTCCTTATTTATTTTAGTGAGTGCTTCTGATGATTTTGTTCGTGGTGTAGTGAAGGCGGGAAAGTTGAATGTTCGTGTTTTACCCAGTCAGAATTATACTGTAATTGCGAAACTCGCAAAGGATTCAGAAGTTAAAATTTATACAGAAAATGATGGTTGGTATGAAGTGGACGTGCCAGAGGATTCGGATGTCTGGATTTATTCAGGGGATATTTCAGACGATGGGGTAATAAAGAAAAATACTTTTTTACGTTCTGGCACTGATATAACATATGCTCCGTATTCACGCAGGGTATTAAAAGGTGAAAAGTTGAAGATTATTGAAAAGAGAAATGATTGGATAAAGGTATCACCTCCGGAGGGATTAAAAGCCTGGGTTAGTTCTGAATTTATTGAACTAAAGGATAGTCTGGAAAAAATCAAAAAAACATCTGAAGATATTGGTAATGCAGAGGAAAAAGAACTTCAATTTGAAAATATTCCAGAGGAAAATTCTACTTATGAGGGTTTTCTTGTTTTGTTAAAAGATAATTCATCGGTAAAATATGCTCTTGTACTTGATGTTAACGGTGTTCTAGCCCCAATATGTTATCTAATTTCTGAAAATCTAAATCTTGATTTGTGGATTAATAAAAAAGTAAAAGTATCTGGTGTCAAAAAATGGGTAAAGGAATGGAGACGTCCTCTTCTAATAGTTAATAACATTGATAAGGTCAATTAATATATTTTATTTACAAAATAATAAAATAGTGATTTTTTACGTTTCTTTAGTAAACCTTAACGAAAAAATAAAAGAGGAGGATTTAAATGAAATTAAGATTTTTTCTTTTCTCTATGCTTTTTGCGATTTTCGCAAATTTCGCTAAGTCCGAGGTGGATACAAAAAAATATCAGGAACTTTCTACGGATGTAGTAAAGGCGATGCCAGAAGAGTACAAAAATAAACGGATTTGTTTTGAGACAGTTTTTGTTAGGTATGAAACAACTTTTTTACCTTATATGGAAAAATCAGGTTACAGACCTGGTAAATATTATTATTTACAGGTGAAACCGTCAAATTTTCCAGTAATGGCCGAAAAAAATGACTTGACTAATGCAATCATTCCTTCACTGAAAGCGGGATCAAAGGTCAAATTATATGGTAAGGTAAAAAAGTTTTCTTCTTCGCCAGAAGTAGGAGTTTTTCCTGTTTTTCATCTTGAGCTTGATCACATAGAAGTAATAGAAATTGGTAATGGAAAAATTTCAGAAGAGGATAAAAAAGACGCCTTAACTCCACGTCAAAAAGATATTATCAAGCGCAAATTACATGATAGATAATTCGTCTATTGATTATTCCATAATTATACCTGCGTATAATGAAGAAAAATTATTGAATCAGACTCTTTCCGCTGTCCTTGAAGCAAAAAATAGCCTTTCTGAAAGGTTCTCAGGAGAAGTTATTGTTGTTGACAATAATTCTACAGATAATACAGCTGAAATTGCAAGAGAGTTTGGAGTGAATGTTGTTTTTGAAAAAGTCAATTGTATAGCTCGAGCAAGAAATGCAGGCGCTAAAAATGCGAAAGGTAAGTATTTAGTTTTTATTGATGCTGATACAGTTGTAACGCCTGAATTATTGAAACATGCAATTTTGAATCTGGATAGTGGTAAGATATGCGCCGGGGGGGCATATATTGGTTTTGAGGATGGTGATGTTGATTTTGTGGCCATCTTACTTGCCTGGATATGGAATCATATTATAATTAGATTATACCCTGTTGCCGCAGGTTCATTTTTATATTGTCTCAAAAGAGGATGGGAGGAGACAGGTGGTTTTGATGAGAGCTTTTATGCTTCGGAGGAAATTCACTTTTCAAAAGCTCTAAAAAAATGGGGGAGAAGGAATCATTTATATTTTAAAATTATTCCCCTTTATGTGAAGAGTTCTTCAAGGAAATTTAAGACATACTCTAAATTTGAAATTTTTATAAAAATTATTCCATTAATTATTTTCCCTTTTTTGCTCAAAAGGAAAAAATTATGTTCTTTCTGGTATGAAAGAGTAAATAACTAGTTAAACAAAGTGAGATAGAATATAAAATATGGAAAAAAAAGCGTGTCTAATTAGAATAAAAGGCAAAGTGACTGGGGTAGGATTTCGCTGGTTTACTCTTGATATGAGTTCTAAATATAAGAGCATTACAGGTTACGTTAGAAATCTTTGTTCAGGCGAGGTAGAGGCGCTTATTCAGGGAAGTTTTGACGAAGTAGAACTAATGATACAAGGGTTAAAGATAGGGCCACCCTACGCAAAAGTTGATTCAATTGAAATAACTCCTGTAAAATTTGATGAAACTATAAAAAATTTTACTATACGTTAGAATTTTTTATATTTAAAAGACCTTTTTATTGAAAATTATCTTTCTAATGCTATTTTTCAATATTGAATATCTTTAGGTGAAATTATGCTTTGTCCACATTGTCAGTCTACAGATGATAAAGTAGTTGACAGCAGAGAAATACAGGATGGGGCTGGCATACGGCGGCGCAGAGAATGCTTAAATTGCGGACATCGTTTTACCACTTATGAAACGATTACAAGAGAAGAGTTAAAAGTTTTAAAAAGGAATGGTGTTCTTGAGGACTTTGACAGGGCAAAACTGCGTTCTGGAATAGAAAGGGCCTGCTGGAAGCGGCCAATAGGCGATGATGATATTGATAAATTGGTTGATAGCATAGTAAGTGAAATAGAAAAAGATTATGATAAAGAAGTTCCCAGTAAGGAAATTGGCAAGAGGGTAATGAATGCACTGGCCAAAGTTGATGAAGTTGCATATGTGCGTTTTGCTTCAGTTTATCGAAGATTTAAAGATGTGGATGAGTTTATCTCGGAAATAAAAAAAATAGAAGAGGACAGTTAAAAATATTTTTATGATAAGCCCGGCAAGAAAACAAGTTTTTATAAGTACTGAAGATGGTTCCAGAGAACCTTTTAAACCGGAAGAATTGCAGTCACATATATATCACGCATGTATACAATGTGGGATTGATGATAATTGGCTTTCCGAAGATATTGCTCTTTCTGTTGAATACTTAATTTTAGAAGCAGGGCATAAAACAGAATTCTCGAAGGAAGAAATTTTGCTATTTACTTCACGTATTCTTGAAGAAACAGGTTATTCTAATGTAGCTCTTCGCCTCAAAAGAAACTGTGGGCTTAAGAACGCCGGTAATTTTGATTTTAGCAATGAGGGGTTATTTTCTTTTCTCAAGAGCAGTGGTCTTTTTGGGGATGACTATCGCCATCTTGAAAATATAGTTGAATTATTGAATTCAGCTTTATCTCGTCTTGGAATAAAAAATCCTGAAGATGAACTTTTAATTGCATTAGCAAAACATTTTCATAAGAATTATTCATCTCTTACTGTAGAATCACGAAAGACACAGTCTGTGGCACTCATTATTTCAAAAGAGGAGCTTACTGAAACTATAATTTCCAGAGTTCCTGAATTGCTTGGTTGGATAGAGAATGGAGTGATTCATTTTCATCCAGTAAGTGTTCTGTTTCCCGCTCTTAAGTTCTCATTTAGTTTTGCGAAATTCGCAGAACTAAAAGGACTTAATCCTCCAGTTACAGAGTTGGCAATCATGCCACATTTGTCTGAGATAGCAACACTGATTAATGACTCTTTTGAAGTATTTGAGATTTTGCTCCGACAGAGAAATCAAAAAGAAAAGCATTTGCCTTTAATTATGAGGCTTACCGATTCAATTGAATTTGCGAGAGAATATTTGTTATCAGATTCAGGGGATGATAGAATTGTAAGAGAAATATGCAACTCGCTTAAGGATTTTATTAGTGGCGAGCTTATCATAAAATAAAAGAGGAGCTCTCAAAATGGCCGATAGATTAAGGGATTTTAGTGATACGCTTATAAAGGTTATAGGCGGTTCTATGAAAGGGACTGAATTTAAAGCCACAAAGAAAGAAATAACTTTTGGTAGAGGCCAGGAATCTGATATACAGATTCACGATCAGCTCGTCTCAAGGATCCATTGTAAACTTACATGGGAAAGTGGGAATTGGTACGTTGAAGATCTCAATAGCACTAATGGAACCTGGATGATGGGAAGAAAATTAACAAAAAAGTCTATTCTTCCTTTAAGAACATCTATCAGGATAGGAAATTCTATCTTCGAACTTTTTAATATGTTTACAAGAGATGATACACAATCAGTAAGTATGCCTCTTGTTACATATAGAATACAACCAGAGACACTTGCTCCAGCTCAACCTGCTCACCCGACAGAATATCAGAAAGAAATGCTTAAGATGATAGAAGAGGAAAATAAGAGACTTTCTCTTATATACAAATTTCAAAATCAGATAAGCTCTATTTTCAAAGAGAATGAACTCTATCCAAGGATTACTAAGGCCGTAATGACTGCCATTAACTCTGATGAGGTTTATCTGCTTGTATACGATGTGGATAATGGGCGTTTTACACCTGTTGCAGGCAGGAAGAAAGATGAAGAACTTGAAGATATTAATCTTGAATCAATAAATAGAAATATTATTGACTTTGTTCAGGAAAATCATGAGGCTGTTCTTTCAACGGGAAATAGGATTGGAGATCCGTTTAAGGCCGCTTCTGAAGGTGTAATTGCTCCAACTATGAGTATTATGTGTGTACCTATGTTTGGAAAACAACAGCTAAATGGGATGATATATGTGACCCTTACTAGCGCAGAGAAACAATATAACGAAAATGACCTCAGAATTCTTACTGTCATGGGGCATATTGCAGGTATGGCTCTGGAAAATGTTCGGCTTATTGAATTTAATCTTAAAAATGAAAGACTTGTAGCCACAGGAACTACAGCAGCGAGTCTTTCTCACTGTATTAAAAATATAATTGCCGGTCTTGATGGAAGTCTTAATCTATTGAAAATGGGGATTGAAGAAAATGATATAAATCTGGCTAATGAGGCTCTTGCAATACTAAGCAAGAATCATAGACGCCTTGGAAATCTTGCTTTAGATCTCTTAAACCTTACAACGGATCAAAAACTCAATCTGAAGCTTGTTGATCTGAGCGAAATAATAAATGAACTTGTTGAAACAATGGCTGTTCAATTAAAACCTCAAAATATTACTATTTCAGCATCTCTTGACCCAACTGGAATTCCTTTATGTGCTGAAATAGATGAAAAAGGTATACACAGGGTTATCTTGAATCTTCTCACAAATGCTGAACAAGCTGTTATAGAGAGAATCGAAAAGAATGGAGCAGAACCTCCTGGGCATATATCTATAAACGCAAGATTTAATCCGACTCGGGATCACATCATTATATCAATATCTGATAATGGAATTGGAATCGAGCAGGAAAAAGCCGCAACCCTCTTCGATATGTTTAAAACTACAAAAGGAATGGGAGGAAGCGGACTAGGTCTTGCTGTCTCAAAAAAAATAGTCGAAGCTCATGGTGGAACTATTTATGCGACAGGTGAACCAGGGAAAGGTTGTACAATGACATTTTCTATACCGGTTGGTTCTGATGAGTCATCAACATCAACCCGAACACTCAAAAGAATATTTAAGTGACATCTCCTCCTAAATAGATGACAGCTATTATCTTATAATTTCCCTCATATATTTTTAATCAATGGATCAAGATAAAGAATATCTATATGATGTAATTATAGTAGGTGCTGGAGCATCTGGCCTCGTAGCTGGACTTTTTGCTGGTAGAAAAAAATTAAAAGTCCTTTTATTGGAAAAAATGAATTGTCCAGCCAAAAAACTTTTGTTAACAGGTGGTGGGCGCTGTAATCTTACTAATAATGCTTCGGAAGAGGAATTCTATAACGCATTTGGAAAATATGGTCGTTTTACAGCTCCTGCTTTCAGATGTTTTAACAATGAGTCAGTTAAGAAATTCTTTGCAGAATTATCAGTTCCCCTCTATTCACCAGATAAATTTCATATTTTCCCTCTCAGTAATATTGCCACTGATATAGTAAATGCTCTTATTTCCGAATGCAAGAACCACTCAGTTCATATACTAACTTCATCCCCTGTAAGAGAACTTCTTATTTCAAAGAATACAATAGTTGGAGTAAAGACAGTTAATGCGACTTTTAAATGTAAAAACCTTATCATTTCTACTGGTGGAATGAGTTATCCACAAACAGGCTCAGATGGTGATGGATACAAGCTTGCGAAATTCGCAGGACACAGCATAATACGTCCATTACCTGCGCTTGTAGAGCTTTATTGTCAGGAAAAATGGCCTTGTAGTCTTGCTGGAGTCTCAGTGAAAGACTTAGAAATCAGAGTTGCAAATAATAAGGCAATAAGAGAAAGAGGTGAATTTTTATTTACACACAATGGAATTTCAGGACCTGTAGTTCTTGATATTTCAGGTGAAGTAGCAGAGCTTCTCGATAGAAATGGAGAAACGAGGCTATTGCTGAATTTCCTACCGAAATTTACTCAGGGAGAAATGATTGCGAAATTCATGGAATGGAGGCAAAAAGCGGGAAAGAAAAAGGTTTTATCTCTTATTGCAAATCTATTTCCATCTTCTTTGGCTGAAGTTATTTGTAGAAATTCAACAATATTAGATGTTGAATTCTCTCAACTGGATTTGAATAGGCAGAATATTTTACTCAAAAATCTTTTTGAGACTTCAATAAAAATATACGATACTGCAGGTTTCAAAAGGGCGATGCTTACAAAAGGTGGCATCTCTTTGAAAGAAGTAAACCCTAAAACACTTGAAAGTAGAATAATTAGAGGTTTATTTTTTACAGGCGAAATATTGGACTTACAGGGTAAATGTGGGGGCTATAATTTGCAATGGGCATTTTCAAGTGCAAGACTTGCAGTCGAGTCGTTGAGGTTGTGAAAAGTGTAAGAGGAGATTATTATTTTTTTTAATTTTTTTGAGTTAAATCTCTTATATGAGATATTAGATTTTCTGGAATTACCTCATATTGTGTGCCATCTATCATATTTTTCAATATTATTGTGTTGCGTTCTATTTCATTGTCTCCTCTGATTACCGTAAAATCAGCACCAGATTTATTTGCTGCGCGCATCGCAGCTTTCATACTTTTATTTTCAAAATCAGTAATTACTGCGATTCCATTTTTTCTGAGGGCCTGAGAGAGTTTTAAATTCATTATTTTTGAACTTTCTCCGAGTGATACAATAAATATAGTTGGTTTAACAGGTGTAATTTTATTTATTTTCTCTGCTTGCATGGCAATTATTAATCGTTCCATTCCACATGCAAAGCCTACACCATGGATAGGTTTTTTAGCTCCGGGTGGGAAAATTTGATAACGCCCCCCACCTGCTATTGCATTTTGAGCTCCAAGTCCTTCATGAGTTACCTCAAAAACGGTATGAATGTAGTAATCAAGTCCACGAACAAGCTTTGAATCTTTTTCGAATTTGATTTCGTTTTCTCTTAATATTTGAAAAACTTTTTCCAGATAATCCAGGCTTTTTTCTGAAAAATATTTATCTGGAGAAATGCCTGATAAATGTTTAATACATTCAGGATTTTTGCAATCGAGAACTCTCCATATATTTCTGTCAATCCGTTTTTTACAATCGTCACAAAAAAGATTTCGTTTAGTAAAAAGATCATTTTTTAAATTTTCAGCAGCCGTAGTGATATCTTCTGGCGTTCCTCTGGTGTTTATTTTTAGTTTTGCCCCTTTTATTCCAAGAGAATCCAGAAAATGCATAAGCATTATTATACACTCAGCATCAAGTTCGGGAGAAGGAGATGATATGTTCTCTATCCCAATCTGATGAAATTGTCTTTTTCGTCCTGCAGCTGGTCTTTCTCCTCTAAACATGGGACCAATGTAAAAAACTCTTGGCTTCATTCCCTGTTGGGCAAGATCAGCGAGGGCTCTTATAATGCCGGCAGTTCCTTCTGGGCGCAATGTAAGGCTTCTGCCTCCTTTATCTTCGAAAGTATACATCTCCTTCTGAACAACATCTGTCTGTTCTCCTATCCCTTTAGAAAATAACTCAGTATATTCAAAGATAGGGGTACGAATTTCTTTGTAACCATAAAGTGAGAAAACTTTTAAGGCTGTTTTTTCTATATATTGCCAGATAGATATATCAGAAGGAAGTATATCTTCTGTACCTGGAGGAGGGTTAAAAATTCCCATTAGATAAACTGAAGTAACAAATATTATTTACTTTTTGCTAATAGACTTCTTTATATTTTTTTTATTTTTATGTAAATCGAGTTGTTCTATCTTTGCTTTTAATTCTTTTCCCGGACGGAATTTTATAACATATCTTTCAGGAATAATAACCTCATCCTGGGGTTTATTCGGATTTCTTCCAACTCTTGATTTTCTTAACTTTATTTCAAATACTCCAAAATTTCTTAATTCTACTCCTCTTCCAGCAGTAAATTCATCAATTAGAAGTTCAAGAAAACGCTGAACGACATTTGTTACATCAAGTTGATTTAGTCCTAATTCCCCAGCGATCTTTACGACAAAATCTCTTTTTCTCATTTTTTACCTCTCCTCATTTTTTATTAA
>Ga0116166_1002008_pt1 | contig 17508 bp, 14 predicted proteins | sample AD_JPNMR2_MetaG_FD_89884 | JGI IMG/M metagenome (GOLD analysis project Ga0116166, IMG submission 89884) | Active sludge microbial communities of municipal wastewater-treating anaerobic digesters from Japan - AD_JPNMR2_MetaG | ecosystem: Engineered > Bioreactor > Anaerobic > Digestate | place...
AAACCGTCTTGTCCTCGCTTCCTGCCTCACAGCTTCCAAGTTGATTATCTCTGCTACTTCGAATTGTGTGGGCACGCTGCCCGCCACAGGCCTAATGCGCACGCAGGCGGGAAAGTGCCCCATGCGTCCATGAAGTTCGGCCACTACCAACGCCGCTGCGTTGTGCAGACCGGGCTAGTTCACTACACAGATCAAGAAAAGACCATCCACATAGACTTCGACAACGCGCTCATTGCACGTACTTACGATTCGCTCTTCGAGCTACGAAAGACTCTCATGGCCTCAAAAACACCACCACCAACCTCAGATGAGAACAGGTGTACCCAGTGTCCATACGCAGAAATCTGCATGCCAGATGAAATAGCATTCATGAGCACGGCTGTTTCTGGCAACCTAGCAACTGATGAAGATGCAGTCGATAATGCCGAGGTCCGACGGCTGGTGCCAGCGCGCGATGACAGAATACCGCTCTATGTCCAGACTCAAGGCGCAGTAGTTTCAAAGCGCGACTGATAGATCTGTCTCAAGTCTGCATATATGGCAACGTGCAACTCACGACACAATCCATACGCGCATTTTGCGCAAGAGACATACCCATCTGCTATTTTTCCCGTGGAGGCTGGTTCTACGGAATTACCAAGTCCACCATGGGCAGGAACGTGACAGTTCGTAGAGAGCAATACAAGGCCACTGCTGACCCGAACCGCGCCCTTTCCATATCAAAGCGATTTGTTGCAGGGAAAATCAAAAACTGTAGAACACTGCTCCGTCGCAACTGCCCCGACTGCGATACAGGCGTCCTAGACAAGATGTCGGAGTTATGTCGACAAAGCTATGTCTGCCAACAACATGTCCACTCTCTTGGGAATTGAAGGAGCAGCCGCTAGCCTGTATTTTGGAAACTTTGGGACCCTGCTCAGCAGCACTACCGGATTCGATTTCACAGCTCGGAACCGACGTCCTCCTAAAGATCCTGTGAATGCAGTTCTTTCATATCTATACAGCATGCTGGTAAAAGACATTACCATCGTCGCCTTGGCAACAGGGCTGGATCCGTATGCCGGATTCTGTCATCAACCACTTCAAGGAAGGCCAGCTTTGGCCCTCGACCTCATGGAGGAATTCCGGCCTCTAGTTTGCGACTCCACCGCCATCAGGCTTATCAACACGTCTGCGCTCAAGAACTCTGACTTTTCGCGATTGGGCAATGGCGTTATCATGTCCGACAACGCAAGACGCAAAGTAATCTCTGCCTACGAAAAGCGCATGGATACCCTGGTAACGCATCCGATATTCGGCTACGCCATGAGCTATCGCAGAGTTCTTTCGGTTCAGGCGAGGCTAGTAGCACGGTGGTTGCTGGGCGAAATCAGCGATTATCCACCATTTTGTACAAGGTGATGATATGAGGCGCAGGTTTATCGTCTGCTACGATATTTCAGATCCAAAACGCCTGCGAAAGATGTATCGGACAATGCGCGGGTTTGGGGATCCATTACAGAAATCGGTCTTCACGTGCGATCTGTCATCCAAAGAGCGGGCCCACATGGTAAGAGCAATCCCTAGAATCATTGATTGCCAGGAAGACTCCGTACTGATAATCGATACCGGCGGCCTTGACGCCAAGCGGGAATCCCTCGAGTATATAGGAAAGGCCATAACGCCAGACGAAGGCAGGGCAGCAATCATCGTCTGATACAGCCAGCCTGCATTCGAATTGAGGTAATCCAAGGTTATAAGAGAAGCCAAGACTGCAGGTCATGATAACATGTTGTAGAAGAAATCCAAGATTCAAGGGGCTTCCTTTCAAACCCGCTTCATTGCCAACAACTCGAGCCCGAGATGAAGCCCGGCGATGCTCTCCGCCACGGCTACCATAGCCCTGCAACACTAAGAACCGCTATGAACAAGCAACCTCAGACTGCAGACAAAACATCAGTGGATTCCGCTTCAGCGACGCTCACCAGGTTACCTGCAGATTCTATGGCGAGCACAATCTCTCGATAAATTCCTGGGATTCTCGAGTCCGCACTGAGTGACTCCCAACAAGTTTTTGCGCTATCGGTTAGCCTGCCATATGATGTCTGCTAGGCGTAGACACGTCTTTGCACCTATGTCGCAGTGCGGTAATTGGTTCGCATTTGTGCATCGACAACGTACACATCTTGGCCTTAGCCATAAACGCTCGCAGCACCCAGCCGCACCGGGATATGATCAGTCAGGGTAGATGGCGTGATCGAAATCCCGGTTCGACGCTTACGGGCAACCATCTTCTTTACAACGACCAACGGGTGTCTAACTTTTAGACTGGTCTGCAAAACCTGCTCGCCCCCGCGGCGAACCTTGGCCGGCTCCACGTCGCACGGCGCTTCCCCCGGATTCTGCCGAAGGCCAAATCTACAACTAAAGACCTTAGCAATCCCCGACTAAATTCCAGACAGCGGCAGCACAAACTAGAGGATCGCGCAGAGGTTTGTTGCGGTCTACTTAGACATTGTCCCCCTCCTAATCAGGCTGAGATGCTTTTTGCAACCTACTTGGCCGCAGGTCACAGATATTGCGCTATATCATGACCATGATATCCCTCTGACCCCGACGGATATCGGGGTTCGTGGGCACATGTAACCTTGGCTAATAGGGTCCATGCGGGAAACGGCCGGGATATCTCGGATTCCCCGGGATAGCTCGTCGCCTTGCGCAACTTGATTGGGCAGGTGATGTTCCGCAAGCCAACAGAGTACTGCATCCTAAATTCCCCTAGATGTTGAGCAAGCCTTCGCGGACAAATTCACGCGCACGCATAGCAATGTAGCCAACCTAGGTAAATGGCCTATGAATTACATGCTGCACATGATGATAGGGAGGAGCCACAGCACTACAGTCTCCGAACATGCCAGATGATGCATGACAACCTCAAAGCGTGTTTGTACGCTCGGAAAGGCATTAAACTCATAAAGACCACGGCCAGCGTTAAACATACATCAACTACGCTGCACGGCGGGACACGATCCAGTACTGAGTGGAATGCAAGTACGCCCCTGCTGATTAAGACTTCTTTGGTAATGCCATTTCCTTAGAACTTCCCTCTAACAGCACCCAGCATGCGGTTCTCCCGTCCCGGGTTCCCTAATCGCTGGCGCTATGCCGGCTCATTCGCCCACAGCTTTTTTCAACAATTTGGGCGTGAATAAAGGCTTGAAGCGGAACCTCCTGCCAGCCCCAGCTGGCAGCGCCCCATCCATGCTCCGCCTGCATATATTGGCCTGTCGGAGGGATCTTTGTAATGCCTGTTCCCAATGTCCGCTCTCCCCAAGACAGCATCGCCAAGACTGCGGGCAAAGTCACAAAGCGCCTGCTTACCCTCATTGTTCTGGCCTTGCTTGCGTATCATTTCACCGGGTACCCCGCAATCCGCCGCCCCCGGCCCGACCGGACGCTCTCTCCGTGGCTGGCCGAGCGGCCCATCGAATCATTGCTTGTAATTGCACCCCACCCTGACGACGAAACCCTGGGATGTGCAGGCGTCATCATGTACGCTCTGGATCAGGGCGCGCGCGTTTGCGTCGCGCTCATCACCAACGGCGACGGGTCTTCTGTGCCCGCACACACCAGCGGCAAAGGACCGCTCCTTGCCCCTTCGCGCTACATATCACTGGGCAATCGGAGGCAAAATGAAACCCTTGCCGCGCTGACATCACTCGGCCTTGAACCTGAGGACGTCTGTTTCCTGGGCTATCCTGATGGCGGCGTGTCGGCACTATGGTCAGATTTCTGGGACTATTCTGACCTATTTAGATCTCAGTACACCAAGGCGAACATGAGTCCTTACTCCAACAGCTTCACCCCGAACGCCCCTTACTGCGGACTTTCTGTCGTCAACGATATATGCAGCATCATCAGAACATTCAATCCATCTCATATACTCCTCCCCCACCCCAACGACACCCACCCAGACCATTGGGGGACTTTCGCCCTGGTCACCTACGCATTGCAAAGGCTCGTATGCGAGCAGGAGCTCCAAAATCCTCCTGAAATGCTTGCGTACTTAATCCACCGCGGAGACTGGCCAGTCCCGCGGCTGTATAGCCCGCGCTGGCCCCTAGATCCCCCCAACACAGTCTTGCGTTTGCGCGCTGCTGATGAATGGGCATACCAGCCGCTGACCAATGAAGACCGCGCGCAGAAACGTCAAGCCATCCTCGAACACAAAAGCCAAACCGCTATGATGCGTATGTACATGCTGAGCTTCGTGCGGAGCAACGAACTCTTTGCCGTCCTACGCTCTCCTGTGATAGCACAGCTCCCATCGCACCAAAGCAGATCCTCTGCTTCCCGCGACTCGCACTGGCAGACCGCCGAACCCACCATCTGGGATCCACAAGGCGATACCCTAACGCGTCTCGTAAGCGGAGGCGCAGATCTTCAGGCCGTATATGCGGCCACCGGCAACGGCATGCTATACATCATGGCAAAACCCAAAGGACGCCCTTCAGACAACGTCCGATACGTTCTCGACATATCCGACTTCGGCAACCCCCGCACACAGATCTCAGTATCATACGGGCCAAAGCAGTCTGTGCGAACCTCCAGCTCGAGCAATCTCAACCCCGACGACGTGCAAATTCGGCGCACTGTCGACGGCATTGAGTTCGCGATTCCACTCACACTCTTTCAGACCGACAGAGGAACAGGCACAACCGCCCCCAGCGCCGTCCTCCTGGCCATACACTCCGCGATGATTGGAGATATCGTCGTAGACAGAACGGGCTGGACAGTCCTGAGACTCTCAGAGGACCAACCCGACATATTCCGATGAGTCACGTCCGATATGATGCTGTAAAAAGGCCGTGTCCCTGTTGTAGTGGGTATGGAAAGGCCACTAGTTCTCTATTGGAATTGGAGGAGAACCAATGGCTACATATCAGATGAGCATATCCAAAGAGCAATTGCATGGACTTTTTGAAGCATTCCTTAATCAGGTGCTCAAACTGCAGGCAGCACAGACTCGAAGCTCGCGCAGAGACTTATCGAGACCTGGTTAGGGCGTGAGTAAGTTGACCTCAATCCATGTCGAACAGCCCAGGGAATCATCCCCTCACACTGCTTTCCCCAGACCGGCCCGGCAGTTCGAGCGTTTCGGGCACGCCCAGCAAGAGCGGGATTCGGACGGCTGCATCGATTGCGACTGCCAATAGGAATACGTACTCAGGGCCCACGTGATCCCATATAAGCCCAGAAACAGAAGCCATGGCGGCCACGGCGACCATTTTAAAGAACTTCGTCACAGCCAGCCAATCGCTGGTCCTTTCGGATGGCGCCAGTTCAACAGCTATTGCTTGCGTAAGCATGCTTGTCATGGTAAACGCACCCTGGAACACGCCTACAAGCACGAGAGAGGCCGGACGGGATGACCACACAAGCAACAGATTGCCGATCCAGTAGACCGGTGCCAACACGAAGAGTATTCTCTTGCGGCCCATCCTGTCCGCGAGCCTCCCCAGAGGAACTCCAAGCAACAAGCCTATCACCGCAGCTGCGGTCACCATCGTTCCGAGCACATACTGATCCGCCATCTTCACCTGGCTCGCGTACACCTGGGTGAATGGAAGCACCATTCCCGTTGGCAAGCTGGTGAGGCATGACACGGCAACAAAACGCACTAGGTCTGGCCTATCCCGAAGCAGCAAAAAAGGATTGCTGCCTCCATTGCCGATGCCGCATTCCGTCTCCGACAGCTGGGTAGACACAAAAAGCCAAGCCCCGAGGCACATGATGGAAGCGATGAAGAACACCGGCCTGATTCCCCTCACGCTCACCCCTCCGAACCCGGCAACAAGCATGGCTCCGATTACTGGGCCGATGAAACCCATCACTCCCTGTGTAAGGCTCTCGCAACAGCCCATCGCAGTTGCCCGGTCCCTGTTTGCCAGCGAAGTCCCGCACACGATTGCGCAGCCATATCCTGCTGCGGTAGATCCGCACCACCAGAGCATAGTGCCTGCCAGGGCCAATACCCAGTTTTGGGCCAACCCTATTATCAGATACGAAAGGGCTACCAGCGCCACGCCGGCAGAATACACTTTCTTGGTGCCGACTCGTGCCACGGCGGTTCCAGCCAAAAGACCGAGCACTGCGCTTGCGACCATCCCTGCGCTGTTGATCGCGCCCAACTGGGTGCCTGTGGCCCCTAGCAACGCGATGTAGACACTGAGATACGGGAAGACCATCTGGTACACGCACTTGTCAATCGATGCCCTGCATGCTGTAACTTTCCAGTTCCGAGGCTGCCTCGATATGAACTGCACAGCCCGCTCAACCACATTAGCCACCCATTCATCCCCTCACCGGCCCATGACCCATCACAGACACTTCTCTTCCCTGCCGCGCCGATCTCCCACAAGAGGGCACAACTCGTCATGACATGGAAAACCGCACGTCCAGTCTGAGTATTGCATTTCGCCTAACAAGAAATAAGCAATTTCCGCATCTATGTCCCCCACGTTCAGTCGACAGCCTCATTATTCTTCAATCAACCTCTTCTCGCCTTCAAACCAGAACTTTTCAGCATCCTTTTCCCCATTCCTCAAACTAGCCAACAGCTTCTTTACCGCGTGTACGCTGGCAGGGCAATGACAATGTCCGGCCCTTATTACGGGAAAACAACCTCACTGTGCCTGTCTAGTCTATGAGTGTTATATCCACGAGCAACGTATTGAGCACTGGCACTCTCAGACTGGAAAATCGGCCCTTCCCCTGCCTGCATGTAGGGATTGATTTCTCTCAGCCGGGCAAGCTTGGGCCCACCGTTGGAAAGCGAATTGTTTGAAACCAGATTGGCAGCGGGGCAGAATATCAAGTAGACTTATGAACATAGGCTGTATGCCACAGTGCCTTTACTGCATTGGCGAACCTCACTGATGAAACGGAGCGATGTCGTGAAAAGACTAGATATAGATCACATTCGAGAGATCGAACGAGAAAGCAATCGCCTGCTGAACGAGAAGAAATGGGCTGAGGCCGAGATGGTGCTCAGGAAGGCGCTGGAAGTGACGCCAATACTGGTGCCCGCCATAAACAATCTGGCTTTTTGCCTCTTCATGCAGGACAACCCCGAAGAAGCACTTGAAGTACTCCGACCAAATCTTTCGGCTGACGTCCCTAACCCCTTCGCTAGCGCGCTCGCGTCCCAAATATGCGTGGCGCTTGGGCGCATGGATGAAGCCGAAAAACACCTGGAAACCGCTGTCCGCAGTTTTGATGCGGGTCTTCCGCAAATGCGTCTGGCCCCGAGTGCGATTTCAAATCCCTGGTATGAGTATACAGTCATGCTCAAAAGAGCAGCTGGCGATCTCGGTCGACATCAACAGGTGATCGACATGTACCGTCGTCACGAAGCCTATCACACAACACCAGAAGATCGCTATCTTGCAGGAGTTGCTTCATTCAACCTTGGTCGAATGGGCAGAGCCATTTCGTACTGGAGCAAGCTCCCCTGGCAATTAGGGCTCGACTTTGCCAAGGTAGCCCAATCAGTAGAGACGGGGATGATTCCCCCATTTTCGCTCGAGTATCGTGTGCCTTTTTTCGATGGCAATACCCCCGATATGGCTTCAGGCATTGGCCATATGATGCTCTCCCACGCTCTGCTCGAAGGAGGGTTGGACAATGAGGATCGAAGCACTGCTTACTCTATGCTCGATCTGGCTGTGAAAGAGGACCGGGATTGGGGACTGCAGCTTGCAGAGAACATCCTCCAGTATCCAGCAGTATCCGATAAGGTGAAATCGGCTGCCCTTAGCATCCTGGTAAACCACGGCGTTTGCAACGAAGGTCAAGCCGTAGACGTAGTGGGTCAAGATGGGGAACCAATCACCATATCATTGAAAAAGATAACCATGACCTGTAATATCGCCGAAGACGAACGGGAGATTATCCGCGAGGCAGCCAGGCTCGTTGAGAACGACGGGTTCGATGAGGCCATAGCTATCTTGGAAGAAGCAATAACGAATTCTCAGGAAATCAGTCTTTACATGCTTCTTGCCCAGGCAGCTACGTATACTTATAAGGGCGATCTTGATAAAGCCTATGAAATCCTTAGCATGCTTCGTGATGCGGCGCCTGATGACCCCTTGGTTCTATTCCGCCTGGCTGAGTACTACTGTGAATCTGGGAATGCACAAGAAGCACTTCGTTGCCTGGACCAGATTGAGCTCGAAGACGTGTCCCCGGCATTGCAGCGAGGAATCGCCAACATTCGGGAATCTCTCTACGAATAAATCGTGAGTTGAAACTGAGGCCTGAACATGCCCCAAAAGCGGGCTAAGGAGCCCGAGGGCAAATCCATTCCTGGGGAGAAGCAGTCCACGATGGATACCGATAGGGCCCTGAAATCCGGCCCCCGGCATGCTGGTTAGCCCATGCACATTTAGACCGCTGAACTATGGACTTTTGCTCCGGCATGGCGTTCCTCAAATCGTCGCCTCCGCGCAACAACGAACCGGGGAAGGACACCATCGTCCCTCCCCAGATAGATCCATACGGCCACTTCGGCATGGCCTACATGGGAGCCAGGTATCCCCCACCCTGAAGACTGACGGTTCTGCCGCCGAGCCAGGCATTGGCCTCCTGTGTCTTGTCATAGTAGATTGAATGGCCATTGCTTCGGATATTCGCCAGCGAAGTATCATCGTCGCTCAGCGAGGACACTTTCGAGTCGGCCGTTACAATCCACACGCTCGAGCTGTCCATGGCCACCGATACGGATTTCGCAGTCCCCGTTTCATTCACCGCACCTTCCAGCAGCGAGCCGTTCTTGAGAATGACTGAGCTGGTGCTGATGGCGTCCAGCACGATGTCTCCCTTGAGTTTCTGTGAGTCGGCGATGAGTGTGACGTTGGATCCGTTGGCCCCGACATTACCCCATTGGTCAGCACCGGCCTTGAGGAGAACGCCCGACTTGCAGTTGAGTACGGCGCCGCTCAGCTTGATGACAGCGTCGGTATTGGTCGAGTAGAACAACGGACCCTCTTCAGCAGTCAACGAGCCACGGGTCATGGTGAACGTGCCCGTGCCCGGGCTTGCGTCACCCGACATGCTCTGGTAGATGAACACCCCGAAGTTGCTCCTGCTCTCCATGACGCAGTCGTTCACTGTGATGGAGTTCTTTCCTTCAATCACAGCCACTTCGGAAGCTATCGACCTCAGTGTCGCTCCGCTCACAGTGATGCTGCCCGTAGAGTAGATGGCCGGCGACTTGGTGCCCGTGGTGACTACTGTCCCGCCTGAGGCGGTGATCGTTCCTCCGCCCCTGTCTGTGGCGATCGCTGCGGCCGCGCCGTTCCCTGCCGTAGTGATATTGACATCCCTCATGGTGATGGTGCCTTCCATGGTCGCATCCACACCATGGGCTCCGGGCGCCTCGCATGCAATGTCCACGTTGGCCATGTCTATCGAAGCCCCGGCACCGCACGCGAAGACGGCATTGGCACCGGTTCCGGAGGTAATGATGGTCGAGTCGGTTATTGATACCCTGCTACCCGCCTGGGCCAGAATCGCCGCGTTGAGGCCGTAAAAGCTGCTGCTGTCCATGGACGAGGTGTTGCCGGAGGTTTTGATCGTCATGCCCGAGAGATTCAGCTGTGCTCCGTCCGACACGATTATCGCCGACTGGTCGTCTGCGGAGGCGGTCAGCGTCTCACTGGACATCGCCGCCGATCCGCTGCTTAGCGTGTAGACCCCTGTGCCAGTGATGTACGTGCTGCCGACGGGCGGTGGGGCAATCTCGCTTCCGCCTGGCCCGGGCATGCCCGGCCGAAATCCGTCACCGGGCGGTTCCGGGGGTGTGCCCGGCCCCCCGCCAGGCGGCTGGCCCCCCTGCGCGACCACCGCCAAGCCCGACACTGCCAGTACCATCAGGACGAACATAATGGCCCGCCAGAGCTTACTCCTTGTCATATGCAAACATCTCCTCGTCATTGATGGGTACGATCCGATCCGCTGCTGCCGCCGGACGATAGTATTAGCCGCACAGCTTCACAAGAACGCCCCCTTACTTCAACGCCGCAACGGGGGCAGGCGTTCCGGTACCCGGGCCCATATACCTCCTGCGGGCTTTGATTCATAGATCTAAAAAGGCGCGATAAAGGTCTGCTTCGCAGATGCCTCGAAGGTGAATCCTATTGACCGCGGACAAAACGTAATGGTACACTGATAAACATGATGACACGGCTGGTCTTGAGCGAAAAAATGAGCCCTGGAAAGCAGAATGCGGAAAACTAGCAGCAGCCCACTTAGAGCAAGCTTTCATGTGGGCTCGAAGAAGCAAGCCGCCAGCTTGAGCCGATCATGCTTCTACCGGCTAAGTAACCACAGTCGAGTAGCCAAGTCCCGAACATCAGGCGATGCAAATATGGCAGTTTTCCCGTAGCAAAAGCCCAGTGAATCACGTGTCGATATCAGTACAATATCACACACGCCCGTGTGGAATGAGGTGAATATGGGTGAGTCAACCGGAATACGCGTCTCCTTCGCTTGAGGTCTGGAAGGATCTGTACGAAGCCGCTGCGCAATTCAAGCGCATTGAGAGTTGGAATTGGCTCGACGACTCGTCCACCTTTGGAGTTCAAGATCCCGTCACAAAGACGATAGCTTATTGCTCGGTCATGGGTGCCCTCGGAGAGCTTTACGGTCTGGCGGCGTATGTTGGCACTGAGGGACTTCTGGCGCTTCAGAAGATGGCGTTTGGCGAAACCGACTACAGCGACATTAATCTCGGCAAAGACATGAGGTGCCTGATGACCACTTTTGAGAGCCGAAACGATTTGGACAAGCCTGATATTGAAGTCATACGCCAGCTCGGCCTCTCGTTTCGCGGCAAGCACAACTGGCCAAGGTTCAGAAGTTACGAACCTGGGTTTTTCCCTTGGTATCTAGATGCGCACGAGGCGATGTTCGTAACAACGATCTTACAGCAAGCTGTAGACGTCTGCCTTCGGGCCAAAGACGACCCCGATCTCATCCCTAATTGGGATGACGAAGTCTACCTTGTAAGAGTGGCTGAGGAAAAGGATGGTGAGCTTGTTTGGGAAGATCGGATGTTGTCGCCCGAACTACTGCCCGAACCCGAGCTGGAAGACTCCGTTCACATCGATGAGCTTCAGCTGATGAAGATCCGGAATTCTGCAAAGACAACAGATGCAGTCTGGGATGCCGATCTTTTCTACGCTCCTGCTTGCGTCCAAGAAGATCCGAAATCCCGACCCTACTACCCCCTAATGAGCTTGTGGGTGGATCACGGTACGGGACTGATAATAGGGACAAAGATGGCCGGCCATGACGACTACAGACAGGCATTTGTTGACGAACTGATCAACATGGTAAATCAAGACAACGTAAAGCCCCGGGAGATCAGGGTCAAAAGGGAAGATGCCTATCGGCTTTACGAAGGAGTCGCTTCCAAACTGGGTATACCCATGCGTAAAGTCCAAAGCCTAGGCATGCTCGAGGGCATCCAGGCAGATCTTGCAGAGTTTTTGATGAGACGATAGCGGAGGAGTATGCGGGAGTGTCTGTAGCTCGAGGAAATCGGGGTAACAGGATTTGGAATACAGACCCGACTGATCTGGGGGTTAGAGAATCCGCCTCCGTCATGTATACTCGGGAAAGCATGCCCCCACGCGAGCTCGTTTTTGGGGTGACGGATGTTACCGAGTCCTTTTCGAATCCTGATTTCCGGGGCTTCGAAGCAACTATGGGTCACCCCGGCCCGACTCCCTTCTCCCGCACTTTTATCAGTGGAACTGGCGCATGCATCCTCAGCCAAGGCCACGCTGGGCAGTATAGGAGAAGACATCCCCCTATAAGCTTGACAAGCATGCGCCGGTATTGATCAAGGCACACTAAGTTTTCCGCGAAGAGATCTATGTCCGAGTTGAACCCGAAGGATTCGCTTTGGGAGAAAAGCACCTTTCCGGCACCATGGCATTTTGTTATCCCAGCCTCTCGGACCGCTCTCCACCCCAAAGCGTTCCAAGCCGTAAAGGCCTTAAGCTGCATCCGTGAGGAATGAAATTCGCAAATGGGTGCTCGGTAGGTCTATAAATGACTGTCGCACGCTACCGCGGTTCAGCGCGACGAACCATCCCGTTATCTATCGCGTTTACTTATGATGTCGACACAATATGCTATATTACTTCTTTCTGTCTCTGCAAAGACGCCGGTTTTTTTGCAGATCCTGGCCTAGCCGTTTTGAACAAACGGCTTCCCACAAGTGCTGTAATGGGAATGGCGGCAATGAGGCCGATGCTTCCGGCAAGTGCCTTAACTATTTCGGTGGCGATATGGTCGAAGTTGACGATCTGGACTATTGGAGTTTCATACGCCAAAAAGAGCAATAAAAGCGGGATGGAACCCCCTGCATATGCCAGTATTAGGGTGTTGGACATCGTGCCCATTACATCTCGCCCTACCCTTAACCCCGAGCGAAGCAACTGCTCCTGCGTGATTCGCGGCCTTGCCAGCATGACCTCTTCCATCGACGATGCAATGGACATCGCTACGTCCATTACTGCGCCCAGAGCGCCTATGATCATTCCAGAAAACAGAAGCCGGTCAAAATCGAACTGGACTTCTTGGGGTATGTAAAAGAGCATGGTTGCTTCTTCTGTTCCGAAGCCGGTGAGGTGCGCTGCTGAGCCCACGATCATCGCGATCAGTCCGGCAATGATCACTCCCACCGTGGTCCCTATCATGGCCGTCAACGTCTTTTTGTTAAAACCTCCTACGATACCGAGAGTAATGACGGTGATGGCGCTTGATACGAGGATTGTGACGTAAATCGGATCATACCCCCTGAGCAAAACAGGAAGCAGAATCCATACTATCGCGAGCCCTGTTACTCCCAGTGTTAAGATGGTTTTGATGCCCGTAAGCCCGCCGACCAAAAGCAGCACGCCCATGAATCCGACCACGAGCCATTTGAGATAGTGGCCGCGATCTGGAGAGAAAACGTGGGCTTCAACTATGTTGCCGTCGAGGATCTCGGCCCAGACTATCACTCTATCGTTTGGTTCAACATCGAAGTCGTAAGCAGGGTGCCCTGATTTCAGAGAAGTCGACTGAACTACTACGCCTTTGTATGGTGCTGATGTGAGCTCGAGCTTGATGACCTCCGATTCCACTGCAAAATCGTCAGGAACGGCGTAATCACTGATGACTTTTTCGACACTGAGCACTCTGGCCTTCAAAAACTGAGGCTCCATTCCATCCGGAGGGTAGTCGGCGTATTCTTGCGCAAGGACCGCAGTGCACTCCAGCGCAAGCAGCGTCATTATGAGCAAAGCAATAATACCTGATCTCTTTTTCAACCGTGTTTCCCCCAATCGCAGGAAGAAGCGCATCCGCTGCATCGGCCTGATTTTTTACACCTAGGGGGCTTTTTCAATTTCCGAATAAGCAAGTATGCTGCCAATGCCCCACTAGCTGCGATGATTGCGGTACCGCTCAATGCCTTACCCTCCTTTCAAGTAAATTCATATTCTGTGCTAATCAGCAAATATCCTGCTGATTTCATTGTCTCCTGCTATCAATCGAACGGCCAGCCAGCGCGGGTCGTAACCGGATGCCCTACTGTCGCCGGCCAGAGCTTCTTCCAGCACTTCAAGAGATCGGTTGAGCTGTGGGCCATAGTCCAGGCGAAAGTCGTTGGCCTCATCCCTGCATTCGTAGGCTTTTAGCAAGGCATCGCATAGTTCGGGTTTTCCTATGCCCTTTTTGGCCACAGTTGGGACCGCTCTTACCCCCAACTTCTTGCTGAGGCGTTCGACGTCTATCTCTATGCCTGCGTTTTCGGCTGCATCCATCATGTTCAGCGCCACAACCATTGGCATCCTCATCTCGAGGAGCTGAAAAGTGAGTACGAGGTTGCGCTCAAGATTTGAGGCGTCTACAACATTTAGGATCACATCCGGTTTTTCGTTGAGCAGGAAATCCCGGGCAAGCCTCTCTTCCAAACTGTAGGAAGTCATGCTGTATGTACCGGGGAGGTCCACCAGCGTGAACTTGTGACCGCTATAGTCCAATCGGCCTACACGTTTCTCCACTGTTACCCCCGGGTAATTTGCAGCAAATTGGCGCAAGCCAGTCAACATGTTGAATATAGTGGACTTTCCTGAGTTCGGTTGACCGGCTACTGCTATAACTATCTCCGGCATAGCGGAATCACCTCGAGTCTTCTCGCCTCTGAGTGGCGGATGCTCACGTAGTTGTTCTTGACGAGCAATTCAACTGGGTCGACCAGGGGCGCATTTCGCACCACCTTGATTTCGACTCCGGGAATAAGGCCTAAATCCATGAACCGCTGTGCAGTTGCATCATTGGCCTTTATGTCGTGAAGACGGCACGTATCGCCCGGTTTCAGGCTATCCAGTCGTACAGCGTCATTCATCGATCATCACATCTCCTTAGCTACAAGTATTTTTTTCGCCACTCCTCTGCCCACTGCGATCGTGCAGTCGTTTACCTGCATTAATACTGGACCTGCTCCTGCCGAGCTTATCACCATCACTTCGGATCCATCGTACAGGCCCATGTCTGACATTCGTCTAGCAAGGCCTCTGCCATAATTCCCCACATTAACCACTGTTCCCTTGCACCCTCTAGGAAGCTCGGTCAATGGCATAATCGTTTTATCCACGCAAACTCCCTCCTGCAACTATCTATTGATCGAACTCGTCTTCGCTTGGCCCCTTAACCGTTGCCAAAACCAGCATCAACATGATCGAGATCGCGTAAAATCTGATCATGGCCTGTAAGCCTGACAGACCGAGCGCGTTCCCGCCGGTGAATATGAGACTGGCCAGCAACAAGCCGAGCAGCACGGGATAGAATGCTGCAAGCAGCATCCACATCGTACTTCCCGTCTCCATCTTTACTGCCAACAATGTTGGTATGCAAGGCGGGAAGACCACCATGAAGACCATCAAAGCGAGTGCATGCAAGTCGGTCCAGCCAAGATCGCCTTCAGCGACGCTCTCCTCAAGCCTGACCCCGGTGTCGAGTCCATAGATACTTCCCAAAGTTGCGACGCTGCTCTCTTTCGCTGCAAATGAACTGATCAGTGCTATGTTGACTTTCCAGTCGAACCCTGCATACTTGGTGACCGGTTCGAGCGCCCTGCCGACTATGCCCAAAGCGCTGTGGACGATGATGTCATCACTTGCGCGAGCTCTTAGGGCTTTTCGCTCTCTTTCAAAGGATCTGTAAGCCCTTGATATTCTGGCGGCTTCCGGATCCACTTCGATCATCCCATTCGTTTCGAATCTTCCTCTGTTCACTAACTTATAGAACTCCAAATTCTTGGCCATGAAATCCTTGTGCACTTTATCGAGCTTGGCTTCGCTCCTTGCAGATTTCTTTCCGGCATCGAATTGATTGCTGAAATCGATCAACTCTACTATCCCATTACCCGATAGGAGCTGGGCGTACACGGAATCGTCGTCCACTGACGCGAGAAAAGCATCGACCATCTTGTCTGCTTCTGCGGAATAGGCCGTCTTCTTGCTTGCGTTCAAGCCTGGTAAGTTGGTAAGGGCGAATACAACGATCATGACCAGAAGAACCACGGATACGATTTTTCTAAAGAACATCCACAACCGTTCCCAACAGCGTTGGAAGACTCCTCTGATGGTAGGCAGGCGATAGGCAGGCATCTCCATTACGAACGGAGCCGATTCCTTGACTTTCAATACCGTCAGAGACAGAAGTTTGCTCACTGTCAACGCGATTATCAAGCTGATGGTGGATATGAAGAAGACCGCAAAGCCCTTGTGCTCTCCGTAGAACATCTCTATCAGGAGTATGTGCAGAGGAGTCTTCGCCAGGCAGTTCAGAAGGGGAATGATAAGAATGGTGGCGAGACGTGCCCGCTGATCCTTCATTCCTCTCGTAGCCATGATGGCAGGGACAGCGCATCCTCCAACTACTACGCCCCCCAAAACCATGGGAAACACAGATTGTCCGTGTAGTCCGAACTGGCGAAGTATTCTGTCCATAATAAAGGCCATCCTCGGCACGTAACCGACATCCTCCAAGATCGCTACAAGACTGAAAAGTATTGCAAATATTGGAACATAATTGATAACAGCCAGGAGTCCATCAACGACACTCAGGACCATGTCCCTGACGGTCGGGTCAAACAGTATTCCCTCCGGGGGCAGTATCTGTGCTACCCAATTCCGAAACCCGGCAAGCAAAGGCCAGGTGTAGTTGGTCAATTGATACCCTTTAGCAATGCTAAGGTAATAGAGAACGTACAGTATTCCAGCTAGGATCAGGGGACCGAAGAAACGGTGCAGCACGATGCGGTCTATTCTGTTGCTGAGGCTCTCCTTCTGCTTTGCCTCTCTGACTGCACACTCGTCAAATACCCTTGAGGCCTGGCGATAGTATGCCGTAGTCACCAGCCTAGCCGGTTCACTTTGCTCTTCCCTCAAGAGCCGTTCCCGTTCTTCAGCTACAAGCTGCAATAGGTTCATGATGGGCCTCCTTCCGTGTGGATGGGGCATCCTGTGCGATAGCGGATGCCCCAAAAGCTCGCGTCAACTACTCCATGTCATATGCTTTTACCCAGATCACAGCGCCAATCTCATGGTCCTTGCCATCAATGCTTTCACCTTCCATGAGGGCGGCAAATCCCCACCAGCCGGACTTGGGAATTCCGTAAGTGAAAACCCCGTTTCCATCGGCCCTGATTATCTGAGTCACGTGCGCGGACGACGGATACGTCTGGCCTAAGCCTGCGAAGCTGCTGAAGGCATCCGCGTTGAGCCTCTCCACTTCGATTTCGGCAAACGGAACTGCTTTGCCGTTCTGCTTTACGACTCCTTGAAAGACGTTGCCCGTCCAAAGGCCGTACGGCTTGCAAAGAGGCACAATTTCGGCCTCCAAACCGATTTCGACATCCCAGTCTGTGGGGAACCCGGCGTTATTTACCATGACTTTGGCGTATTGGGTTATGTAGGAATCCTCCATGCTTTCATAGTACGGGCTCGGCCGGAGGTAGAATACGAAGTCACCGGCGCCTCTCGCTGTGAATTCGGTCTGCCATGCCTTTGCACCGTGAAACTCAAACGCTTCAAGAGTATCGGTGAGATCACGCGCTTTTCCCTTGTGATACACTCCAAATTCAATCGGCTTATCCATGTTCATGGTGTGCGATGCCTCTGCAGGATGGGTGAATATCAGCTGCAGCTGGACCACGTTGCTTTCGTTCTCCTCTATGATGTCATCTGAAGGCAAAACCATCTGAAAATGCGCCATGGAACTAGCGGAATATACCGCAATAATCGCCAGAGCCATTGTCAGCGTGTATACCACCCTATTCCATGGTTTGTGCGGTCGGGCCATTTTTTGTTCTTCCTCCTCTAAGCAATTACCTGAAGTTTTTCTTTTCTGCGCTGGTGAGCGCGGGGCCCTTTTTGACAACTACGTGGCCTGGGCCGGCGTCGAACA
>Ga0116166_1002012_pt1 | contig 17451 bp, 17 predicted proteins | sample AD_JPNMR2_MetaG_FD_89884 | JGI IMG/M metagenome (GOLD analysis project Ga0116166, IMG submission 89884) | Active sludge microbial communities of municipal wastewater-treating anaerobic digesters from Japan - AD_JPNMR2_MetaG | ecosystem: Engineered > Bioreactor > Anaerobic > Digestate | place...
ATTGGTCATGGCAAATTCAGTGCTTGCTGTCCCCGCTGCATAGGGTATACCTGATGACATATCTGGGTGAATACCGATCAGATACCGGAGCTCGGCAGGGATGGTGTTGTCTGTGCCGACCGAACGGGCCCGGGCCATCGTTGCTATCTGACCGCTGGTCATATCAACCGCTGATGCCCCTTTGTAATAACTATTAAAACCACCGACATACTCACCGATGATGTCAGCAACGAGTGGGTTTCTCACCGAACGATTGACCTTGGTATAATTGCCTGAGTTGAACATCTCAAGTGAGTCCGAAGAGGTCATTTTACTTCCAATCTCAGGATCAGTGAGGTAGGTTGAGACGATCTTTGAGTCAACATTAAATGCCCCTTTCTGCTGTGGACCCTCATCAATCTTCAGACCCTTGCTCTGCGCAAGGTACCCTCCGTTTGTAGCCATATCACTTTTGTAGACAACTGAGGAGACACGCTCTCCATCATAGAGAAATCCTCCTTCATGACCCCCATGACTGCTCGTCTCCAGCTGGTACTGCTGGTGAGATGACATCGACCCGATGACTTCAAGATAGGTCTCTGACGGTATCTGCCTGTTCGTTGTGTTGGTCCCGTTTGGGAGAATATCTGCCGATGCTGTGAATATGAGCAATAACATCAGACTGATACTGAATAATACAGGAATTTTCGTATTCATAGAAGGCACCGGAATTGTCTTCATAGGTATTGGAATGATTACTATAGAAGATTGCCGGAAAAATCAGACGCCCAGATCGGAATTCGAATCCGAGTCGTCGGCGTGACAGGCCGACATGATAGGCCACTACACTATCTGGGCTGGGCATATCCCGCCTCCCGGATTTGAACCGGGGACATCGCGGTAGCTGCGCTCTTGCCTCAAACGGCAAATCAGTCTACAGCCGCGCACTCTACCAGTCTGAGTTAAGGCGGGATTGTGCTCTATAAGGTGGTAAACTCAAACATATATAGATATCCATTCTCATTTCATCTGATGTATCATATGCCCCCCTGATCAGGCTATGAACCGGGGGCTTTCGAAAAAACTCTATTACACGTCAAATGGAATACATAGTCACAGGTTAATCTTCATGACGGGAGTTCCAGACATTCTTTGGCTTGAGGAGATCCGGAAAGAGGATATCCCATCAGTTGGCGGAAAAGGTGCTTCTCTTGGGGAAATGGCCTCTATAGGGCTTCCCGTTCCTCCGGCTTTTGTCGTTACCAGTCAGGCATTCAGACGGTTTTTAGTCCAGACGGGTCTTGAAAAACCCCTCTATTCTCTCCTTGAATCACTGAATGTCGATGATAATGATGCGCTTGAATCTGCGGCAAAAAAAGCCAAGGATCTGGTTCTACAGGCAAAAATGCCCGAAGACCTCAAGAGCGAGATAGGGATCGCATATGAAAAACTCTCCCGGACTGGAGAAGTTGTTGCCGCCCGGTCAAGCGCGACTGCAGAAGACCTTCCTGATGCAAGTTTTGCCGGGCAGCAGGAGACAATACTCAACATCAGAGGGATTGAGAACCTTCTGAACGGAATTCATGAATGCTGGGCATCCCTTTATGGTGCCCGTGCCATATACTACCGGGCAAAACAGGGTTTTGATCACCACACGGTAAATATCGCTGTGGTTGTTCAGCAGCTTATTCCATCAGAGAAGGCAGGGGTCATGTTTACCTCTCATCCGGTGACCGGCGAGCCACTGACCATCATAGAAGGATCCTGGGGGCTTGGTGAGGCTGTTGTATCAGGAGCCGTGTCCCCGGACAATTATGTCTATGATCGCCGGCTTGAGCGGACGACAGACCGGCTTGTCTCACCCAAATTGATTGAGATTGTTCCTGATGGCACATATGGGACTATCACACGGAATGTCGAAAAAGCACGTCAGGAACAGCAGATTCTCTCTGATGATGAAGTGAAACGACTTGCAACCTATGGTATTGTATCAGAGGAGCATTATGGGGTGCCTCAGGATATGGAGTGGGCTATTGTTGGAGACAAAATATATATTCTCCAGTCCAGGCCTATTACCACAATCAAGGGTGCAACAGGGATGAAAAAAGAAGAAAAGGCCGGAACTGCTGAAACAGTCATCCTTCAGGGACAGGGTGCATCACCAGGTATTGCAAGCGGCCAGGTGATCATCATCGAAGATGTCAGGGATATCGGAAAGGTAAAGGAAGGTGACATTATGGTCACCAGAATGACCAATCCTGACATGGTGCCGGCAATGAGAAAGGTTGCAGCCATTGTGACCGATGAGGGAGGAATGACCTGTCATGCAGCTATCGTCTCCCGTGAGCTCGGAACACCAGCCGTAGTAGGGACCCGGAAGGCAACCCAGATCTTAAAAGACGGCCAGATGATCACCGTCGATGGGGAGAAGGGCCTTATCTATGATGGTGTGATAGCGCAGGAGACTCCGAAGGCCATGACAACCCATGACCAGGCGATCGCAGCACCGGCAAAGATCATCACCGCAACATCAGTCAAGGTCAATGTATCCATGCCTGAGGCTGCACAACGTGCAGCAGCTACCGGTGCTGATGGTGTCGGTCTTCTTCGGATTGAACACCTTATCCTGGGTCTGAATAAAACGCCAAACTGGTATATCCAGAATCACCGGGAAGAGGAGTTCATTACCGAACTGATGAACGGCATTAAGGTTGTGCTTGACGCCTTCCCCGGAAAGCCAGTATGGGTCAGAACTCTCGATGCACCCACGGATGAGTTCAGGAATATGCAGGGCGGGGAGAACGAACCGATCGAGCACAACCCGATGCTGGGGTGGCGCGGAATCAGGCGTGATCTTCAGAGCCCTGCCCAGTTCAGACTTCAGATTGATGCATTCAAACGGCTCTGGGATCTTGGGTATGATAACCTTGGTATCATGTTCCCGATGGTCTCCCACCCCCGTGAGTTCATCCAAGCAAAAGAACTCTTCAGGCAGGCAGGGGTTGATGTCGAGCATGTTGATCTTGGTATCATGATCGAGATTCCGGCAAGTGCGGTTCTTGTTGAGGACTTTATCAGGGCAGGAATCAAATTTGCCTCTTTTGGAACCAATGACCTAATCCAGTACACCATTGCCATCGACCGCAACAATGAGAACGTCACTGACATGTACTGGCCAAAGCATCCGGCAGTCCTTGCTCTCATTGATCAGGCCATCCAGGCCTGCAGAAAAGGCGGGGTTGAGATCTCCATCTGTGGTCAGGCAGGAAGCGAACCTGACATGGTTACCTGGCTCGTCGAACACGGCATAACCAGTGTCTCATCCAATATTGATGCAATTGCCAAGATCCGCGAGACAGTTGCACGGACCGAGCAGCGGATCATCCTTGATGCGGCGAGAAGACCTTATGGATGCTGAAGGCCTCTCAGCCGACGAACTTTTCTGTTTTTTAAAGGCAAAACGAAAGGAGGATTTTTCCTATTCGCATATCCTCTCGTCCATGTGCACAACACCGCATCCGGTTGCCGTAGAGGCACATAATCTGTTCATGGAGACGAATCTTGGTGATCCCGGGCTTTTTCCGGGGACCGCAGACCTGGAAGACCGGCTGATCCGATGGTTTGCAGAACTCTACCATGAGCCGTCAGCTGGTGGCTGCACAACATCAGGCGGGACAGAATCAAACATCCAGGTGCTCAGGTTTTGTAAAAAGACAAAACAGGTAAAAGAGCCAAATATCATTGTTCCTGCTTCTGCTCACTTTTCATTTGAGAAAGCATGCGGGATGATGGATATTGAGATGCGGATTGCCCCGGTTGATGACCAGTACCGGATGGTGACCGATGCAGCCGGAGAACTGATTGACTCAAATACCTGCTGTATTGTTGGTGTTGCCGGGACCACCGAATATGGCATGACCGACCCTATTCCTGCGCTTGGAAAGATTGCAGAACAGGAGGGGATTCATCTTCACGTGGATGCCGCCTTTGGCGGGTATGTACTGCCATTCCTTGATCATGCCCCTCCTTTTGACTTCTCAGTCCCTGGTGTCGGTTCAATATCCGTCGATCCACACAAGATGGGAATGAGCACCATCCCTTCAGGTGTTCTCATGGTACGGGATGAGCATGTCTTTTGTAATCTCCTTGTAGAGACCCCGTACCTTACCACAAAACAGGCCTACAGCCTGACCGGAACACGACCTGGTGCATCAGTTGCTGCAGCATATGCAGTTATGGCATACCTTGGGCGAAAAGGGATGAAAGCACTCGTTACCGGCTGCATGGAAAATACAAGACGGGTGATCGAGGGTATGGAAGCATTTGGCGTCAACCGGAAAGTAACGCCTGATGTGAATGTTGCAACCTTCGATCATGTCAGTGTACCTGCTCCCTGGACCGTCTCTTATACCAGAAAGGGCGACCTTCGGATCGTCTGTATGCCGCATGTTACCCGAGATGTAGTAGAAGCCTTCCTGTCAGATTTTGGAGAATCATATGTATCCCATATTAGCTGATTCACTTGTTACCTGCCCGATTGTAAAAAAAGGTGAATATAATTATTTTGTTCATCCGATCACCGATGGCATCCCTGATATCGATCCAGGTCTTCTTCGTGAGATTGCTGTCGGTATGATCAGACGGCTCAATCTTACTGATGTCAAGTATATCGTCACCGCCGAAGCGATGGGTATTCCCATTGCAACGGCCATCTCCCTCATGACGGATATTCCGGTCAACATCATCAGAAAACGAAGATACGGTCTTCCAGGTGAGTGTGATGTCTGTCAGGTCACCGGGTATTCAAAGGGCGAGATGTATATCAACGGAATTTCCAAAGGTGATCGGATCGTCATCGTTGATGATGTTATCAGCACCGGCGGAACCATGAACGGTATTATCGAAGCACTGGAGAGTATTGGTGCAGAGATAGTTGACATCGCTTTTGTGATCAAGAAAGGAAAGCCAATCTTAAAGCTCCCCTATTCCTATCTGGTCGCTATTGAAGTGACCGACACGGTGAGAATCGTTGATCAGTCTGCCTGACCTTCACCAGCGGCTCATCGATCAGAAGTGCCGCACAATCGCACTTCAGGCTCCGGAAGGATTAAAACGATACCTTCCCCGGCTGGCAGGAGAACTCCGGAACCTTGGATATGAGGTTATCATCAGTGGTGATCCCTGTTATGGCGCCTGTGACCTTGATCTCCGTGCCAGGGATATGGCAGATGTTCTTGTTCATATCGGTCATACCCCGGTTGATGAGACCAAAGGGGTACTCTATGAACTCTGGCCGGTTGACGGGGATCTCTCAGTGATTTCACAGGTAATACCAAGACTGGCCGGAAAAAAAGTTGGACTGGTCACAACAGTCCAGCATATTCATCTTCTTTCTGATGCGGCAGAAATCCTGCGCCATGCCGGGATTGAGCCGGTCATTGCCTCCCCATCACCACGCACGCCCTGCAATGGCCAGGTCCTTGGGTGCTCATTTGATGCGGCAAGAAAAACACAAGCAGAAGAGATCATATTTCTTGGGACCGGACTCTTTCATCCCACCGGAATAAAACTTGCAACCGGTGCCCGTGTGTTTGCATGCGATCCCATTACCGGCAGGATAGAGGAACCGGATGCGGACCGGTTACTGCGGGTGCGGTTCGGTCTGATTCAGAAGGCACAGAGTGCAGAATCCTATGGGATTATCGTCTCATCAAAGACCGGACAGTGCAGATCTGCACTTGCCGATCACCTGTGCAGGCTCTCAGACAAGGCATACAAGATCATGCTCAGGGAGGTTACTCCTGATCAGTTGCTCAACCTTGGATTTCCCTGCTATGTAAATACCGCCTGTCCCCGTCTTGCTTATGATGACCAGGTCAGATTTTCTGTTCCGATTCTGACACCGATAGAGTTTGAGATAGTCTGTGGTGTACGGGATTTTGAACATTACCGAGTGGACGAGATCGTATGAAACTCAGGCAACTTGAGATGCTGCTCGAGCGGGTTTCAGGCTTTGACAATCCTTCAGCAGAACGGGAACAGTATCAGACACCTGCACCCCTTGCTGCACGGCTTATCCATATGGCAATGCTTGCAGGTGATATTACCGGCCACAGAGTACTGGACCTTGGAACCGGAACTGGCATTCTTGCGATTGGAGCAGCACTCCTTGGAGCTGAGGTCGTCGCGATTGAGGATGATGTTGAGGCCATCAGGATCGCTGAAGCAAACGCCCGTGATCTTGGGTGCAGCATCAGGTTTATCAGGACAGATATTACCGATAATGAGGCAGGGGAACTCATTCCTGAGTGCGACACCGTCCTTATGAATCCTCCCTTCGGAGCACAGACCGAACATGCCGATCGGCCGTTTCTCGATATGGCTCTTATAAAAGCGGATGTCATCTATGGTATCTTTAATGCTGGGTCCGGCCCATTCATTTCCGAATATATCGCGGGAAGAGGTGTTATTACCGCTTCAGTACTGGCCGGTCTTACCATTCCCCGGACATTCTGGTTTCATACAAAGGACCGGCATGAGATTCCGGTAGAGATACACGTCATCAAACGTATTTAAAAGAGAATATTGTGCAGAGAGATCCCTGCTTTCATAGTGATTTTAATCCTTGACGAGAATAAATCCGATACCGGCAAGCATAATACCAATGAGCAATGCAACAATCCCAATTGCACCCTTGACGACATTGATGACATCAGGAAGGAAATACCATATACCATAGGCACCACCAATAACGAGTAGGATGCCGACAATTAACATTCCAAGTCCCATTTTATCCATGTGATGAATCCTCCATCTTGTATTACTATTACAGGTTTGTTGTGAGGATATTTATATATCATTCCAAATTATTGACTTTTTACCAGTACTAAGGAGAAAATCCAGAACCCCCGTCAGTATATTCAGCAACCAGCACAACCTCCAGCTCTGCCCCTCTGGCAAGCAGATGAATCATCTCACGTGGCAGATCACGGGCTGTATGATCAGAAAAAACTCCTATCGTCCGATTACAGGTGTATGCTGATCGTCGCCAGACCAGATCTGTCGGATGAGTAAGGGAGAGGCCGGGATCTCCCTGAGACGATATCTGCACCATATACGGGCCGCAGGTGAGTGTGGTGATAAGCCGGGACCCCGGATGCTGCAGTATATCACGAAACCGGCGGCTGAGATCAAGCGCTCCCTTGTCTGAACCCACTGCGATAATGCAGCTGCCAGCCAGGGAAAGCTCGTGTTCTTTTGTTATCTCAAATGTTGTGCGATGGTTTGCCGTTATATTCGGATGTCCGCAGGCTGTGAGATACTCTTCCTCCCTGACCATGTATTTACACACTCTCTTCCATGTGTTATCAATGGATCTGATAGATGCGTATTGTGCCACCTGTAAGGAAGAGACAGAACAGGAGGTTTTGAGTGAAGCACGCGATCTCATCATCCGCTGCACCGTGTGCGGTCTGACATCCCGAAGGCCTCTGCCTCCTGAGCCCGAACCGATCTATGTCAAGACAATCGTGAGCAGGGAGGCTGAATCCTATGTCGGACGGGCTGAACTGATGAAAGGAGAGATCGTCAGCGTTGGTGATCATATCGTTGCCGAGCGTGATGATGGCGAGGTGGCTGGTGTTGAGATCATGTCCCTCGAAGTTGGGGATAAGCGGGTTACAAAAGCTGCTGCTGAAGAGATTGACACGATCTGGTCACGGGCCATCGATGAGGTGATCGTACGGATATCAGTGCATGACGGGAAAAAGACAATACCCCTGTATGTCGCATGTGAGGGGGATGAACGGTTTACTATTGACGAGATTGTATCAATTGACCGAATCCGGGCCCGAATTGATCATATCTGTCTCAGAAATGGAATGATTCAAAGAAGAAAGGGGAAGTATGAAGTGGCAAACCGCATTAAGCGGATATATGCCTACCGGTTATAACCGGTTTATGATGTGGTCAGTTTGGTCAGGGTAATCTCAACTGTTGGATATCCATAATTTAATGTGATATTTGATGCATCCCGGTCAACAACGGTTGCGGTCCTGAGGTATGACGTCGGCGTTGTATTGTCCAGAGGGATCTGCGGCTGGTCGATAAAGGCTAACGGGACCTGATCTCCTTTCTGGACATTCGCGTAACTCTCTCCGGTGATGTTGACAAACTGCTCAATGCTCATCTTCCGTGACATCTGTCCGGCATATGGATAGGTCAGAACCTTCGATTCCCCGACACCCATACCGGCGATTGAGTTGCTTATCATATCAACCTCCGGCCCGAAGAGACCGAACTCCATGACGCCGTATTCATTATACGGATTTACCACCTGAATCGGGATAAGGTCCTCACCGGATGAGACATTGACCCTGACCGGGAGCGGGTTGGCCTTAAAGGTCATGACCTTCGGGTCCTGTGCCTTGGTGATGACAGAAAGGACACTGGTTACAACCGGACGGTCCTGCGCGTCACGGAAAGTAAAATCAACGAGTGCGGTGTTCCCCGGCTTTGCCTGCGTGAAGATGTTCAGCCATGACATACCGAACATTGATACAACCATAAAGACAGCCATCAGAACACAGATTGCGACGATTCCAATTTTCGTCCAGTTTTTCTCTTCTTTTTTTTCTGAAGGCTGGTGGCGGAATCCTTTCATTCCTATTACGTAATCCCTGCCGGAAGATAAAGGATACAACTCGTAATTGACTGGTCATGCATTCAGGCACATCCCTCTGGCAGAAACGATGGATTCATACCTGCAAAGGGTAAGTAGATTCGTATGGAAAAAAAGAGGGTCCGTGATTACATGACCACCGACGTGGACACGATCGCCCTGACGGCGACCGCGCGAGAGGTCATCCATGCAATCAAGGTCACCTCTCATGACGGGTTTCCGGTGGTTGACGGAAATATTGTTGTCGGATATATTGCTGCACGAGATCTTCTCTTTGTGCATCCGGATACGCCGGTCAAAGAGATCATGAGTCACCATCTCATCGTTGCTGACCCGGAGATGGCGATCAGTGATGTGGCACGGGTTATCATCCGCTCCGGGATTCAGAAACTGCCGGTCGTAAATGAGAAAAATGAACTGTTAGGAATCATCTCAAACACCGACGTGGTGCGATCCCAGATAGAGCATGTCTCTCCTGAAAAAGTCTATAAGCTGATGGACACTATCGAGCGGCTCCATGAAATAAAGCCACACCTCTCAAAAGGACCGGTACAAGTCAATATGCTCCTTCCCACCCAGTCTCGGATCTATATGGACGAACTGGAGGGTCGGATTTACGAGATTAAGAAGGGGCTTGCCGAACCGGTTATCGTAATAAAAAAACCCGGCCGTCTTATTCTGGTTGATGGACATCACCGGGCGGTTGCAGCACGCCGGCTTGGGATCAAGATCCTGGAGGCATATATCATTGAGATCATGGAGGATCTTGAACTGGGTCTTGAACGGACGGCAAAGGCGATGAACCTGAAGACCATTGATGATATTCAGATCATGGACTATGCCCGCCATCCGCTTATTGCAGGAACACACCGGTTCGGAGGAATAGGGTCAGTTAACCCGGATACTCAGGAACCTTCACACCGGGTATCATAAGCATCGTTCAGCATATGTTCGGTCACGGCTGTACCATCAGGTAGTACCATATCCGGCCATATCCGAATATTTGAGTGGACTGTGATCCTGTTTCTGATGACCGTTCTGGGTCCGACGACAGATCCATGTTCAATGCTGCATGAATCGCCTATCATTGCATCATTATCGATGATCGCTCCGGAAACAGACGTTCCCTGGCCGATGACCACCCGGTTATAGAGCGACGAGGAGAGTATTCTGACATTATTGCGGATGATACAGTTCTTTCCGATCGATGTGTACGGCCCTATGAGAACATTATCACCGATCGATGTCCCGCTTCCAATGGCAACCGGTCCGATTATCCTGCTGTTATATCCGACATAGATAGATCCACCAAAGTCGACCGGACCCTGGATATGGGCATTTTTGATATCCATGTCACCGGAGATATTTGCATAGCTCATCTCCTGGAGGAGCCACTTTTCAGCCTGCCGTAAGGAGGCCGGACTACCGACATCAGACCAGTTACCCCTGGCAAGCCAGCCGTCAAGAATCATCCCTTTTTCCATTAAAAGCGGGAAGAGATTCTTTGCAAAGTCAAACTTCACACCGTCCGGGATATATTCAAAGATATCCGGAGAACACACATACATACCGGTTGAGGCAAGGTTTGAGAAGATCTCTCCAGGCCCAGGTTTTTCTCTGAACCGGCGAATCCGGTTGTCCACATCAATCTCCGCAATACCATACTCGGACGGATCATCCACACTGATAAGGCCGATTGTAATAATCGGTGAGTTTTTCAGATGGTCGCGGTAAAACTCCAGAAGATTGATGTCAGTGAGATGATCCCCGCCGACAACCAGAAAGGGTTTCTCTCCCAGCTGATGTCGGGCATTTTTCACACTTCCGGCTGTTCCGAGCTTTGACTCCTCATACACATAACTGATCCTGGCACCAAACAGGGCTCCGTCTCCAAGAGCCTGCTCTATGGCATCGCTCTTGTATCCTACCGTGATAATGATGTCATGAAATCCGAGGTTTGAGAGATGGGATACCAGATGTTCTATTGAAGGTTTGTTGACGATTGAAATACATGGTTTCGGGCGTTCAAAAGTAAGCGGACGAAGACGTGTTCCTTCGCCGCCGCACATAATACAGACCTTCATATCGAGTATGTAGGATCTGCGGACATTTAAGAGTATAACAGATTCAAAAGAGCGGAAGAAAAATGATTACAGACTGTCCAGACTGACTGAGTCAAAGTCCTGAACAACCTCTGATATTTCTTTTACACCAAATGCAGTCTTTACCGCAGTTATTTCAAGTTCTGATGCGATACTGCACATGTAATCCAGCACATCAATAGAGAGCTCCTTTTTCACCTTGCTCTGTTTTAACTGCTCAACCAGGTGCCCGATCGTCTCCACATCTTCACCGCGTAGCTTGGCGAGGCTGATGACACACATGTATATCCGGGTAAGATTCCTGTCGGTACCCGTGATCGTGTCAAAGAAATTCTTTAAAACCTGGGCCTGATACACCTCGCCGCCCATAGATAATCCATACTATTATCTCATTAGTATAAAAAGATGCGGATTTATTTCGCTGTACTGACGATCTTGATAATGTCACCGTCTTTTAAGACCGCACTCTCTTTTATCCGCATTTTTGTTTTTGCATCGATAGCATACAAAAATCCTTTCCCGATGTCTGAATGCACCTGATAGGCGAGATCGTGAGGTGTTGAACCTTTCTTCATCAAAAAGGCATCAGGAAGCACCCGTCCCTGCCCGTCGGTCAGGTGCGTCTCATCCTCGACCGGATACAAAACAATCATATCCAGCAGTTCAAAGACTGCCCGGTTGATGATCTCCTGCACCCCGGTTCCCCCATGCTCATCCATGTATGCTTTCATCTTCATAAGACCGGCTTTCTGGGCCTCACTGAGTCTTCCCTCATCAGGGATTGAGAATGTCGCATCACCGGGATGATACGAGATCAGGTGTGATGCTGCGGCGGTCCGGAGAGCAAGCTCAGCAGCACCCGACGTTGGGATGGCACCTGAGCTCTTCACCCGGGAAAGCATATCAGGTGAGGCCAGGTCTGCCTTATTACCAGCGACGATCATCGGTTTTGCTTCCCGCATGAGGATTTTGGAGAACTCAATCAGGTCAGCGGCGGCAGTCAGCCGAAGATCAATTCCTGCCTCACGCTCAGCCTCCATAACATGCTCTTCCCGTATGGAAAGGCCGGCCAGGATCTCGGCAAGACCGGTGTAAATCGAGAATGATCTGGACTGGGCCTGTCGCTGCATCTTTGGCCAGTGCTTCTCGATGATTCCATGCAACCACATTGCCATCTCGGTCTTGAGCATGGGGATCTCCTCAAGGGGATCATGGGTCCCCGGATTATCCGGATTTCCCTCAATGTCGGTGCTCCCACTCGCGTCAATGACCTGGATGATAGCATCAGCCTGCCGGAGGTGATCAAGGAACTGGTTTCCCAGACCCTTCCCGGTATGTGCTTCGGGCACAAGGCCGGCAACATCGATCAGGTGGACACCAATATATCTGATACCATCAGTGCAAACGCCACACCGGTGCGCAAGACTCGTACACGGACAGGGAACCCGGACATAGGCAACCCCCCGGTTTGCATCAATTGTCGTGAACGGATAATTGGCGATTTCGGCCGGGGCCATCGTTGCAGCCCGGTATAATGTCGATTTACCACAGTTTGGTTTTCCAGCAAGTGCGAGGGTTATCATAGATGGTCCTCAAATCCCAGTGCGAACTAACAGGTATGTATGGGATACTGCACCAAAAAAGTGTATTATTTTGATAAACCAGGTGAAGGTAATACCAGGGATGCAATCAGGATTGGTGCTGAACGTGCACAGGAACTTGGAATTTCCACGATTATTGTGCCAAGTACGAGTGGCAGGACCGCCCGCGTGGCATACGAAGAACTAAAGGATACTCCCCTTCGGCTCGTGATCGTAACCCATGTTGTCGGATTTTCCACCCCTGGAGTCTGGGAGTTTGATGATGAACTTGCTGCAGATCTGAAAAAAGCAGGGGTGACCATTATTACCGGGACTCATGTCCTGTCCGGTCTGGAACGCGCATTTTCTTCCTCTCCCAAAGTTTCCGGGGGATCACGAAGTGAGGCTGTTGCAGAAGCGTTTCGCAGAATCATCGCAGTCGGACTGAAGGTCGCCATTGAATGTACCTTGATTGCAGCAGATCAGGGAGCAGTGGATGTCACCAAAGAACTGATCGCTCTCGGTGGAACTGCCAGCGGTGTTGATACCGTCTGTGTGATCAGACCGTCGCATACCCAGCGGTTTTTTGATCTTCAGGTACGTGAGATAGTCGCAATGCCACGGGATCGTTGATGATGTTCCATTTACTTGTATTTTGCATAAAAAACACATTCCGACACCTTCGTACACGGCCGGTTGTCTGGATTCCCGGTGTATATGCAGGATGTATTGCGGCCCTTGTCATCTGGCTTGAGTTCACCGGCGGGATGTTTCTTGCAGGAAAGATAGCAATGCTCGGTGCTGTTGCATTTCCTTTCTTTCTGAGTATTTTAAATTATCATCTTGAACATGATGAGATAAACCCAAAGATGCTGATGACCGTCGGTCTTCGCGGGTATTTTCCAATCATCCTTCCGGTCGTCATTCTTGCCGGGATTGTCGCTGTTATGGCAGTACTTCTCAGTGTTCCTCTGTCCATTATGGGATACGGGGATGACACCTATGCTCTGACCGGACTTATGCTTGGGATTGGCATACCTGCATTTCTCTTTTCGCTCTACATCGACAATGTCGCCGTGTGTGAACGGACAAAGATTTTTGATACGTTAAAACGGAGCATGGAACTGGTAACGGGCAAAATTTTTACGGCGATATGGTTCTTTCTCATCAGTGGAATCGCGACCATCATAACAGCCCTTTGTGGGGCATTCCTCTGGGGTGCGATCCTTTCTGAACGGTTCACACAGTTTACCAGTATGAATCTTACACAACAGCAGGAGTTGTTTTCAACCTATACGCTGACCGACTGGCAAAACCTCATTGGACCTGAGGGGACACTCGTAACGGCTCTGGTCTGTGGCCTTGTCACATTCCTGCTGGTCCCGTTTTGGTTTACGTTCAAGTATGAGTGTTACCTTGACGCGACTGATGTGGTATGGGTCATGCCGCCAGAGGATATTGACCAGATGAGAGTATTTAAAAAGTAATTATCCGGAAAAAAAGGATAAAATTCCCCAGAGTACGGCGGTAATGACTGCTCCGCCCAGGGTTGCAAGGAAATTGGTCCCTGCATTTCCCCACCAATGCTTATTTTCACACAACTCTCCAATCAGGCTGTCAAGATTTGTGCCGATAAACCCACCGATCATAGCGGCAACAAATATAGAAAAATCAGCAACACCAAGCAGTACGGCACATGCGGATATAAAAACTGCCCCAAAGAGACCGGCGACTTCTCCAAGAAATGACACCCCGCCGTTTGTCCCTTCAGGTACCGGTTGAAATGTGGTGATAAGGCGTGGTTTTCCGGAACATACGCCAATCTCTCCTGCGACCGTATCAGCTGCGGCAGTTGCAACACTCCCAAGATATGCTGCTACAAAGACCGGATGCTGTGTCACCCCGTACCCTATCGCAGCACAGACTGATACCAGACCGTTTGCAAAAACATTAACATAGCCTCTCGCACCACCCCGTGCCTCCTCTACATGCAGGCTCTTTTTATAATCCATCTGATATTTGGTAGCGATGGCCCCCACAATGAAGAATGCAAGCATGATCAAAAACCATGAAATATTCGCAAAAACGATGAGAATTATTCCGACAAGTGCAGCAGAGAAGAGTCCAGGAATGTCAGCGGTCTTCAGCCGGTAGGCAAAATAACTAAACCCGAATGCAATAACCACAGCAGTTCCGACCAACGGGAAAGCAGCCTCATACTCAAGATCCTCAATGAGGAGCATAACCATCGCAACCGAGACCAGTTGAATGGCAACCGCGTTTTTCTGTGAACCCAGAATGGAATGGAGCAGAACACAGACCGTTGCTCCAACAACCGCAGAAAGCCAGGACGAAACACCCAGATACTCCATGACAAATGCGGTGATAAGAAGACCACAGATCAGGGACAACGCGTACTCGATGGTTTTCCCACCGGTCAGGGAAAAAACCAGTTCCTTTGTCGCAACGATAAGGATCGCCGCATATAATACAAAAACCGGAAGAATGCCGATCAGACCCAGAAAACCGATCGCCCCAAGTGCTATGGACAGCCATTTTTCTGCGGTCTTAAACCAAAGGGACAAGGCTGCTATGATGACCAGAAGACCGGGGATTCCAGGTGGGAGATAGGGGGATAGTATCAGGAGAAGAACCGCCAGAGCAAATGCAATCCATCTCACTGTATCGAACATAGGGTACGTATTTGGTTATTCAGTGAATAAAATCTCTGCAGAACAGATGAAAACGCTATAACCTCCGGAGCCGATGGATACGAAGGTGAACAACCTGTGACAGACAGGAATACTCACATCATTATACAAAAAACAACCCTCATCATCGCCCTTGTTTTTATCCTGGTGATCGCAGGATCAGCAGCACCGACCTATGCACCGACGGAAGGGAAAAATCCCCTGAAGGTTTATTTTACTTTTCCCGGAGGAGAGGAGTGTGACAGAGTCACCTGGACATTCGGGGATGGAAATTCTTCTCATGCGATCACAACGGATCATACCTACTCTTCCCTTGGCATGTACTATCCGACCTGCCTGTGTGAACTTCCCGGGGCGAATGTCTCCTACACCTATGATTATGTGTACGTGATCCCCTGGTCATCCAGCATCAGGGACAGTCCCACAGGTGGACGACCAAAACAGACCGTGGTAACCAGGACCTCAGAAGGGCTGAGTGCCGGCTCCCTGAAAAAACAGGCAGAGGGACTTGCTGCAATCGGGGAGATGCGGTATGCAGCAGATGCATATGCAGATCTGAAAGGACAGACAACGCTGGATGCAGATACCTTTGCCACCTATGGTGATGTCCTGGCAGGCCTGGGGAGGCTGTCTGATGCGGAAACAGCATACCGAGAATCACTTGCCGGAAATGAGTCTGCGCCGGTTTTAAAGAAACTGGCAGGGGTTCTCTTCTCTCTTGGGAAGACGAAAGAGGCCATTGATACCATGAACAAAACCCTTTCTCTAACCCCGGATGATGCCGGTGCATATGCATCATATGCAGCATTCCTTTTGAAAGCAGGAAAGACTTCAGAGGCACTGGATGCATATAACCAGTCATTTCGGCTTTTGGATGCACAACCCGCACTCTGGAACGAGTATGCAGATCTTCTCTCCTCCATTGGCAGACTGAATGAGGCGGCATATGCATATGATCGTGCCATATCCCTCGGCATGTATGGTTCAGATATCTGGAATAATTATTCACGGGTTTTGCAGAAACTGGGGAGGAAAGAGGAGGCACAACGGGCGAAAGAACAGGCGATGAATACCTATGTGCCCATCTCTTCATCAATGTTTGGTTCCCGTGACAGCATTCCATCGTGTGGTATCGGCTCACTCTGCTGATAACCTTTTTTTCAACACCCCCACTTTGGGGATCTCCACGGACTGACTTTCCATCATCTACATTACCCTTTACCCCCAAACGTATGGGCAATGTCTCGGGTCTTGCGGGAGCTTCCCAAAACCTATGAATATCGTGATGTGGAAGCACGATGGCAGCAGACGTGGAAGGATGAAGACGTCTACTTCAAAGAGGGCTCTGAAAAACCACAATTTGTCATTGATACCCCACCACCATACCCCACCGGGGAGTTTCATATCGGTAATGCATTTAACTGGTGTTATATTGACTTTTTAGCCAGATACAAGCGGATGAAAGGGTACAATGTCATGTTCCCCCAGGGATGGGACTGTCATGGCCTTCCAACCGAGGTAAAGGTTGAAGAGATTCACAAAATCACAAAGAATGATGTTGATCGTCAGAAGTTTCGTGAGATGTGCCGGGAGCTGACGATAGGAAATATCAAAAAGATGCGGGCATCCATGCGGAGGATGGCCTTCTCCATTGACTGGAGTCATGAATATATCACCATGATGCCGGAGTACTTCGGTAAGACCCAGCTCTCATTTCTGCGGATGTACCATGCAGGGCAGATCTATCAGTCCGATCACCCGGTCAACTTCTGTCCCAGATGTGAGACTGCCATAGCGTTTGCCGAGGTCAATTACAGCGACCGGACGACAAAACTGAATTACTTCAACTTCTCCGGGCTTGAGATCGCAACATCCCGGCCGGAACTGCTTGCTGCCTGTGTGGCTGTTGCTGTCCATCCTGATGATAAGCGATACAAGGGACGCAGCGGTGAACAGCTTACGGTCCCGTTGTTCGGTCATACGGTTCCCATTATCTGTGATGAGGCTGTTGATCCCACCTTCGGTTCAGGGGCGGTCATGATTTGTACCTTTGGTGACAAACAAGATGTCATCTGGTGGAAGGTTCATAATCTCCCGCTTCGAAAGGCAATCGATAAGACCGGCCATATGACCAGTATAGCCGGCAAGTACGAAGGCCTTGATACGACTGCCTGTCGTGAAGCGATCCTCGCAGATATGAAGGCAGAGGGAATCCTGATCCGCCAGGAACCCCTTGAGCAGCGTGTCGGAACCTGCTGGCGGTGTAAGACCCCCATAGAAATCCTCTCTGAGCACCAGTGGTTTGTGAAGATCCCCCACGAAGCAGCACTACGGGCCGCAAAAGAGGTCAGATGGTATCCTGAGCATATGTTCCTGCGAATGGAGAACTGGATCTCCCA